>Ga0154855_1103_pt5 | contig 16965 bp, 12 predicted proteins | sample Rifle2008BG19ft_FD_105827 | JGI IMG/M metagenome (GOLD analysis project Ga0154855, IMG submission 105827) | Candidatus Aminicenantes bacterium RBG_19FT_COMBO_58_17 | reverse complement strand
GCCCTGAGGAGGACGCATGATTAACGCCACGCAGATCCGCAGAGGGATGCTCATCGTCCTGGAAGGCCAACTCTTCCGCGTGCTCGAAGCCATCCATGTCACCCCGGGGCGATGGAAGGCAATGATGCAGACTAAGCTCCGCAATATCAAGGACGGAAGCCTGCTCAACCACCGCTTTCGGTCCGAAGACCGGGTGGAGCAGGCGTTTCTCGAAGAAGTGGAGATGGAATTTCTGTACAAGGTCGGCGAGGACTCCGTCTTCATGAACCTCGAGAACTACGAGCAGATCCGCCTCTCTCCCGAGATCATCGGCGACGGCGTCAATTATCTCGTTTCCAACATCGTCTTCACGATCGAGCTCTACGAGGGCCGGCCGGTCGCCGTCCGGCCCTCTCTGGTCGTCGAGCTGAAGGTGATCAAGACCGCGCCGTTTATGAAGGGAGCGACTCAATCGGCCAGCAGCAAGCCGGCCACTCTGGAAACAGGGCTGATCGTCACCGTCCCGCAATTCATCAACGAGGGAGATGTCATCCGCATCGACACCCGGGACGACAAATATGTCGAACGCGCCAAGACCGGTTGAGGATCAGAACGTCTGTCTGTAGACGCCGATGTTATGGTGTCTATCGGTCACCCGGACGGTGACCAGGTTTTCGGCGTTCGGCGGCAAAATCACCCGGAACTTGAAACTCTCGACGCGGGAATCGCAGACACCGTCGGCCGGAAAGATCACCCGCCACTCTCCCGGACGGATGAGATACTCGACCTCCTGGATGGAGGTAAAGGAATCCTCCACCTGAAAGGCGATATCGAGCGAGTTCGCCTGCCGGGTCACGGTGAAGCTCTTGACAACAGGCAGGGAATTATCGATGACCAGCGGGGAGCTCGTTTTTTCCGATCTGAGCTCCGAGCCAGGAGGGTTGGAGTTCAGGTCGCTGGCCCCGAGCTTGACGAAATAGACCCCGTCGGGATAAGAGAGAGTATCAAACACAAACAGGGAATCCCGCCAGCCGTCCTTGACCACGCGCCAGACGTTCTCTCCTTCTTTCCTGATGGATATGGTGTAGAGAAGCCGGTCATCGTTTTCATCGGTGGCTTCCCAGGTCACGGTCCGAAAACCCTGGCGCTCGACTTTCTTGGCCAGGTACAGGGAACGATCGTCCTTCCGGCCCGGTTCCCGGCCCGCCGGTGACTCCTCCGCTCCCCAGACAACCTCCTCTTGGTCGGGAGGCTTAAGGTAGACCTCGTTGGGGGGGAGCAGGTCCAACCTCTGGACGAGTGGGGCGATGTTCGTTTGAAGGTAGAAGACGGACACCCTCTGCAGCCAGGGAGAAACGTTCCCGGACTGAGTCTTGAACAGGACCTTGAACTGCAGATAACGGGCCTTCGGACTCAGGATCTGCTCCTCTCTCTTCTGGATGGGAGGAGACCAATCGCTCCACATGCTGTTCGGCTCGAAGGAATTCCCACTCCTCGTCTGGATCTGGACGGTCGCGCCCGCCGGCAGCTGGCCGTCGAACTCCATCCGGCCCCAGGACGACACGGTCCGGGCGTCCAGGACGTCGCTGACATACTCGCCGCTAAACCTCTGCTCGGGGGAAACAACCGTCAGCCGCGAGGGATTATCGGCCAGGACGTAGACCTTAGTGTCAGCGGGCTCGAGTGCATACATCTGCTCCGAGCCGCCTTGGGTGAGCAGCGAGACCTTCTCGTCGCGGTCGATGGAGTAGATACGGCCTTTGTTTCCAGTCCCAAAGAGGAGCCTCTTCTCCCCTTCTTTCCAGAGAAGCGAGTAGATGAGCTCGTCCTCAGACTCCCACAGCTTCTTGGCGACCCCGTCGGGCCGGACCCGGAAGAGCGCGCTTGGCTCTTTTCCGGAAGAGGCCAAGGCCGCAGGCGCCGGCGCTCCGGATGGGGCCGTCGCACTCGCCGAGACGGTGACGTCCGTGGAGATTCGGACGGGCAGGTCGACGGCCTCTTCCTTCTTGGTCCGCGACGGCGTCCCGCCGCAGGCCGCATAGATGTTCCCGTCCGCGTCCAGGGCCAGGCTCTTGATCTCTTCAAACGAGGATTCGAACAGGACCGTGGTCCGGCCCTCGGCGCTGAGCCGGTAGACGACACCGACCCCCCCGCTCCCGGCGAGAAAATCCGCCGGACCGGACTTGTGCAGACAGAGGATGTGGTTCTCTTCGGCCTTGAGCACCCGCTGGCCCTCCCCCTGAAGGTTGATCTTGTAGATCCCCCCCGCCTCTCCGACCGCGGCCATCAGGAAACCGCTTTCGGAGAAGGCCAGGTCCCAGATATATTTCTCTTCCGGGTTGAAGAAAGCTTCTCCTTGGTCCTTCGCGGTGATCTTGTAAACCTTGCCGTTCGGCGCGGTTCCGGCAAACAGCGCTCCCTTGTCGTCCATGGCCAGGCAGGTGACATCCATCTCCTGAACCTGAAAATAGAGCTCGGCCTTGCCGTCCTTGCCGATCCGGTAGATTTTTCCCCCGTGTCCTGTGCCCAGATAGGCAACCCCGTCCTGTCCGACGAGGAAAGAAAGATAAAAGTCCTCGGCCGGCCCGTCCAGCTTATCTTCCTTAGGAGCGAGGGACAGGACGCCCTCGTAGGACACGGAGATGCCGTCCAGCTTGCCCTTCAGGAAATCGTCCTTGGTCCGGAGCTCCCATTTGCGGGGGACCACGGCCTCGAGCGAAGGAACTAATCCGACTATTCCTATAAAAAATATAACCTTCAGGATTCTGTTCATTCTCATCCCGAGTCTCCTATTTCTTGATCTTGACGGGAATCGAGGCCATCCCCCGAAAAACATAGGGAATCGGGAGCTGGTATTCCCGAAGAGTGGACCGGGTCAGTTCGGTGGGGGACGAGGCCGCGGCCCGAGGAGAAGCGAACAGGGATTTCATCGATGGCGGCAGGTTCGGCATCTCCTCTCCTTTGACGAAGAGCCCCGGTTTGGAGGCCATCAGCTTGAAGTAGATACGGTTGTTCTTGCGCAGGCTGTTGAGGATACGGATCAACTGCCCCAGGCTGCGCGGGAGGAAGTCCTGACTCCGGTACTGGAGCGCTTCGACCTGGCGGATGGAAGCGGCATCGGCGATGATCAGATGGAACTCGGAGCCGGCCGGAAGAGGAGGCGCCTCGATGATGACCTCCTCCTCGAAGCTCTGGCCGCCGAAGGCGCGGCAATAGATTTTCACCTGAATCCGCTCGCCGGCCGAAACTTCGTACTTGTCCAGCCAGACCCTGTCCAGAGAGGAGAACCTCGCTTCCTCCATGGCGCGGATGTTCAGGTTGATGCGGTGGATGCCGACGGTCTGAAACTCGTTATTGTTCAGGAAATAGACCACGGCAGTCAGCAGGCCGCTGAGGCTGGTCGTGGCCGCATCCAGGTTGCCCGAGAAGAGGTCCTCAAGATGGACGCCGGACCCGTTGTCCAGATAAACGTCGCCCTCGAGCGCATAAGAGAGATCGCCGATCGAGCGCCCTTCGCTCGAGAGAAGGGAAGCGACCGTCATGTTCACGAGCAACGGGGTCAGGATCTTATCGTTGGTCAATTCGACCTTGAATTCCTTGGTCCGTCCGTCGGCTTCGCTGAGGCGGATCTCCATCGGGACGGGATGCGGCATCTTGCCCAGCTCGCCCAGCATGCCGGCCGTTCGATCCTGGGAAAAGCGTCCTATTCGCTTTCCTGCGGTGGCCAGTTTAAACGAGTTCTCGAGGCTCGGGACAACGACCACGATGTTGGCGCCGGCCATGGCGTAGTCCACCTTCCCCAGGTTATAGAGAGGGTGCCCGAAGGCCAGGACCCGCTCCCCATCGACATAGGTCACGGTGCCCACCGCGGCCGAGCGGAGGTCTCCACCGACCAGCTCGACGGCGACGGGGTCTCCTTCCCGAAGGGTCATCCCGGCCTCAGCGGCAGCGGCTCCAGACTGCCCCGCGGTGCCTGAGTCCATCGGGTTGAGCCCCCAGCGGGCGAAGATGGGCCGGGCTTTCTCGACGACTGTTTGGGAGACCCCGCCGAAGACAAGGGGGACACCGATCGGGGATAGTGCCTGCCCCTGGGAGAATACGGCCGGCTGGGCCGCGAACAGGTCTTTGGCCACGGCCATGAGGTCGGCCAGCGAAAGGCTGGACTGGAGCGGGATCGAAGGGGCGGAGGAAGGCTTGGCTGGCCCGGGCTGCTCGGCGACGGCCAGCATTTCGCCGATCGGCGTGATCCCGGCGATCGGCTCCTTGGAAAAGGGGAAAGAATAGGCGACGGCGCCGATGAGCTTGCCGTCGATATAGACGGGACTTCCGCTCATCCCCTGGATGATGCCGGTCTGCTCGAGGCCCTTGCCGGAGAGCCTGGCCAGGATGATGTTTCTCTTCGGCTGGTTGTTGGCGATAATGCCCAGGATCTCGGCGTCAAACTCCTCGATCCGGCCGGCCAGGAAGACGGTCCTGCCCTTCCCTTTCATGCCCGGCTTCACCTGCTCCAAAGGCATGGTGAGGGTGGTCGCTAGAACTAGCCCAAGGCAAGTTCCCAATAGGATGGCCAGCGCCGCGATGTGTTTAATGGTCCTTCTCCCCGGGAACGTCCATTTTCCGCTTCTCCTTGTCCTGATCAGTCGATATTGACCCCAAAGGGCAACTTTCATACAATCAGGCCGATGAAGGCTTTCCTCACCGGCGGAACCGGGTTCATCGGAACCCATCTGATCGATCTCCTGCTGGCCAGGGATGTGGAGGTCTATGTCCTTGTCCGGAACCCGGATAAAACACCGGCGCTCCTTAAAAAGGAAGTCCGGGTGCTGAGGGGGGACCTTTTCTCTATCCCTGCGCTTCCGGCCGGCCTCGACATCGTATTCCACCTCGCCGGCAAAACACGATCCCTGAATTCGGATGACTATTATACTGTAAACCAGGAAGGAACGGCAAGCCTCTTCCGCTCCCTGGGCCGGCTCAAAGAGCGTCCCAAAGTCATTCTGCTCAGCAGCCAAGCCGCGGGCGGCCCATCAAGGCGCGGTCAACCGGTCAGGGAGAGCGACCCGCCTCGCCCGACCACACCGTATGGATTGAGCAAGCTGCGCGGCGAACAAGAAGCCCTCAAGTTCAGGAACGAGTTCCCCATCGTCATCGTCAGGCCTTGTTCAGTCTTCGGGCCCCGGGACCGGGATTTCCTGACCTATTTCAGGCTTGCGGCAAGGGGGATCGTCCTCACTCTGAGGGAAAATAAAGCCATCAGCCTGGTCTACGTTAAGGACCTGGTCGAAGCGCTATTTCTATGCGGCCGAACAGGACTTCCGAGCGGAGAAACCTTTAATATCGCCGATTCAAGGGAATACACCTTGGACGATCTTGGGACGGCGGCGGCTACGGCACTGGGAAGGAAATTCCGCAGGATTAAGATCCCCAAGGGCCTGCTCTACCTGATTTCGCTGCTCTATGAGGCCGGGCATCATCTGACGAGGAACGCCGGGGTTATCAACCGCGACAAATACCATGAGTTGATGCAGCCCGGCTGGTTGGTGGATGTCAGAAAGGCTGCCGAATGGCTCTCCTTCCGCACCCGCTATCCCCTGGACCGGGCGGTGCAGGAGACGATATCCTGGTATACCGCCGAGCGGTGGCTGTGAAAGGCCTTAAGGGACCTTCCGGACGGAGCCGGGGCGCGTGGAAAAGGTGACATAAAACTTGGCCGTGTTCTTAACGCACCAATTCTCTGCCCGAGACCGGGCGAAATACTTGACCCTTCCTTCCAGGATGTGGCTTCCCTTCTTGGCCAGAGGGCTGATGGTGAAGGGGATCCGGATGGCCTTCTCGAGGTTGAGCGACTCTTCATCCCCTCGAACGGCGGTTTCGACCTCCAGGTCGGTGGCGGTATAGAAATTCTTGGGGAAGATGATCTCGGCGCAGGGCTTGAACTCGATGATGAAATCCGGCTGGGGACTGACGGCGACGCCTTCTTGGAGACTGAGTTTCAAAAGGACCGCTCCCTCCTCCCCTTTTGATAGCTTGCGGGGGACGATCGAGGCTTCTATTTTGAGGAAGTCCTCCTGACCGGAAAGATGGACGATCGCTATAAGACAGAGGACGGCCGGCAGGAGACGGACAGGGCTTTTCATCAAGGCTCCGATTCCACTTTCCACCGAGGATTATGGTACTCTCGGGAGAAGAGCGCGTCAACCCGGACTGAAATTTCGCCTTTCTTTTTTGAAATTCATCCATTATAATGTGGGCCATTGCCATGGGCAGAAGAACGATCATCACCGGCATCGGTCACTTTGTTCCACCCCGTGTAGTCACCAACTTCGACCTCGAAAAGTTGATGAACACGTCGGACGAATGGATCCGTCAGAGGTCTGGCATCGTCGAGAGGCGGCACGTCGAGCCCGGAGTCGGGACCTCGGACCTCGCCTATGAAGCTTCGCTGCGGGCAATCCAAAGCGCCGGCATCGTGAAATCCGAGATCGACCTCATCATCGCCGCCACCCTCTCCCCCGACCACTACTTTCCCGGCATCGGCGTCCAGGTCCAGGCCAAGCTGGGCCTCGTCCCGATCGGGGCCCTTGATATCAGGAACCAGTGCTCCGGGTTCATCTACGCCCTCTCGGTGGCCGACCAGTATGTCCGGACGGGCGCCTACAAGAAAATCCTGTTGGTGGCCGCCGAGGTGCAGTCGACAAACCTTGATTACTCGGACAATGGCAGAGACATGGCCGTCCTGTTCGGGGATGGGGCAGCAGCCCTGATCCTTGAGCCGCATGACGCTGAAGACGGGAGGGGGATCCTGTCCACGCATCTTTTCGCCGACGGCCGTCATGCAGCGGACCTCTGGCTGGAAAGGCCGAGCTGCCTGGACAAGCCGTGCGTCACCGAAGAGCTGGCCCGGGCCAAGAAATTTTTCCCTTACATGGACGGCAAGAACGTTTTCAAGAACGCCTCTGAAAAGATGCCGGATGCGGTCCGGATCGCCCTCCAGCACAACGGTCTCAAGGTGGAGGATGTCGCCCTGCTCATCCCCCACCAGGCCAACGACCGGATTAGCCAGATGGTCGCTCACAACCTCAAGATCCCCCTGGAAAGGGTCGTCCGCAACATCCACAAGTACGGCAACACGACGGCGGCGTCCATCCCCATCGCCCTCGATGAGTCCATCCAGGAGGGCCGAGTCAAGGCCGGAGATATCATCGTGCTGACGGCTTTCGGGTCCGGCTATACCTGGGCATCTGCGGTCCTGCGATGGTGAGGGATAAAGTCTCTTGGAATCCCTTGCCTTTTTATGATAGCATGCCCCGTTAGGAATTTTTCGGGACGTGGATTGTATAAATAGATAAGGAGGCCTCCATGCGAAAAACGACCGCTCCTATCATCCTTTTCATCTTCGCTTTTGCATTCCTGGGCCTGGGTCTTCTCCTCTCCCAGCAAAACCAGGAAGAAGCTAAGTTTCAGAAGGTGATGGACGCCTATCTCGATGCCTACTGGAAATTCTACCCGACTGCTGCCACAGTGGCCGGCTTTCACAAATACGATGACAAGCTCGAAGACCTGAGTGAGAAGAACATCGAAAAGCATCACGAAGAGCTGGACCTGTTCAGCCAGGATATGGTGACCAAGGCGGACAAGACCAGACTCGCTGCTGATTCCCAGATCGACTACGATATCCTGAGAAACGCCCTGGACCTGGAGTTGATGCGCCATGAGAACCTTCTCCCCTGGCAGTACAACCCCATTTTTTATAACCAGATCTTCATGAACAGCCTCAAGAGCCTGCTAACCAAGGAATTCGGTCCCCTTGACGCCCGGATGAAGGGGGCGAGCGAAAGGGCCAAGGCTCTTCCAGGTCTGGTTAAGCAGGCCAAGGCCAACCTCCAGACCCCACCCCAGATTTACACCGAAACGGCCATCAAGCAGTTTCCCGGAATCATGGACTTCTATAAGGTCGAGGTGCCCAAGCTCATCGAACCGGCGCCGGCCGAGATGAAGTCCCGGTTCCAAGCCGAATGGACCAAGGCCGTCGCCGCCCTGGAAGATTACCAGTCGTTCCTTCAAACTCAGCTTCTGCCCAAGTCCACGGGCAACTTCCGGCTCGGCGAGCAGGCCCATTCCCGGCTCCTCACCCTGACCAGCGAGTTCAGCATCCCGGCCCAGGAACTGGTGGCCCGGGCCAAGGCCGATTCCAGCAACATACGGAATGCAATGGGCCTCGTCTGCCTCCCCTATTATAAAATTATGTATCCCAATATTAATGCGGATCAGCTAGCCGCGCAGAAGGGATCCGATCAGGCACTGAGCATCATCATCCAGGGAGTGCTGGATAAGCTTAAGGTTGAGCACCCCAAAAAGGAAGAATTTGTCGCAGAAGCCAAAAAAACCGCCGAATCTATCAAGGGCTTTATTGCCGAGAAACAGCTCGTTGAGCTGCCCGAGGTTAACCTCCCTATAGAAACAATGCCCGCCGGCGAGCGAGGGCTCGGCATGACCCGCCTCCTGGCTCCTGCCATCTATGAAACGGATGGCGCCTTCAGTATTGAGGTGGCGCCCTTGCCTGATGAATGGACGCCTGAACAAGCCGAGCTTTTTCTTGAAGAGTACAATCGGTACTATACACCCTTCTGGACCGTCCGCAACATTTATCCGGGTTCCTTTGTCCCGATGTTTTACACCCAGAAATCCGGCACCCTGATGCGGAAATTGTATCCCAACATGCCGCTGGTCAAAGGCTGGCCTGTTTGTCTAGAGGAGATGCTGATTTACGGAGGATTCGGCAATTACGGCCTTCGGTTCCGGCTTAACCAGCTCAAGTCCCAGCTCAAGATCGTCATAGACTTCCAGCTCGAGCTCAACATACATCAGGGCGGGATGACCAAAGAGCAGGCGATTCAATATATGACTCGCGTCGGGTTCCAGTCGGAAGTCGAGGCCCAACAAAATTGGAACCGCATCCTGCTCAACCCTTGCGATGCAGCCTATCCATACATCGGCATCCAGGAGATCTGGGACATAGAGAAGGACTACAAGAAGATGAAGGGCGAAGCGTTCAGCCAGAAAGAATTCCTGCAGAAGCTGCTGAGCAACGGTGCGCTGCCCATCCGCCACCTGAAGGCCAAGCTCACCCAATAAAAGGACAGCTCCGACTCGCCGGAGGCCGGCCGTGGTCTCCGGGGAGAAAGACCGTTTCTTCATGGAAATCGCCGACTCCCATGCCCACCTGGACATGGCCGAGTTCGACCCGGACCGCGAGGAGGTGGTGCGGCGGGCTTTGGCCGGCGGCGTCAAAGCTCTGCTTTGCCCTATCGACCTGACGGCTCCGGAGAGCCTTTCCCGAATTCTCCAGCTTAAGCAGGAATTCTCCTGGATCTCGGCCGCGGCCGGAATCCATCCCCACCAGGCCAAGGACTTCTCCCCGTCCCATTTTGAAGCGATCCGCCGATTGGCGCGGGCAGGCAAGATCGCGGCGGTCGGGGAGATCGGAATCGACCACCACTACAACTACTCCCCTCCTCCGCTCCAGGCCGAGGTCTTTCGAGCTCAGCTCCGTCTGGCCCAGGAGTTGGAGCTTCCCGTCGTCGTCCACAGCCGGGCCGCAGGAAAGGAGATCCTGGCGGCAATTGAGGAGGAAAAGTTCAGCTGCGGAGGCGTGCTCCATTGCTTCACCGAGGACCGGGAGACCGCCGAACGAATGGTCGGGCTGGGCTTTCTCGTTTCCTTTTCAGGGATCCTGACCTACCCCAACGCGCAGAGCCTCAGGGAGATCGCGGCTGGTCTTCCGCTACAAAAAATCCTTGTCGAAACCGACTCGCCCTATCTCGTGCCTCAGCCGCTGCGCGGCGCTACGAAGAGGAATGAGCCCCTTTTCGTCATCGAAACGGCCAAGCTCTTGGCAGAGCTCAAAGGTATGGCGCTGGAGGAGATGGCCTCTATCACTCTGCGCAACTATCGCACGGCCTTCAGGGTTTGATCGAGGCGATAATCCGGCGGAGCTCCTGTTCGAGTTCGGGGTTGAGCGGGGCAGGCCGGTGAGTTTCGAGAATGCTCTTGGCCTTATCCAGAGCCCAGTCCGGCGCACCGTCCCTCTTTTTTTCCCAGACGCTCCACGGCCGGCGATCCAGGAAGGAATTCAGCCAGAGCTCCCGCATATGCTTTTTGGTATGGCCGTGGGTCAGGAAGGTCCCCCCCGGTCCGACCTCCCGAATAGCTTCGACGGCCAACGTTTCCTCATTGACGGCGATCCCCTCTAATACCTTGGCGATGATCCCGAAGATTTCACAGTCCATGATCATCTGGGCGAACGACCAGACCGTGCTCCCGTTCAACAGACCTACCCCTAGGAGCATGTCCGACCTGGCCATTGATGACATGAAAGTGGACAGGGAATTCTCCAGACCGGCCTGCCAGTTCGGCTCCTTAGCTCCGGTGGCAAAGGACCCCATCGACAGCGGGACGCGGTAAAAATCGGCCAGTCGATTGGTGGCCGCGCCGAAAAGAAAATCCTCGGGGCCTCCCCCCGTGTAGGCGCCCGTCCTAAGGTCCATCACCGTCTGCGCCGCCGCATAAAAAACGGGCGCGCCCGGATAGGCGAGCTCGATGAGCGCCAGGCCGCTCAGCACTTCCGCGTTGGCCACCACGAGGTTCCCGGCCAGGGTCGCCGGCGCTGAAGAAGCGCCCGAGGCCATACTCATGAAACCCACAGGGAGGCCGAATTCCGCTCCGACCAGGGCCGCGTCGAGGCTCCCGCCATCATGGGCCAGCGGAGAGATCGTGCACTCCATGATCGAGAGCAACGGACGCTTCCGGAGGGCGTCCTTTCCGCCGGCGAGCACGGCGGCCATCTCCGCAGCGGCGCGGGCTTCAGAACCCGAATAGATGCTTTCCGTCTGCACATGCTTCGTCGAGTTCTTCCAGATGGCCAGGAGCTCGTGGAGGCCGCGCGATTCGGGCGGACAGTCCTGGGCCGAGACAGGGACCCAGTGAAAAGCCACTTCGTCGAGACAATCGGCAACGCGGGCGATGTCTTCCACATCATGGAGGACCGACCGGCGCCGTTCCCCGGTGCGGATGTCAATGACTTCAACCCCGCAGCCGTCTGTTCCGACATAGACATGGTTTCCGTCGAGCGGGAGGTCCAGGGCGGGATTGCGGGCCGCCAGGGTGTAGACGGGTGGAGCCTTCCGGATGGCCTCTTCGATCAGCCGCCCGGGAGCGCGGACGACCATCGAGCCGGCGTCCACCTCGGCTCCATGGGACCTCCAGATATCCAGAGCCCTTGGCGAAGGGAATCTGACGCCCGCCGCTTCGATCACCCTCAGGCTGGCCCGATGGATCTTGTCAACATCCTCCGGGCTGAGAATATTCAAGCTCAGCCGGGGGTCGGAGATGGACTTTATTTTTTCACTCACTCTGCAGCTCCTTTCTCAAGGGATTCGCCGGTCCTCGCCTTCCTTTGCCAATAAAAATAAGCGGGAATCCCCAGGCCCAGCAGAAGAAGGCCGAAGAGGGATTTCTGAGGCTGGGAGATAACCGTGTTGAGGAAGATGAGGAGGTTGATCAGGGCAAAAAGTAGGGGGACGATAGGATATCCCCAAGTCCGATAGGGCCGGGAAAGTTGGGGTCGTTTGCGGCGCAGGACGATGACGGCCAAGCCCGTTGCGCCGAAAAAGATAACCAGAGCAAAAACGACGAATTCATAGAGGTCCTTGTAGGTCCCGGAGAGACAGAGGAGGCAGGACCAGACCGCCTGCCCGATGAGGGCCTTGGACGGGACATGAAAACGGGGATGGATATAGCTCATGCCGCGGAAAAAGAGCCTGTCTTCGGCCATGGCCAGGTAGACTCTCGGGCCGAATAGGATATTCGCGCTCAGGCACCCGAAAATGGATATGGCGATCGCTCCGGAAATGACCGCCGCCGCGGTTGGACCGAAGAGCTGGGTCGAGGCCAGCTCGCCGACCCGGGCGATCCCGCGCATCCTGTCCACGGGCAGGGCGAGGATGTAGACAACGTTGAGCAGGACGTACATGAGGGTGATGCCCAAGGTCCCCAAGATCAGCCCGAGGGGGATGTTCCGCTCCGGCCTCTTGATCTCCTCCGCCGTGCAGTTGACAGCATACCAGCCGTCATAGGTCCAGAGGGCGGCGATCAGGGCCAGCCCGAAAAGAGTGAAGGCCTGAGGGCCGATATCCGGGCCGCCTCGAAAGAGGTCCTGGACGCTCGTGACCCCGGCCCGCTTTCCCACCGTCAGGCCGAGCACGACCAGGGCCAAGACGGAGCCGATCCGGAGAAAGGTGAAAATATCCTGGACAATCGCTCCGCTTTTGACTCCGAGATAGTTCACTCCGGTCAGAAAGACGATCGTGGCGGCCGCCACAAGCTGCCCGGCCGAGAGAGAGTAGGGATGCCCAAAGACGGTTGTTTTAAGGAGCAAGCTCTGGGTGGACAGACCGGGGACAAAATAGCCGAAGAACTCGGCAAAACCGACGGCCAGGGCGGCTATCCCGCCGCCCATGATGAACCAGAAAAAACCCCAGCCGTACAGATACCCGGCGAATGCTCCGTAGGCTTCGCGGATATAGACATATTGGCCGCCGGCCCGGGGATACATCGCTCCCAGCTCGGCGCAGGTCAGGGCTCCCCCGAGCGTGAACAAGCCGCCCACCAGCCAGACCAGCAAGAGCCAGCCCGGCGATTGGACGTATTCGAGGATATACCCCGAAGTCATGAAGATACCCGACCCGACCACCGCCCCGATCACGAGGAAAGTGGTGTCCAGGAGGTTGAGCCGCCTCAGAAGCCTCGGCTTTTCCTGGTTTGAGCTGCGCTCGGGAGGCCTTGTTGGAGTCGGCATTTTTCTTTTCCCGCCTTATACCAAACCCTGTCTCTCCAGTCAACCGAAGCGCTCTTCCCAGCGGAATCGGTTTACAGGACCTGTTCGAGCGCCTTGGCGAAATGCTCGTTTTCCTCTTCTAGTCCCGTCGATACGCGGATGCAGTTGGGCAGGCCAAAAGCACGGAGAGGCCGCACGATGACGCCTTTGCGCAGGAGCCTTTCATACAACCTGTCCACTGTTTCGTCCGAGTCCAGAATCATCGTCACAAAATTGGCATGCGACTTGAGGTGCCGGAGGCCGAGCCGGTTGAACAGCTCATAATAAAATTGCAGGCCCAACCGATTGAGCCGAAGGGTCTTTTCCAGGAAATCCGAGTCGTTCATGGCCGCGATCCCGCCCGCTTGGGCCAAATGACTCGGCTCGAAGGTGAGCTTGACTTTCATCAGGTTGCCGATCAGGGGTTCTGCGGCGAAGCCGTAACCGATGCGGACTCCCGCCAACCCGTAGGCCTTGGAGAATGTCCGCAAGGTGATGACGTTGTCCAGCCGGTACTGCATGGAGTCGGGGAAAACCGGGTCATGGTGGGCAAACTCGAAGTAGGCTTCATCCAGGATGACCAGAACGCGCTCGGGGACGCGTTTCATGAAATCCCGGAATTCACTCACCGTAAAAATCGTGCCCGTCGGGTTGTTGGGGTTGGCCAGGTAGATGACCTTGGTCTTATCATGGATGTGATCGGCGATCGCGCCCAGGTCAAGACGGTAGTCCTTCAGGGGAACTTCGCAGATTTTTATCCCCCGCGACTGGGCCTGAATCCGGAAGCTGATGAAGGTATTGGCCGATGTCAGCGCCTCCTCGTCATCCAGAAGAAACGTGCCCATGATGACGGCGATAATTCCCTCCGAACCGTGCGCGGCGAAGACGTTATCGGTTTTGACATCATAGCGTTCGGCCAGGGCCTGCCGCAGGTCATAGAAGTCGGGGCTCGGATAACGGTTGACGCCGGGCAGAGCTTCCTGCATGGCGCGAAGAGCCTTGGGTGACGCGCCCAGGGGGTTTTCATTGGAGGCCAGTTTGACGATCTTTTTCAAACCCAGCTCGCGCTGCAGTTCCTCGATCGATTTCCCCGCTTTATAAGGCTCCAGCGACTGAATATGCCGGGGAACCAATGGCCGGGCTGAAGCTTCAACCTTGCGACTGCTGTTCATTCTCTGACTCTCCTGCCTGTTCGAAAAGTATAATCCTTGGCCGGCGGAGGACGCGCCTCCGACGCGTCTCTCCTCCGGGCCGTGGACGAGAATCCATCTGGCCGGGAGCCAGAATCCTAGCTCCTGCCGAACCTGAAAGTCAAGCGGCAAGAGTGGTTTTTGACATCGGTTTTTGGGTTGATGTAAGCTGGGGAACCGGTATTCGGAAGACGGCCATAGGCCCTCTCGGCAGGAGAAGAAAATGAGAACTCCCGGTAGATCAAACCGACTGGCGCGAGTCTTCGCCCTGGTCATCCTGTTTGGGAACGCCTTCACCTTCCTCTTTGCCGCGCAAGAGAAGTCCTCTGCAGTCGAGGTCGAAAAAAACGTCGCGGCGGTGATGCGCGACGGCGTCCGGCTCTATGCCGACATCTATCGCCCGTCGACGATAGAAAGGGTCCCCGTCATCCTCGTCCGCACCCCTTATGACAAAGACCGGTACGCCGAGTACAGCTCTTTTCCTCGTTCCGCAGCGGAGAGCGGATACGCCGTCATCGTCCAGGACGTCCGGGGCCGCTTTTCTTCGGAAGGCGTTTTTTCACCTTACCTCCAGGAGATTACCGACGGCTATGATTCCGTCGAATGGGCGGCCGCGCTCCCCTTCTCCAACGGCAAGGTGGGGATGCAGGGATGCTCCTACCTGGGAGCTGTGCAGTGGCAGGCGGCGGTCATGAACCCGCCCCACCTCGTGGCCATTTTTCCCCAGTGCACCTTTGCCAACGGCCGGCATTTCTTCTTTTTCTCCGGGGCTTTCGACCTGAGCTGGATTTCCTGGCTCAACGGCCGCCTCCCGGACATCAAGCGTCGCCGCGGGACGGGAACCGAGGACAGCATTGAGGAAAAGGCCGAGCGGCAATGGTCGGTTCACAAATGGGAATGGCTCAACTTCCGGCCGCTCAAGGAGTTCCCCTTGTTCAAAGGTCTTTGTCCCTATTACTATGAATGGCTCGACCATCCCGACGACGGTCCTTTCTGGGATTTTGCCAATGTTGAGAAAAAACACGCCGAGGTCTCTTGTCCCGCGTACAACCTTACCGGCTGGTTCGATGACGGGTACGGCCAACCCGGAGCGATCCGGAATTTCTTGGGCATGCGCCGCAACGGCCGGACACCCCAGGCCCGGCAGGGGCAAAAACTCATCATCGGCCCCTGGACCCACTGTGATCCAACGTCTCAGGCTGGCAAGATGGACTTCGGTGCAGAAGCCGCCGTCGACGTCCCGGCCCTCGTCGTCCGCTGGTTTGACCACTGGCTTAAGGGGATCGACAACGGGATCATGCGGGAACCTCCGATCCGTGTGTTTATCATGGGCGACAATACCTGGCGCTCTGAATCGGAATGGCCTCCGGCCCGGGCGAAGCCGGCCTCTCTCTACTTCTCCAGCCGGGGAGCCGCCAACTCTCTCTATGGAGACGGAACCTTGAGCCGGATCAAGCCAAAGGGGACGAAGCCGGATCGCTACATCTACGACCCGGCCAATCCCGTTACGGACCATTTCTTTGAGACCCCGGGGCCCCGGGACCTCCGTCCCTTCGAAGTGCGAAACGATGTCTTGGTTTTTACATCAGAGCCGCTGTTGCAGGACATGGAAGTGACGGGCGACATCCAGGCGGAGGTCTGGGCCTCCTCCACGGCCAAGGATACGGACTTCATCGTCAAGGTGACCGATGTCCATCCTTCGGGCGAATCCCAGAACATCACCCCGCCCCTTTCGGGAGTGATCCGGGCGCGCTACCGGGATTCAGAGTCTAGACCGGCGCTCCTCGACCCCGGCACGGTCTATCGATTCGTGATCGACTCCATGTCCACGAGCCATGTCTTCAGGAAGGGACACAGAGTCCGGGTCTGGATCACCTCGAGCTTTTTTCCCCACGTCGACCGGAACCCGAACACCGGTCATACCTTCGGCGAAGACTCCGAAATGGTCCGGGCGACACAGACAATCTACCACGACGCCCGACGTCCCTCCCGGATCATCCTGCCCGTCGTCGCCAGATAGCGTGAACTCCGGGTCCGGGCCCGGGAGACCGTGTTCGGGACTCCTGACTACGGCAGCGCAGGCAACGAGGCTATGCCATTATCCTTAGCGTAGGCGGTCAGGATCCGGGTTAACTCGTTTCGAACATCCTTCTCCACGAGAGCGGGTGGGTTGGACCGAAGGATCTTTTCTACGTGTTCCGAAGCCCTCTCCGCGATCGGCTTTCTTCCCAGAGCCACCCAGGCATCATAGGTATCCCTGTCCGCGATCAGCGGATAAGAGTGTTCCATCCGGTACCACTTCTTGGTGTGGGGCATGGAGAGGAATTGAGTCTCGGGAGTGAAGCCTTCGAACTTGTCCGTGGCGATCGGGTCCTCGCGCTGGGCGATCCCGGCGATCAGCCGGTAGGCCATGCCGCAGATCTCGTCGTCTATGACCAGCTTCTCCAGGCTCTGGCAGCTCTCGAAGTCGAGCATACCGGGACCGGAGATGACGTTGACTCCGGCCAGGGCTCCGAGCACGGCACCAAGCCCGGTCTCAAGTCCGGCCTGAGCGTCATTTGTCTTGGCATCGCTCAAGCCCATATAGGCATGGGTCGGGAGGTTCAAATATTTTCCGATCTGGGCATAGCCCGCATCGATCATCATTGTCTCGATGGCCCCCATAGGGGTTGTCCCCCGCCTCATGTCGAAACTCGAGGGCGAGCCCCCGAAAATCACCGGCGCGCCCTTCTTGGCAAGCTGGACGATGGCGACCCCGCAGAGGTTTTCAGCGACATGCTGGACCAGGGTCCCCGAGATGGTTACCAGGGACGTGGCGCCGGTCATACCCATAGAAATCAGCTCGGAGGGTAGGCCCGCGCGGGCGGCATCAATGAGGCTCTGGGTGGTGAGGTTGCTCCACTTGAGCGGCGGTGACGGACA
>Ga0154855_1236_pt1 | contig 17107 bp, 15 predicted proteins | sample Rifle2008BG19ft_FD_105827 | JGI IMG/M metagenome (GOLD analysis project Ga0154855, IMG submission 105827) | Candidatus Aminicenantes bacterium RBG_19FT_COMBO_58_17 | reverse complement strand
CTCATTAAGGCTAAGCCATGTGATCGCCCCGATGGTGCCGGGGATGAATAGAAACCTGTAAGAGAAGCGGCGGCCGACGGTCCCCAGATGCTTGGCCAGCAACGTCGCCAGTCCGACCCCGGAGAGGTTATCGTTGGCCAGGGAGGGATGACAGGCGTGGGCGGAGATGAGGACTTCTTCCTCTTTTTCGCCGGGGAGAAAGAGCTCCCCATAATTCAGGAAGCCGTCTTCCAGCCTGGAATCGATGACGACCTCGTAATCGCCTTTTTCCAAGGCGAGGAACTGCCTGTGGCTTAAACAGAAGCCCCAGTCCTCCTTGTAGTAGGAAGTCCTGTAAGGGACCCAATCCGGGTGCGCCGGCAGGGTGAACAGGCGCTTTTTCAAGTCCCTTAGAGAGATGCGCGTCTTGACCGGGATGCTGTAGCTTACGACATGCAGGTTGGATTTCCGGAAGTCGACGATCTTCTTGCCTTTCGAATTCTTGATGTAGGCATCCCGGATATTCCATTCCCTCGGCACTGTCCAATCGAACACCCGTGTCCCGGAAGGCACCTCGCGGACCTCGAGCGGGATGTGGCGGCGGAGGATCTCCAGGGTCCGCCTGAGTCCGTCTCCCGTGATGCTCCGGCAGATCGGATACAGCTCCGTCATCAGTTGGTGGATTTGGAGGCCGATCTCTTTATCGCTTCCCGGTTTCCCCGTATCATTCGTGCACATATCTCACGGCCTCGTTAAACGTTGAAGTCGGGATAATTCCTGTCCCGTTCCGAAATGACCTTCACATCAGCCGGCCAGGCGATGCCGAAGGCCGGATCGTTCCATCGGAAGCCTCGGGCGTGGTCCGGCGCGTGAAACTCCGATATCTGGTAATGGACCTCGGTATTGTCCTCGAGTGTCAGGAATCCGTGGGCAAAACCCTCCGGGACATAGAGCATCGTCCTGTTTTCGGCGGTCAGGACGACGCTCAGATGGCGCTTGAAGGTCGGGGAATCCCGACGCAAGTCGACGATCACATCGCAAAGGGACCCCATCGTACAGCGGACGAGCTTGGCTTCTTCGAATGGTTTGACCTGAAAATGCATTCCCCGGAGCGTCCCTTTCCTGGCAGTGAAAGAAACGTCGCATTGAGCGATACGGGGGTTGAGCCCGTGAGCTTCGAACTCCCGCCGGCACCAGGAGCGAGCGAAAAAGCCGCGGTCGTCCTCCCGCCGCTCGAGGCCGACAACGCAGGCTCCCTTGGGTTCCGTTTCCTGGAAGATCATTCGTAGACCCTGACCTCGGGGATCGGCACGACGAACTGTCCGCCCCATTCCCGGATGTAAGACATCTGTTTGATGATCTCATCCTTGAAGTTCCAGGGCAGGATGAATAGATAGTCCGGCCGCGTCTCCCGGATCTTGTCCGGAGAGAAAATCGGAATATGGGTTCCGGGAGTGAACTTTCCCTGTTTGTAGGGGTTGCGGTCGACGGTATAGTCGAGGAAATCCGTTCGGATGCCGCAGTAGTTGAGGAGGGTATTGCCCTTTCCCGGCGCCCCATAGCCGCAGATAGATTTGCCTTCGCGTTTGACACCGATCAGAAATTCCAGGAGCTTTCGCTTGGTCTCCTTGACCTTTTCGGAAAAGGCTTCGTAAGACTCCATCCGGGTGAGTCCCGCGGCCTCTTCCCTCGTTCGCAGTTCGCGGATCCTCGCGCCGACCGGCTTTGTCCCGTCCTCCGTGTGTCTCGCGTATATCCTCAAGGAGCCGCCGTGCGTGGCCAGTTCTTCGACATCGAAGAGGGTCAATCCGTGCGCGGCGAAAATCTTTTCCGCCGTCAAGAGCGAGAAATAAGAGAAATGCTCGTGGTAGATCGTATCGAACTGGTTTTCCTCCATGAGACGGACAAGATGGGGGAACTCCATGGTGATGACGCCCTGGGGCTTGAGCAGGATCTTCATGCCCCGGACAAAATCGTTGAGTCCCGGGACCTGGGCCAGGACGTTATTTCCCAGGACCAAGTCCGCCATCCTTCCTTCGGACACCAGATCCGCGGCCATCCTCTCCCCGAAGAACTCGATGCGCGTCGGGATGCCCTTTTCGATCGCCACCTTGGCCACGTTTCGCGCCGGCTCGACGCCCAAAACCGGGATGCCTTTATCGAGGAAATACTGAAGCAGGTAGCCGTCGTTGCTGGCCAGTTCGACGACGAAGCTCGAGGCGTTGATGCCGAAACGCTCGGCCATCAAGTCCGTGTAGTTCCGGGCATGCTTTAGCCAGGAATCCGCATAGGAAGAAAAGTAGGCGTATTCGGTGAAAATCTCTTCCGGGCTGACGTATTCCTCGAGCTGGGCCAAAAAACAATTATCACAGACATGAACGCGCAAAGGATAAAAAGGCTCCATCCGGTTCAATTGCCCGGTGCTCAAATAGCTTTCACAGAGCGGCGACATGCCCAGGTCGACAAGGGTATTCCGCAAAGGCGAAGAACAAAACCTGCAGAGAAGATCCGCGCTCATGCTCCGGTCCACTCCAGTTTATCATTTAGGAGGCCCTTTTTCCGGAGCTCCATCAGGATATTGAGCCTCATGTACTTCGAACCGCGGAACTCCGTATCCCGAAACTCAATGGATTCCAGGCCGGATTTCAACTCATTGATAGAATCGTTCAATCCGACAGCCGGCTGGTGCGCTGGGGCGAGTTTTCTGTACAAATCGAAATTGACTCTGTACGAGCGCTTATCCGGCTGAGCGTCCTTGTTGATGGAAACGCGTGTCCCGGGGATGGCCAGAGCCACCGCCGCGGCAAGGTCCTTGACCTGGTAGTTCGCCCGGTCGCTCCCGACGTTCACGGCCAGGAAGTCCGGAGCGCTTGTCCTGCCCCTCGTAATCGCCCAATCGATGGCCCGAGCCATGTCTTTGACGTCGATCAGCGGCCTCCAGGGCGATCCGTCACTGAGGATCGTGATCTGCCCGGAAGCTACGGCCCCCGCGACAAAGTCGTTGAGAACGAGGTCCAGTCTCAACCGGTCGCTCCAGCCGCAGGCGGTCGAAAATCTCAACGCTGTGACTTTGAACTCCTTGGAAGCGAGCGGCTCCAGGTCCTTTTCCGTGAACACCTTGGATTTCGCGTAGGCCGTCAGGGGATTCAGCGGTGAATCTTCCGTTCGCGCGCTATCATCGGCGGCGCCGTACATGCTGCAGCTCGAGGCGAAGATGAACGCCTTGACCCCGGCGTTCTTTGCGCTCCGGGCGAGGGTGACGCTGGCTCGATAATTGATGTCGAGTGTCACCTCCTCGAACCTGTTTCCGATGGGGTCGTTGGAGATCGCCGCCAAATGGACGATGGCGTCCACGCCTTCCAGGGCCTCTCCGGGAAACCAGCGGATATCCGCGAAATGCTGGATGTTCAACATGCGTTCGGCAAGCGCACCCGCACCCGTTGTGCAGTTGCCAAAGTATCCGATGTCCAGGCCAACCAGCGTGGAGCCCGGATACGAGGCGCGGAGCTGTTTGACGACGGACGGTCCCACATAGCCCAAATTTCCGGTGATGAGGATCTTCAAGGAGGTCCCTCTCCTGATATAAACTATGTTATTCCCTGTTCAGCGTCAATCCCTTTTCTCCCATTGAAAGTCCAGGCTTGAGAATGGTATATTGAGGGGCGGGATGCGGAAGCCGATAATGCTCCGCCGGCTCCGCAGCAGTGCGGCGGACCTCGAGGACATGGGTAGGATTCCGGGTTTCCGGGAAAGGGGAGAAAAATGGCTGATCTTTTCTTGAAAATCAGCGACTTGGGCGAAGCGGCGGAGAATCCGAAGGACACGGCTAACTCCGTAAAAATGAGCCTGGGACTCAAGACTTATTGCATGATCAATGGGAAAGAGGGAACGTACAATGTCATTCAAGACGGCGAAGATGCGATCATCTCCCTCGGCTACGCATGTTGGGCCGATGGTAGCTCTTCTCGAGAGACGTTGATTCATGTCTTAAAATCTTTCCAGGAATCCCAAGTCGCCGATCTTAAAAAAAATTTGATCGGCGAGTACACCCTGTTGGTCAAGAAAGGCGCCAAGATCTGCGTCTTTTCCGACTTTGCGGGGGCAAGGAATATATTCTACTCTCACGACGGCAAGACCGTTTCTTCTTCTTTCTCAAGGCTGGAGGACGCCTTGCAGACAGGAGAAAGCGATCTCGACCCATACAAAGTCGTTGAATTCATCGCCATGAGGCACGTGCTTTATCCAGCTTGGCTTGGTTCCTCGACATGCCATAGGCGGATCAAGTGGCTGCTGCCCTATGAATATTTGATGCTTGATGCCGAAAGCGCCGCTTTCCGGATCGGCTCGGTTATCTACTCAATGGATAACAGGAAACAATCGAACGGCTCTATGCTGTCGGATGAGCTTGTTTCTATCCTGACAAAAATCGTGGCCCGCAAGGAATTCGCGCATTCCAAGGTGGCCGTATCGCTTACAGGAGGACATGACAGCCGACTTATTGCCGCCATCGCCGGCAAAGAGTTTCCCGGCCTCCGCTTTCGTACCGCAGCCTCATCGGTAAATCCCAATACGCTGAGGGACCTTAAAGTCGCCCGCAAGGTCGCCCGGATCCAACGCGTACCGCTCGAAGTCTTCCGGTTTCAGCCCGGACGGGACGAAGAGAGGTTCCGCGACCTGACGGAGTGGTTCTCTCCCGCCTACAATCAGACGATAGCCCCTCTCTTGGACGCCGCCGGTACATACGCCCTCGGTTTTGGAGGGGCGTTCGGGACCGAGCTCTTCATGGAGCTGCCGTGGAAATCCGTCGACGACTTTCTGGAGACAAAGGTGGCCAAGGCCAAGCGGACGCTGAAAATGGACGACGGGTTCTGGAAGGCCTTCCGCGAATCGCTTCAAGACGAATTCAGGAGAACACAAGACCATTTCCATTTATCCGTCGGAGACGGCAGGGATTATATTCGTCTCTTCGGGCTGATCAACACGGCCCGCTACGGCTCATTCATTTTCTCCGCTTTCAATCGAACGAGCTATCAGATAGACCCGTACGGCAGCTACGCCGTATTGGACTTGGCGCTCCGCGTGACACCGGCGCTGTGGGGAAACCACAGGAGACTCGGCGGGAATAGCCTGGTTCAAAAGGCCGCGATGAAAAAGGTGAATCCCCGCGCGGGAAGGCCGTTGACTTACAATCACTTCCGACCGATGTTGCCTTTGACGGCCGGCACATTTCCGAAGTACTTATTGGGATGCGCGCTGCACATCGGAAACGTCCTGGCCCGCAGGTGCGCCGGCGGTCAAAAGAAGCCGAAGAGAACCCGCTTGCCCGGCGGTTACTATCTCTCGGATGGATGGGAGGCTCACTACATCGAACGAATCAACGCCAGATACGGAAATCGTTCTATCGGGCACTCGTCAATTTGAGCCGGCGAATGACGAAATAACGAAGGAAAAGACCTTTGCCACCCCTGCTTGCGCTGGTTCTTTGCGTTGCCTTCGTGCTTTTTCTGCTTCGACGCGAACGCAGCCAGTCTCCTGATGTGACCCGAGCTCTTTGGATCCCGACCATCTGGATGCTTTACATCGCCAGCAAGCCCCTGGGAATTTGGTTTCCATCGAGAAGTACGGCCCCTGAGGCGGGGAGTTCGATCGATCAGGCCTTCCTGATCGCCCTTATGTTGGCTGCCCTCATAGTACTCTTCCGGAGAGGATTCGATTGGGCCGGCGCCTTGAGGGGGAACGCTTGGCTAATGGCCCTCATTCTTTTCATGCTCATCAGCATCGTCTGGTCGGACATTCCCGGAATATCGTTTAAACGGTGGGTCAGAGAGTTCCAAGCGGTTCTGATGGCCTTCGCAGTTCTCTCCGAGCCTTCGCCGCGTCGGGCGATGGAGAGCATTCTCCGAAGAACGATCTACGTTTTAATTCCCTTCTCCCTGGTTCTCATCAAGTACTTTCCCGATTACGGCGTTGAGTACGGCCGCTGGTCGGGTTCACAAATGTGGATAGGCGTTACGCTGCAAAAGAACGGCCTGGCTCGATTGTGCATCATTTCCGGAGTCTTTCTTATCTGGTCCCTGCTCAGGAGGTGGAAAGGAGACGGCGCTTCGGTTTGGAAGTATCAGACGCATGCGGAAATATTTATTTTATTATTAACGTTCTATCTCTTAGGAGGCCCTTCGCACAGTCTCTTCTATTCCGCGACTGCGACTTACGCGTTCGCAATGGGCCTTATAATCTGCGGCTGGCTTTTCTTTTTGAGGAGATCCGGAAAAATAATCGGTGCCGGTTCCTTGGTGGCGATCACATCTATCATCATCGTATTTGGAGTAGTTTCGATCTTTATCGGCGGATCTTCCATTAAGTTCTTTGCCTCCTCCGCCGGACGCGACGCGACACTGACGGGCCGGACGCAGGTTTGGGCATCGCTCCTGCCTGTCGTCAGTCGGAATCTGGTTGTAGGAACGGGTTTCGGAGGCTTTTGGACGTCGAGAACAAGAGACTATTTTCGAATAAGCGAAGCTCATAATGGGTATTTGGAAATACTGCTGGGGCTTGGCCTCATCGGGATCCTATTAATTTCGATATTCCTTTTATCGTCTTGCCGAAAAGCCCATCAGGAACTGTCGAGTGATTTCTATTGGGGACTTCTCTGGATATGCTATATCATCGTCTCCGCAGTTCACAATATCGGTGAATCTTCGATCGATACATTCACGAGTCACTTGACCGCCGTCATTCTGTTCTTCACCGTCTCTTCTACAAAGCTATTTCGCGCCGAAAGCGATTCCCATACGGCCTAGATTCCAGGAACATGAAAGATCACATTTCGATTTGTATTTGCACCTTCCACCGAAATCAGATGCTCGAGCGGTTGCTGAGGAGCCTGAGCCGGCAAGAAACCGGCGGACTATTCGTTTATTCAATTGTCGTGGTAGATAATGACGTCCTGGGGCCGGCCCAAGAAACCATCTCGCGCCTCAGAGATGAGCTCGGTTTAGAGATCGACTACGGCATAGAGCCGGAGCGGACGATTCCCGCGGCAAGAAACCATGCGTTGCGGCTGGCTCGAGGGAACCATATCGCCATCATCGACGATGATGAATTTCCGCCTCAGACTTGGTTGGCTTCGATGTTTCGAGCCCTCCGGACATTCGGCGTGGATGGGGTCTTGGGGCCGGTGAACCCCTTCTTCGCCCAAGAGCCCCCGGCGTGGCTGATAAAAGGAAGATTCTGCGAGCGTCCCGTTTACAGGACGGGCACATTGCTGCGTTGGGATCAGACTCGGACAGGGAACGTCCTTCTTAAAAGAGAGGTTTTTGACGAGCATCGACTCTTTTTCGATCCGAATTGGAAAACCAGCGGATCCGACCGGGCGTTTTTCAAGAGCGCGATGCAATTGGGGTATAAGTTCATTTTCGTCGAAGAAGCTCCTGTTTTTGAGAACGTCCCGCCCGAACGCTGGAAAAAAACTTACTACCTGAAGCGCGCTCTTGTCCAGGGTTTCAACGCTCACAGAAATAGTGCCGGAGAGTCGCGCGGGGTTTCGCGCCTTCTGATGCCCATGAAATCGGCCGCCGCTGTGGTCGCATACGCGATCGCCCTTCCTTTTGCCGCTTGCATCGGAACTCATGTATTGGTGAGATGCATGGAGGGGGGGGGTCATCACTTGAGCAGATTGTCGGCCATGTTTGGGATCGAGCTCATCAAAAGGCGGGGTTTTTAGTGAAGCGATTCCTTCTGGATCTGATCGCAAAGGTAAAGGGATCCCTATTCTTCAAGAACATCATGGTCATCATGGCCGGCACGGGCATGGCCCAGGTTATTGGTTTCCTCCTGTCTCCGGTTATCAGTCGCCTATTTTCCCCTTCAGACTTTGGGGTGTCCGGCTCCTTCGCGGCCGTTGTCGGCATTATTACCGCTGGTGTAACCTTGGGATACGACCAGGCGATCATGCTCCCGAAAGAGAAGGAGCACGCCTTTAATATCTTTTTTCTTTCGATTCTCAGCACGCTCATCGTCAGTTTTCTCTGCCTGTTGTTTTGCTTGATCACCCCCGCGTCCGCGAACAGCCTGATGAAAACCCAGGGCTCTTGGGCATTGATACTGCTCGTCTTATCGATCATGGTTGTCGGCGTCAATATGTCATGCCAGTCCTGGTCGGTCAGAGCCAAGGCCTTCAAGGCCACATCGGCGTCGCAGATGATCAGGAGTCTCGCGGCGAACTCGTCTCGAATGGGCTTCGGCTTTCTCAAAGTGGGAGCTCCTGGTTTGATCATCAGCGGCGTTCTTGGTGACATCTTGGCGACCATTAACTTGGTTCGCGTCCTCCTTCCCGACCTCGCGGCAATGCGGAACCGAGTTCGATGGGTGCGAATGAAACGGCTGGCCAAACTCTATCGTGATTTTCCCTTCTATTCGGCCACTCAGAATGTTATCAACGGCCTATCGGGGGGGTTGCCGATTTTCCTGTTGACTCGTTACTTCGGAATTTCAGCCACCGGAGCCTACGCATTCGGGATAACCGTCCTGAGCGTGCCTATGGGATTCATAACGGGAGCGCTCCGGCAGGTTCTCTTTCAAAAGGCCAGCGAAAGCCTGCACCAGGGCAGAAGTCTGGCCGCCCTCTATGTCAAGGTTACGGCCATTCTATTCGCCATGGCCCTCGTGCCTTCGATCATCTTGATCATTTGGGCTCCTCAGCTTTTTACGTGGATTTTCGGCTCCCAGTGGCATCTCGCGGGGGAGTTTGCGAGGAGCCTAATTATTTGGTTGGGCGTCGTATTCTGCAACGTCCCGGCGGTCCTGTTCGCAAGAATCATCAGGATCCAACGCTTTGTTTTCTTCTACGATTTGGGGCTGCTGGGCGCGAGAACGACGGCCTTGATCTTGGGCGGATCATATCTCAGCGCGTCGCAAACTGTTATGCTGTTTGCGCTCGTGGGAGCGGCCATGAACGCGTTTCTGATTTTCCGGGTGGGCCGCGCCGTAATAAAGAAAGAGGGCCCCGTCAATTTGGACAGCCTTCGGGATTTCTTAATCGAAGACTAGCTCCCTTTTCCGGATACCTTGGAGTCCTTCGAGAGCTCTCGGTTGCGTCTTTTTTCCTTGGGCAACTGCGGAATCGTCGCCAGCAGCCGAAATACATTGAACGGGCAGCCTGCCTTTCTCAAAGAATCGAGATGATACCGCCAATACTTTCCCCCTCTCCTGAAGTTCACAAGGTCTCTGGCCATCACGAGATAGTATCTCCTGAGATGCATGCGGACGCGCTCGTGGTATTCCCCCTCGGTCAGGAAAGCTCTCCCATGGTTGACTAAGGTCCAGAGAAACGCCGGATAGCTGACTCTCAGGTACGGGCTTTTCGAGCTTTCGCAACCTTCTTGCCTGCGCGACAGACTCAACACGTCATGGATGAATCCAAAATCGCCGTTGCGGAGAATCTTGATACATGCTTCCTGATCGGCGAACAAATTGTCTGGATTATAAAAAGGCTGTTGCGCCCTGACCGGACCGGCCTTGAGAAAATACGACGTGGGAGAGCCAAAGATATCGGGCCATTCATCGAAGAAGAACGCGCGCCCGATTTCCCGGCCCGAGAAGACGGACCTGGAGGGAGGTAGGTAGCTCAACCCGACGTGCTCGCCGATCATACGCTTTGCGCTCGCCAGCGTGACCGTCCCGTTCTCTTCACAGATCTTAACGAATTTTTCGATACATTCCGGATAGATCCAATCGTCGGCCTGGACCACCTTGCAGTATTCGGCCCGTGGACTGATCTGGGAGAAAGCGATGTTGTGGTTCTCTATGATGCCGACAAAGGACCTATTCTTCACAATACGGACACGCGGGTCCTTGCGGGCATACTCCTGAATGATGGCCGGGGTCGCGTCCCGGCTGCAATTGTCGACTATGATATACTCCCAGTCCTGATAGGTCTGGTTGAGCACGCTCTCGATACAGGCGCGGAGATGCGTTTCTCCATTGAACACGGGCGTAACGATACTGACGAAAGGCATATGCTCCCCTCAATTTAGGCAGGCGTTCTCTCATAACGCCATCCCTAAGGAAAATTACTATATTCCCGGCCCCGAGCCGAAGTCAAGAATGTTCTCCTCGTTGTCAAGGGGACGCGCATTGACATCCTTGGCGAGCGCACTCTATAATTAACCGTAATCGGTCGATACTGAGTCTTGTGGGCCTTGACTTGAGTGATGGAGGCCGCGTGAATCAACTTGTCAACAAAAGTATTCTCCAAGTTTGTTGGAAAATCCTCATATGCAGGCCGGGGAATGTGTGTTTAAAATGCTCTCTTGACATTTTTTCCCGCGCGGGCAAAAATGCATGACAGAATGAAAATTGGAATATTCAGGACCTCCCTCAAGGAAAACGAACGCCGTGTTCCCGTTTACCCCGAGCACCTTCCTCGTTACCCCGAGGCCTTGCGCAGGAAGATGGTGTTCGAAGCGGGTTATGGGGCAGACTTCGGGTATAATGATGAGTTTTTCGAAAGGCACGGTTCTGGGACCGCCGATCGGAACAGCTTGCTGGCGGATTGCGACCTGATGATCCTCCCGAAGCCGATGCCCGAGGACCTCTCCAAAATGAAGCCACGCCAGGTGCTCTTCGGATGGTCTCATTCCGTCCAGCAACGAGCCATCGCGCAATTGGCGATAGACCGGCGGCTCACCGTCATTTCCTGGGAGGGGATGCACCACTGGGGCGCGATGGGAGAGAAGCTCGTTCATGTTTTTTATAAGAACAACGAGATCGCGGGCTACGCGGCCGTCCTGCATTGCCTCCAGCTCGTGGGTATCGACGGGCACTATGGGCCGGCGAGGCGGATTGTCATTTTGAGCTATGGATCGGTCAGCCGTGGGGCTATTTACGCCCTTCACGGTCTCGGCTTTAAGAAAATCTACGTCTATACCCAGCGCCCGCCTTATTTGGTAGCCGACCAGAATCCCGATGTCCGTCATGGCCAATATTTCTATGCCGAGGATGGCAGGCTGATGGCCAGGAGTTCGGAAGGCAAGGAATCTCCTCTCATAGATATTCTATCCGGCGCGGATATCATCTGCAACGGGATCCTGCAGGACACGAACAAGCCGATCTTGTTCGTCCGAGAGGATGAGGTCCAGAGGCTCAAACCCCGGTCCGTCATCATCGACATCAGCTGTGACGAGGGGATGGGTTTCTCCTTCGCTCGCCCGACCACGTTCACGAATCCGGTTTTCCAGGTTGGAGAAAAAATAACGTATTATTCCGTGGACCATACTCCCTCCTATCTCTGGAGCGCGGCTTCGAGCGAGATATCGACCGCCCTGCTCCCCTACATGGGGATCGTTGAAGCGGGCGAAAAGGCGTGGGAGCGGGAAAAGACAATCGCACGAGCAACCGATATCCGCGATGGTGTCATTCAGAACCCGAATATTCTCTCTTTCCAGCGGCGAAAAAAAGATTATCCTCATGTCTTCGAGTAAGTTAAAAGAGAGGATTGGAGATAGGCTCAGGAGATTACTGTATGGTATTTCGCCGTTGGTGCTTGTTCAATACCGTTATAAAAAAGCCAATGGCAGGTGGTATAAACCCAGCAATCCCCGAACTTTGGATGAAAAGCTCCTTTGGTTGATGCTCTATTGGCGGCATCCCTTAAAATCAAGATGCGCGGATAAGTATGCCGTGCGCTCTTATGTCGAAGAGCATGGACTCAGCCATCTTCTGCCGGAATTATATGGAGTCTATGGGCAGAGCAAGGACATTGATTTCAGCATACTCCCGGACCGATTCGTGCTCAAGTGCACGCACGGCTGTGGGTTCAATATTCTTTGCAGGGACAAAGCCCGGCTCGACGTCGAGGACACCAAGCGAAAACTGAATGCCTGGATGAACGTCGAGTATGATAAGCTCGGTGGTGAACTCCACTACGGTGAGATTGAGCCACGGATCATCTGCGAGGCGTTCTTGGAGGACCGGACCGGCAGGCCGCTAACCGACTACAAGGTTTATTGTTTCGATGGGAAGGCGCATTGCACCATGGCCTGCACGGACAGGGATGCGAAGGGCGCCAAGTATGATTTCTATGACCGCGAATGGAAAAATAAGCTGGCCTACAGCAAATCGAGCTTGTTGGCCAATCGCGATATTCCTAAGCCCGCGGCATATGAGGAAATAATCCAAGCGGCCGAAGTGCTCTCAAGGCCCTTCCCATTTGTCCGCATGGACTTCTACAGCGTCAACGGCAAAACGGTGTTCGGAGAGATGACCTTCACTCCACATGGAGGCATCGATACCTTCATGACCGATTTAGCCCAAGATGTTATGGGCAAATTACTCAAGCTGCCGGAAAAACGCCTTAAATAAGACCTTCGAGGCTCCTCGTTACCATTTAAACAAGACGGCGTCGGAGAGTTTAACGATATTCTCCTCCATGAGGCGCCGGCCGGAAAAGCGGAATCTGGCCAATTCGAGGTTGGCCGGATAATTACCCAGCGACTCGATACAGCTCAATCCCCTGAGCACGCCGTGGAGCATCTGCAAGAAGACTCCATGGGAAACGACCAGGATATTCGAGCCCTCGTATTCCTTGAAGAGAAACCGGCGGATCTTTTTAGCCCGTTCCCAAACCGCCTCAAACGGTTCTCCGCCCTTCGGATTGACCGTGTGCAGGTCGTTTCCGACGCTTATCATGAGGATTGGAGGCTGAAGGCTTTGGATATCGTCCCAAGTCAGGCCTTCCATCACCCCGAAATTGCGCTCGTTGCATAGCTTGTTCCGGATGATCCTGACCGAATCGCCGACAAGAATCTGAGCCGTTTCGAAAGCCCGTTTCTGCGTGGATGTGACGACGACTTCGAATTTCATTTCGGCTAGCTTCGCGGCGGCCTTCCTAGCGTCGCGGATTCCCGCTTCGCTTAGCGGGATATCGATCGTGCCGGCATACCGTTTTTCGGCGTTAAATAGCGTATGGGCGTGTCTCAAAGTGCTGATGATCGTTTCGCTAGACATCGAAATCTACTCCGTGAGACGGATGATCTCATTCAGCCGCACGACAGACGAATAATCGGTCATGAGCGGGCCGATCTTGATATACTTCACTCCATACATGCAAGTGAGCGTGGAAATAAAGGTCTCTTCGGTGCTGATGGAACGGTGCGAGGTGATGGCGATCTGCCCCGTCCGCTGGCAGGCCTCGAGGGCGCGCCGGACGGCGGTGACGGTGCCGGCCTGATTCGGTTTGATGACGGCGCCGTGCGTATAACTTTTTTCGGCGCCGGATTCGATCCTCGCGGCATCGGAGGAGTAGAAGTTGTCGCCGATCGTGTAACACGACTGTTGCGAGGTGGTCAGGCGCCGCCAGCTTTCCGGATCCTGCTCGCGGAACGGGTCTTCGAGGAAGCGAAGGCCGTATTGCCGGATGATGTCTATCCAATATTCGTGGAATTGCTCGCTCGTCCGCAATGAGCCGTCCGTGATAGGCAGATGATACCCCTTTTCGGTCCACAAATCCCCGGCGGAAGAGTCGATCATCAGGTCGTACTTGTCCGCTAGCCCCAGACCATCCCGGATTTTGAGCAGGAAATCGATGCATTCCCGGTTGTCGGCCGTGGCGAAACGGTTCACCGGATTTCCGGAAACAACGGTCTTGGTCTGACCGAGGAGCTTCTCCTTTACGACCCGTTGGATCTCGTTGTGGTCGCCGATCACGTCCTCGAGGTCCGTGCTTTTCGCGACAAGGATGTATTCATGGAAGTCGCTCAACACGGGGTTCGTATAAGCGTGCCAACCCCCGTTCAAAATGTTCAGGCAGAGGCATGGAGGCGTTAGCTTGGTTTTCGGCTTGCCGAAAAGATCATGGAGAGGCCGGTTCTCTTTTGAAGAGTTGAAAAAGGCCAGCGAGAGACTGAAAGCATTGTTTAGGCCTATGAGGGAGATCTCCTTCTGTAGGACAGCATCAAATTCCCCCTGGTCGATCTCCGTGCCGATCGTACCGCTTTCTTCCAGCTTCTTGATGATCGTCAGGGGGCTGATGGTGATTCTCTTGTCTTCGTAGATGCTGATGGTTTCCCCCTGCGGCGACCCCCCGACGCCAATGGCGCCGTCCATGAGCTCGACGATGAACTCGTTCGTGAATTCAACGTGGGAATTGAGGATTCTCCTGCAGGATATCGATTTAATCATTCCCACAAAAGCCTCCATATTTTCGGTTCCCTATGATCCCCGCTGATCATGGATCTGCCTAAATATATCGTCCATGATTCTGGATGTCAACAAGATCTCCCGGTAGGAAAGCGGCATAGGGGCCTTGCCGGTGATGGCGGCGTAAAACGCGGTTATGAGCGTCTTCAAAGCGGCATCGTTCGGCAGGTGAAAGTCCCGTCTCAGGAATTTTCCGAAATTCCTATTAAGATTGCCGAGATATTGTCTCGCGTAGCCGAGCGGGGGGATGAAGTACCTAAGATAGCTTTGGTATTCTTTATTGCCGACTTTAATGACAACCTGGTGGTCATCATCGACGATAAGTGAATTCTTCGGACCATACACCCGGAATTGATGCGGAGCGGGGCCGATCTGGGAGGAAAAAGTAAAGTAGGCCGTCGTCGCATCCTCATCCCGGATGATGACCCTTACTTCGTCGGTGATTCCTTCTTCACCGATACCCTTCAGAAATGGACTGGTAAAGCCGTGGGCGATGACCGTCGGCCTGTCTCCGGACAGGAACTCGGCGATCTTGCTGATGCCGTGACTGATGATATTCTGAAGCAGGGACCCGGGGAGCTTTCTTACCCAATGATCCCGGTCGCCCAGAAGCGCCTTGGCATAGCTCGGATCGGTAAATTCATAGCAGTACTGGCTCTCCATGTGCACGGGCTTGCCGCCCAGGTAGCCACTTTTGACCAGCTCCCTCATCCTGACCATGGCATGGGTGAATTGAGCATTATGGCCAGCGGTCACTTTAAGCCCCTTCTGATCGGCAAGCTTGATCAACTCCTCGGCCTCGGGCGTGTCCACCGTGAACGGCTTCTCCACATAGACATGACTGCCGGACTCCAGGCACAGCTTGCCCAGCGGGAAATGACTTTGGGGCGGAGTAGTGATGTGGACGACGTCGGGCTTGACCGTGTCGAGCATTTCCTGGACATTCGTGAACGTTCCGCCAATATGGAAACGCTCGGCCATCTGTTTGGCCATCAGGGGCTCGGCGTCACAGACGCCGACGATCCGGGCGCCGGGGACTCGTTGGATTTGGAGGGCGTGCTGGTCCGCCATTTTTCCGCAACCGACGATGCCGACCTTGATCATTTCTTTTTGCCCTCCGCTTCACGCATGTACTCAAAAAACCTCCGCAGGCCTTCCTGCATCGATATTTTCGGGCGCCAGCCGAGCATGTCCTTCGCTTTCCTGTTCGAGTAAGTGTTCCCTCTCCAGTAGACGGCGCATCCTCTGCGATTGAAGACGGGAGGAAGCTGCCCGCCGGACCATATGGAGTACCTTTCCCAGAGGCCGCAGAACAAAAGCCAGATCCCATACGGAACGGGTATCGAGAGAAAACGCCGGACCTGGCGCTTATATGACCTGAGAAACTCACGGCTCGTCGGAAGGTCGTCATCGGTGATATTGAAGACCTGCCCCTCGATCCCCTTCCTCAGGCCGGCCAAAACTATGGCCTCCGCACAGTTGTCGACGTAGGTCAGGGGGATCCTGTTGCCAAGCCCCTTGTGCAGAAACACTCCAAGGAGCTCAGATCCTATCCTGTCGGTTATCTTGGCCTTCCCGGGGCCGAAAACAACGCTCGGCCGGACGATGACATATGGCAAATCATGCTTTTTGGCATACTCGAGAACGATCTCATCCTGCTTCATCTTGCCGTATGTATAGGGCTCGAATCTCTCGACCATTCGTGTATCTATGGCGCTCGATTCATCCAACAAGCCTCCACGTGGGATTCCGTTGTTCGAGTAAACGGCAATGGAGCTGATGTTGACAAAGCGTTTGAGTGCCGGCTCATTTATCGCGGCCTCGAGGAGATTTCTCGTGGCCACCACGGAGTTTAAAAAACAACCAGGATAGGACTTCTCCACTCCGGCGGCCAAATGATAAATGACCGAAACCCCCGCTGTCGCCTTGAGGCATGTCTCACGGGAGAGCAGATTGCCCTTGATGACTTCAACGCTCTCCTCCCCGGACTCCCTGACAATAGCCTCGAGACTGCCGGCCTTCCCCGTGGACCTGGCCAGACAGCGAACCCCCTTGAAGCCGGATGCGAGAAGCGCTCGAACCACCCGCGAGCCGACAAAACCGTTAGCCCCGGTGACGAGGATCCTGCCCTCAGGATCTATGATGTAAGTGCTTTGATCGGAATCCAAATTTAGCTCCTGCGCTGTCTGGCAACGCCCCATCTCCGGACTCCGTAATATACAAGACTATGAGTGGATTGACAAGAACGTTTTGATAGCCATCCGAGTGGATTGGGACCCACACAGCCTCATGACATTCAGATGACGGTTCCGTGAGGTAATTCGACCCGCTAGGCTAACTGTTGTCAAAAAAAGACGTTAGGTCAGCCTGTGCCCTTATCTGTTTCTCAGCGGATGGGGATAAGTATAGGGCGTGTAATAGACGCTCCAAGTGTTCGGCGCCGTAGCTCGGTACAGCGTGTTTGTATCAGTTGCCCAGTACGCAACTCCGGTAGTGCAAGTTGTCGGCCTGTTTGCCAGTGGACCAAAGCCAACGCCGGATGTTCCGTTGAAACCGGACTTTTCAAACCAAATATCGCGGTTTTCCTGCGGGACAACTCCCAAGATCCCTCCATAATTTATATTCTGATATATGCCAAGGTCGATAACGGAGGTGCCGTTTTTCCGGTTGCTCCAATAATACGAATCGGAAACATGCTGAGGCTGACCGTTTTTGAGGGAAGATTCCGGCGGGTTGATGGAATCGAGATATTCTTCCCTGGCCTTCGTAAATGCCGTGCCCGTTGTGGTGATAACGTTGTTGAAGGCCAGGGCCTTCCCCCCTCGTTGGTCCAGCAGGCAAACCCCGTATATCCCGGCGTCTATGATATTTTCGTAGATCTCGGCACCCATCGTCGCATTGTGAGCATTCGGTTGGTTCCCGTGCATATCGG
>Ga0154855_1236_pt2 | contig 17424 bp, 16 predicted proteins | sample Rifle2008BG19ft_FD_105827 | JGI IMG/M metagenome (GOLD analysis project Ga0154855, IMG submission 105827) | Candidatus Aminicenantes bacterium RBG_19FT_COMBO_58_17 | reverse complement strand
CCGCGGGCGTGCTCTTTGAGAACCTTCGAAACGCTTTGTTGATGACTCCGCCCAGGAACACCCGTTCGATCTCCTTAAGCAGTCTGACCCGCTCGTAGCCACGGCGGCGAACACGAAGAGCCCGCAGGAGCTTCCCCGCCCTCTTCCCCCTTCGGGCCGCAAAGTCGATGTTTTGTTCAAGCAGGTTCAGCTCGTGGCTCCAGTCCACGCGCCGTATCTCCCTGATGGACAAGGGCCAGGGGAACGAGGCCGGGGCTTTGCCCAACAGGTCGAGAGTCGTCATCGTCCGTAGGCACTTAGCGCAATGGCCGCAATTGACGTTCATGTCCTCGACGCAGACGGTCAGGTTGGCCAGGACCGGCTCGGACCCGGCGATGCGGAGGACCTTCTCTATTCTCTGCGCCTCCAGGCCGTCGTGGATGACCTCGAGCTGTTCGTTCGAATAAAGCGGGTCCGTCAGGGGGTGGGAACCGTAGGGAATGACGCAGCCGTAATCGGCCGAGGAGGGAACGAAGGCACGGGGAAACCCGAGCAGAAGCGCGACACTGCCCAGAGTGCTGCCTTGAGTCAGGAGCCGGCTCAGGTTGTGACTGTAGCCGAACAGATAATAGTTCGTTTCGACCGGAAGAAGGGTCTTACCGAAGCCGCCGATGAAAGCGGCACGGCACTCCACAACCTTCCGGAAAGCGTGTTGGTCGGTGAAGAAATCAAACCCGTGGATGAACACAGCATGACTGATCTCTGCTTTGCGCTTGAGGAACGTGTACATGCTGTCGACACCACCGGAGAAGAATGAGAACGCGCCCTCGTTGACCGGCTTGGCCGGGGCCGTCTCGGCGGAGATAGGAACGATCTTCAAGGCCCGATTCCAGGAGTGGTGGATCTCCTGGAGCCGGTTCATGTTCTCCAGGAGCTTGGGCGACACGCGCAGGCCGGGTTCGAACTCGAGAATCTCCCCCTTCGCCATCGCCGGAAGGAGGGCGGCAGCCAAGAAGGGATCCCCCGAGCATGCGACGGGGACCGACGTCTGCACCCGGTACCAAAGGCGAAAACCGTCGATGTCCGCGGAGATTTCCACGATGCCCGACTGTTCTTGGCGCCTCCAGTCGGCAACTTTCATGCGCGGTCTATTCCCAATGTCAATCCTTCGGCGGAACGATGTCTATGCGGCGATCCACTGGCAAATCCATCTTGACTTTCCGGAACGTCCGTTTGACGATCCCCCCAGGGATTCAATACAACTCGAACCCTTGAGCACGCCGTGAAACATCTGCAGAAAGACGCCCTGGGACACGACCAGGACGGTGGATGAAAACGGCGTCATCTCAGTCTTCCGGAGGGGCGGCCGTGATCCGCCGGACCTCGGGATTGGCTTTCGAGATTTTTCGACGGGCGCGCTTGATGAGCCCGCCTAGAAGGACTCGATCCATGTCTTTCAACAGCTGGCGGCGTTCGATTTTTCGTAAGCAGGCCGACAAGGTCCGCCGCAGCTCCTTGTTCCCGCTATGGAGGGCCAGATCGACATTTTCCTTGAGGTAGATGGGCTCACTTTTCCAATTGACGCGCCGAAGCGCCTTTGGTGTGGGGAGCGCCGGGAAGGGGACGGCGGAGGCCCCTACCAATTCGAGGGAAATCATTGTCCTCAGACACTTGGCGCACTTGCCGCAATTGACATTCATATCTTCAAGACAGACCCATAGGTTCGCCAATGCCGATGGGCTATCCGTAACCCTCCTGACCTTGTCGACCCGCCGCGCTTCCGCGCCGTCGTGAATGATCTGCACGCCTTCATTCGACCAAAGCGGATCTGTCACCGGATGCGAACCGGACGGGAAAATTTCGTTGTAGGAGAGTGAGGTCGGCACATAAGCGCGGGGGAATCCGAGGAGGAGAGCGACGCTGGCAAGGGTGCTCCCTTGGGTGAGTGTCCTGCTGAGGTTATGGTTATAGCCGAAAAGGTAAAAATTCGTTTCCACCGGGATGAGGGTTTTGCCGAAGCCGCCCAAGAATGCGGCATTACGCTCTACGGCAATCCGGAACGTATCCCTGTCGAGGAAGAAATCAAATCCATGTATGAACACCGCATGGCTGAGTTCCTCCTGATGTTTTAAGAACGTGAACATGCTGTCCACCCCACCCGAGAAAAAGGAGAAGGCCCCCGGGTTGATCGGCTCAACGGGTGTTGTCTTCGCCTGGATGGGGATTATCTTCAAGAGAGGATTCCAGGTATGATGGACCTCCTGAAGTACGGCGGTGTTCCCCAGGAGCGTCGGGGAGACGGTCAGGCTCGGATCGATCTCGAGCTTCTCGCCCTTCGCCATCGCCGGAAGGAGCGCAGCCGCCAGAAAAGGATCGCCCGCACGTGATACAGGATAAGACTTCGGCAATCGGTACCATAAGCGAAAGCCATCGATATCGGCGGACACTTCAACGGTGTCCAACTGTTCTCGAAGATCCCAGTTCTCTATCCGCATAGCTTCGTCTCCATCTGATGAATAGGCAGCCCTGACGAGCTCGCTTATCCGTCATGCCCTCTCCATATCGGCGGGCAAAATCATGAGGTTCGTTAATCCTGAGGGGGGATCGTATCGATCCGGCGCATCGCAGGAGGGGCTCCCGCCCGCCGTCGAAAGCCCCGCTTTAGGCGGCCGCGGAAAAAGGCCTTATCGAGGTCCCCGAGGAGCTTCCGGCGCTCATACCGGTGCAGGGCGGTACGCAGAGCGGCGTGCAGATCCGCCTTGTCTGTACGTTTAGCCAGTTCGATGTTTTCCAGAAAAAATATCTTCTCGATCTCGGTCGTGATAGGCGTTTTCCTAAGTGCCAACGCCGTCGGACCGAGGGGGAACGGCGCGGCCGATGCGCCGAGAAGCCGTAGAGGGATCAGCGTGCGCAAGCACTTCGGGCAGTGCCCGCAATTGACGTTCATGTCGTCAAAGCAGACCCTCAAGTTCGCCAGTGCCGTCGCTTCACCGGCGATGCGAACGATCTTGTCCACGCGGCGCGCCTCCGCGCCCTCGTGGACGATCCTCACTCCCTCAGTCGACCAGAGCGGGTCCGTGAGCGGATGGGATCCCAAGAATATGAGTTGGCTGTAGGAATAAGCGGCCGGCACAAAGGCACGGGCGAAGCCCAGGAGCAGGGCGATGCCGGCCAGGGCGCTGCCCTGAGTGAGATTCCGGCTCAGGTTGTACCGGTAGCCAAAGGGATAGTGATTTGTCGCGACGGGAATGAGTGTCTTGCCTGAGTTCGAGGCGAGTGCGGTGTTGCGAGCAACGGCCGTCCGGTAGGCAGAGCTGTCCCGCCGGGCGATCTCCAAGGGGAAGGCGTCCTCCAGCAGGAGCCGGTTCAGCCGCGCCGGGCTCTCTCCCGCCGCGGGTTTCGCTAAGCACTCGCGGGTCTCGGGCCTCAGCTTGACGCCTGAGAATCGACTCTCATCGTAGATGGATGTCCGATTGATGATCCTCTCGAAGTCTCCGGCCAGGGCCTCTTCCAGCGCTTCCGGCCCCAAGCCGTTTGCGGCAAAGCGCGACAGCGCTTGCAGCGTTCGCTCCGACAGTCCGGCCTTGATGAAATCCGCAACGGCCCCCCGAGGCTTCATGAGCAAGTGGCTGAGCTGAGCTAGGTTGCTGATGTCCTCGACCGAAAAGGCCGCGACGTTCCCGTCATGGGTATAGAAATCGAATCCCTGGATGAAAACCAAGTGGCTGATCTCGTCCTTCCGCTTGAGAAACGTGAACGTGCTGTCGACACCGCCCGAAAAGAACGACATGGCTCCGGCATGGAGGGATGTGGCGGGTGCGGTCGTCGCGCGGACGGGGACGACCTTGAGCGCCGGATTCCAACTGTGATGGATCTCCTGAAGCAGGGACAGCCCCTGGACAAGCTTCGGCGAAACCGGAATGTCCCGATCAATATCCAGGCTTTCACCCCGGGCCATGGCCGGTAGAAGGGCCACGGCCGCGAACGGGTCGCCGGATTTCACGAACGGAAGCGAGAGGGGAATTCGGTACCACAAGCGGAAGCCGTCGACAACCACGGAGATCTCCCGGCTGTCCTGAATCTCACGGACTTCCAAGCCCGAGACACGCATCCTCAGCTCCTCTTATCGTTTGTTCCCACGACCGACCCGGTATCACCGAACAGAAGCGAGACAGACCGGTCGCTTTCGTCGGCGAACCAGGCCGGAGTCTCCCCGTGCAAGAGCAGGGCCCTTTTGTTCCCGCCGCCGGAGAGCATGAAGGAGCCTAGCCAAAGGCCATATGGATAGCCCGAGCACGCCAGCCCGACATCGAGGGAGGCGCAGGTATCGGGCAGCCGGAGTTTCATCTGCAAAAGGCAGGCCGTGGAAGGCAGAAGATAGTCCGGTGACTGGGTGACCATGAAACGAAAAAATCCTATTTCATGGCCGCGGAAATGTCAAGGAGACGGAGAGCGGCGTTTATGTTATTGCGCTTCGAGAACCAGGACCCAATCGCCGGCGCCGTCGGCGTGGACGCCGGGGGTCGTAAAGTTTTGAGAGCCGGTGTTAGGGAAGGGCGACCCGGCAATCGGTTGGTAGGTTCCGCTGGTCGGGTCATACCAACGGGCGGTGATAGAGCCGGAAAGCCGGGCCAAATCGACGGTGACCGTCCGGACCGTGGGAATATAGACAAGAGCGAGCTTCCCGTCGGGTGTGGAGGCCGCCGTCACGTAGTCGTTTTGACTTATGCCCGAGCTGGGCTCCCCCCCGGACCAGAAAGTGCCGTACCCGGCCGTCACGAGGACGTGGGCCTGGTCGGGGACGAGGGAATGCCAGGGGCGGGATTCGAACAGGTCCCGGCAATAGCCGAACTGAGTCACAGCGGCCGTATCGAGCTTGTCCTTCCAACCTGAGGACAGCGACCAGATGTAGCCGCTCCCATAAACGTGGCCGCAAGCGCCGGCGAGGAACGACCAATATTCCTGGCGCCGAAGCCGCTCGTCGTCGGCGCCGTTCTCGAACTCATAGTCGGTCTCGATCAGGAAAACCGGCACGACCGGAGTCCGATTGTAGTCTTTGATCACCTCTGCGTAAGCCGGGTAATACGTATAGGCGGCGTTCAGCGTGACCAGGTCGGACCAGAGCGCATTATCGAGCGAGCTGCTGACGAAGTAATCGAGCCCAAGGGTATGGATGTGGCGCGGATCTGTTTCCTTGATGCCGTCGGCGACGGCCTTGACCAAGGCGTTGTCGCTTTCGATTCGCCAACTTTGGAAATCGTTTCCCGACATCCACAGGATGTTGTCGAAGTCCCTGTACCGGCTCCCGAGGTAGCGGCCATAAGCTTTGCATTTATCGACGCCATTCGCCCGCATCACGGTGAGAAAGCTCCCGGTCTCCGCGGGGTCGAGAATGATCGTGATGTCGTGGCCGGCGGCAGAGCGGATGATTCGATCGCATCTGGCGAAGTAGGCCTCGTTCGGAGTGGAGAGGTCGCCGGCGGCGGTGAACGGCTTCAGACCATCGAGCGTGCCGGCATCGCTGCGGCCGCCCGTGTATTCGGCGCAAAGGAGGTTGACCCACAAGACGTTAAAGCCGTGCGAGGCGCGGTTGGCCAGATAGAAGTCCACGTCTCCCAGGGTAGCGTTCACCATCAGCGATTGGGGAGCGTCCCCGATCATGAGGAACGGTTCATTATTCTGGTTGACCAGGTAACGGCCGTTGGAGCTGACCTTAAGGGGAAAGGCAGGCACGGTCGTCCCTCCACCGCCCCCGCCGATGCCGCAGGCAACAGGGAGAAAGGCCAAACTGAGCGCGAAAATGGATAACCTCTTTATGAAACCTATCTCTTTCATCACCAAACAATCATATCATCCTACGCAAATGCGGGCTAACGAATGTCCAATTTCGTGACATACCATCAAGGGCAGCTCTTGAAAATTTTGCGTTTTTTCGTTATAAGAAAGAATCACGGCTCTAAAGTTCGGCGAAAACACACCGGGAGCTAAGAATATAAGGGCTTAAAGACATGAAGGCCATTGATCTCTACTATCAAATAAAGCCCGTCATCCCTCGAAGGCTCCAGATCTATGTGAGACGGGCGATCGCCGCGCAAAAACGGAAGGTCACGACGGGCACGTGGCCGATCAACCCGGTCGCGGCGAAACCGCCCCTTGAATGGACCGGCTGGCCCGAAAAAAAGAAGTTTGCCCTGGTCCTGCAACACGATGTCGACAGCCTGAGGGGCCTCACCCGATGCCTCAAGCTGATGGACCTGGAAAGACAATTAGGTTTCCGGTCTTCCTTCAACTTCGTTCCGGAAGATTACCCAACGCCCTCGCGTCTGATCCAGAGCCTAGCCATAGCGGGATTCGAGGTCGGCGTGCACGGGCTTAGACATGACGGCAAGCTTTTTAGACGTCCTGACGAATTCTGTGCGAAGATACCTCGAATCAATCATTACCTCAGAAAATGGGGAGCGGTTGGTTTCACCTCGCCATCAATGCTCCGTAAGTTGACCTGGATCGCGGAATTGGATATTGAGCATTCCTGCTCGACGTTCGACACCGATCCTTTCGAGCCCCAGTCGGAAGGCGTCAGCTCCATTTTCCCGTTCCTGGCAAGTAACGATGCCAAAACGAGAGCATACGTGGAGTTGCCGTACACCCTGCCTCAGGACCACGGACTTTTTATCATCCTGAGGGAAAAGAACATCGGGATCTGGAAACAGAAGATCGACTGGATCGCGGAAAACGGCGGAATGGCGGCGCTCAATACCCACTCGGATTACATGAGCTTCGATGGAGCGGCGCCGGGCCGGGAAGAATATCCCGTAGCGCACTACCTCGATTTTCTCGACTATATCCGGATGAGATACGCGGGCCGGTTCTGGCATGTCCTGCCGCGGGAAATGGCGCGTTTCTGGCGGACGACGGCCGCCGCGAAAAGCCAGGAGATCCTGGCTACGGAAAAATCCAAGCCGTTGCCGCCAGAAGCCCTACTCCAGCGAAATCTGCGACCGGTGACGCCGGGCGTGAAGATCTGGATCGACCTCGATAACACGCCTCATGTCCCCTTCTTCATCCCCATCATCCGCGAGCTCGAACGGCGGGGCCACGAGGTGGTCCTGACCGCCAGGGACGCCTTCCAGGTCTGTGACCTCGCGGAAGAGAAGGGACTGAGCTTTCTGAGAGTCGGGCGCCATTACGGGAAGAATCCGGTCATGAAGATCACGGGCCTGATCTTCCGTTCTCTTCAGATGCTGCCGTTCTATCTGCGGCATCAACCCGGCCTGTCGCTGTCCCACGGGGCCCGTTCTCAAAATCTCATCAGCAACCTGCTCGGCGTCCCGACCGTCCTCATCGCCGACTACGAGCATGCGCAGACCGCGCCGTTCACCCATCCCCGCTGGACGATCGTGCCCGACGCTTTGTCGCCGGAGGGCCTGCCTTCGAAAGTCAGTCACGTCCGCTACTACCGGGGGATCAAGGAGGACGTCTACGCTCCCGAATTCAAGCCGACGTCTTCGCTCATGGCCGAATTGGGCTTGCGGGAAGACGAGATGATCGTCACCGTGCGCCCACCCGCGAACGAGGCGCACTACTACAATCCGGAAAGCGACGTGCTGTTCCACGAGCTCATGGCGAGGATCTGTCGGACGCCGGGAGTCCGGGCCGTCCTCCTGCCGCGCAATGCCCAACAGGAGCAAAGCCTTCGGGCGAAATACCCGGACTGGTTCGAGGACGCCAGGACGGTTATCCCGTCGCGGGCCGTGGACGGGCTCGAACTGCTCTGGATCTCTGATTTCGTCGTCAGCGGCGGCGGGACGATGAACCGCGAGGCGGCCGCCCTGAATATCCCCGTATACAGCATTTTTCGCGGCAAAACCGGGGCCGTGGACCTCATGCTCGAAGAGCAGGGCCGGTTGAGCATGATCCGCAATAGGGATGAGGTCTGGTCAAAGATCTTGTTAGTCCGCCGGGATAAAAGCCGCCCGCCGGATAACGCGCCCCGGGCTGCTCTGAAGGACATTATCGACCATGTCGAGAATATCATTCGAATCGAGCGTGTGCGGCCCAACGGCAAGGGAAAGGCCCGCCGAGGCTTAACAGGCTGAACGAGCGCCGGAGAATCTGCTTATGAAGCATATCAATGTGATCGTCGTCGCGGGCGCCCGCCCGAACTTCATGAAGGTCGGGCCTTTCATGAAGCAAATCGCTATATACAACGGGGCCGGGAATCGGGGCGCTCCGCGGGTCGACGCCCTGCTCGTGCACACAGGTCAGCACTATGACGAGAACATGTCCGAGGTTTTCTTCAGGGAACTCGGCATCCGTCCGCCCGACATAAACCTCGGCGTGGGCTCGGGAACGCATGCCGCCCAGACAGCCGGCATTCTCACGAGCTTCGAAGCCGTCTGCGACCGGGAGAAGCCGGATTGGGTCGTGGTCGTGGGGGACGTCAACTCGACGATGGCCTGCGCCCTGGTCAGCGCCAAAATGGGCATCCGGGTCGCCCACATCGAGGCGGGCCTGCGCAGTTTCGACCGGACGATGCCCGAGGAGATCAACCGCCTTGTGACCGACGCCCTGGCCGACCTGCTCCTGACCCCCTCGGCAGACGCCGACGCGCACCTGCTCCGGGAGGGTGTGGCAGCGGAGAAGATCAAGTTCGTCGGCAACATCATGATCGATTCCCTAATGGATAATCTGTCCAAAGCCCGATCGAGCGGCACCCTGGACCAGCTCAAGCTCGAGCCTGCCCGATTCGTCTATGTCACCCTGCATCGCCCGGCCAACGTGGATGACCGGTCCAGCGTGGAAATCCTCATGGCCGGTTTGGAAGAATTGTCGCGGCGGCTGCCCGTGGTCTTCCCTGTCCATCCGCGCACCCGCAAGATGCTCGCGGAATACAAGCTCATGACTCATTCCGACAACCAGCTGTTCCTGCTCGAACCGTTGGGCTATCACGCATCGCTCTGCCTGACGGAAAACGCGAGGGCCGTCCTGACGGACTCCGGGGGACTCCAGGAGGAGGCCACGTTTTTCCGGACACCGTGCCTGACGCTCCGACCCAACACCGAGAGGCCGATCACCTTGACTCTCGGCAGCAACCGCCTGACAAAGCTCGAAAGGCTCCTGAACGACGTCGACGACGTGCTCGCCGGCCCGGAGCATATGGGACAAGTGCCGCCTCTCTGGGACGGCCACACCGCGGAACGGGCGCTTAGGGAATTGATCGCGGCCTCATAGAGCCAAGAGAAACAGACGACGTGAACGAGCTTCAAGACAAAATAACGATCACGAAGAGCGCCGCGCTTAAGCTTTTGGCCTATTGCCGGGCGAACGACTGGTCCGGCTACGACCCCTACGACGCGCTTAACAGCCGGGTCTTCAAGGCCCTCCCCTTCCTGAATTTCAAGCTGGCCCGACTGGCGCTGACCCAAGGCGTCAAACGCTGCCCGGTCAACCTCAGGCCGATGTTGCTCGTGCCCAAGACGCCCAATCCCAAGGGGATTGCGCTCTTCCTGTCCTCTCTAGTCCGGCTGTCGAAAAGCGGGATGGTCGACGGCGGCGAATACGTTCGGCCTCTGGCCGATAAGCTCCTGGCCCTGAGGTCCCCCGGCCGGCCACGTTCGTGCTGGGGATACAATTTCGACTGGCAGCAGAGGTTTGAGCTCGTCCCCAAGGGTTCGCCCAACATCATCTGCACGACCTTCGCCGCCAACGCCCTGCTCGACGCCCATCAGTGGACGCCAGAGCCCTTGTGGCCGGAGACGGCCGTGAGCGCCGCCGAGTTCATCCTCAAGGACCTCTTCTGGCGGGAGGGAGGCGATAAGGCCTGTTTCCGCTACACCCTCGTCGGCCGGGGCAAGGTCCACAACGCCAACTTGTTGGGTGCGGCATTCCTCTGCCGGGTCGGCCGGGTCTCGGGCGACAGGAAGTACTCCGAGCCCGCCCTCGACGCCGCGCGCTTTTCCGTCGACAAACAGCACCCGGACGGCTCCTGGGCCTACGGCGAGGCGCCGACCCAGCAGTGGATCGATAATTTCCACACGGGCTTCAACCTGGTCGCCCTGCGCTGCATCCAGGAGTATGCGGGAACGACGGAATTCGACCCGGCCATCCGGAAAGGGTTCGAGTTCTTCAAGGCCCATTTCTTCCGGAAGGATGGCGCCCCGAAATATTTCCATGACGCCGTCTACCCTATCGACATCCACACCGCCGCCCAAAGCATCGTCACACTGACCGAGTTCGCCGATTTCGGAGCGGACAACCTCAAACTCGCCGACGCGGTCCTCGACTGGGCCCTCGAGAACATGCGGAACAAGAGGGGCTATTTCTACTTCCAGAAGCGACCCCTCTTTACGGTGAAGACCTCTTTCATGAGATGGTCCCAGGCCTGGATGCTTCTAGCCCTGGCGTCCCTGCTCAATGAGAGGAAGCTGGCGTCATGATCGAGTGCATTTTCACGGTCGATTACGAGATTTACGGCAACGGCGAAGGCTCGCTGAGGGAACTCGTCCTAGAGCCGGCTGAGAAGTTGAAGATCATTTTCCGAAAGCATAATGCGCGGTTCGTAGTTTTTGTGGAAGCCGCGGAACTGGAGATCATCGGATCCGAGCGGGCAGACCAAGCCATCGGCTTGGTCGAGCGGCAGATCCGCGAATTCCATGGACAGGGATTCGAGGTCGGGCTTCACCTGCATCCGCAGTGGTACAACGCCCGTCGCAAGGACGCCCGATGGCAGCTCGATTACGGCGAATATAATCTGTGTGTTCTCCTCCCCGATCGGATCAACCAGATCATCGATCGCTCCATCGCCTATCTCCGAAAGGTCCTTGGGGCGTCCCATTATATCCCCCTCTCCTTCCGGGCCGGAAATTGGCTCATGCAGCCTACCGCGGCCGCGGCCGAGTCGCTCGCCGGGCACGGCATCAGGATCGATTCGTCCGTTTTCAAGGGCGGCCTTCAGCATCAACATGGCCTGGATTACCGCCGGTCGCGCAGGAACGGCTACTATTGGCCGTTTTCAGGGGACGTCAACATCCCCGATCCCAAAGGAATACTTCTCGAAATGCCCACTTACACGAAGATGGTGCCGGCCTGGAGGATGCTCAGCTCCAAGCGGGTCGGCCTGCGGCAGAAGAGCGCAAAGGGGCATCTGAAGCGGCCCGGCCGCCTATCCCGTATCCGGGATTATCTGCGCCCATGCCAGCCGATGAAGCTGGATTTCTGCCGATTGACGGCAAAAGAATTGGCCCGGATGATCGACGAGGAAATAGGGAAGGATCGAAAGGACCCCGGGCGATTTCGGCCCATCGTCGCCATCGGACATACCAAGGATCTCGTCGATCTCGAAACCGTCGAATCCTTCCTGTCCTATCTGCGAGGCAAGGGTATCCCCGTTTCAACCTTCAGGAATGTGCACGACAGGATCGCGAGGCGGAACGAACTATCATGACCTACGTCCTTATCACTCCGGCCCGCAATGAGGGGGTCTATATCGAACAAACGATCCAGGCCGTCATCCATCAGACCGTCAAGCCGGCCAAGTGGGTGATCGTCAGCGACGGCTCCACGGATGGAACCGACGAGATCGTCAATGAATACGTCCGCGAACATCCTTGGATGGAACTCGTGCGGATGCCCGAGCGGGCCGAGCGGCATTTCGAAGGCAAGGCCATAGCTTTCAACGCCGGCCGTGACCGGCTGCGAAATGTCGCATATGACATCATCGGCAACCTCGATGCGGACATCACGTTTGACGAGGACCATTTCGACTATTTGCTGAATAAGTTCGCCCGGGACAAGACCCTGGGGGTCGCGGGGACGCCTTTCCGGGAGGGGAACACCCAATACGACTATCGTTTCTCCCGGAAGGAGCACGTTTCCGGGGCCTGCCAATTGTTCCGGCGGGAGTGCTTCGAGACGATCGGAGGATACGTTCCGCTCAAAGGGGGCGGGATCGATCTCATCGCCGTCGTGACGGCGAGAATGAGGGGCTGGAAAACGGAGACCTTCACGGAAAAGGCCTGCTTGCATCTCCGGCCCATGGGAAAAGCGGGCTCTCACTACCTGAAGTATACTTTCAAGAGCGGACATGGCGATTACATGCTTGGGGTCCATCCCGTCTGGCAATTCTTCCGTTCGATTTATCAGATGGGCGCGAAACCCCTCTTTATGTCCGGCTTTCTCCTTCTGTCCGGATACTTCTGGGGGATGATCATCCATCCGCCCAAGCCGGTCTCGGAGGAATTCGTCCGGTTCAGGAGAAAAGAGCAAATGCGCTGGCTGAAAGACTACTTTCGAAACGCCTCGGCCCGTCTTAATTAGTCCAAAACTGTCATAAGAAGGGCATAATGAGAGTCAAGTCAATCGAAATCAACTGGCACCCCGAGCTTCCCATCTTTGCCAAAGAGTCCTTTCTTGAGGCGGTTAGCGATGAATACGGCTGGCTGGGCGGGTTTGCCGAATCGGGTGAGCTCCGATGCGTGCTGCCTTACACGATCGTTCGGAAGGCCATTTTCCGCATGGTCCGTTTCCGCGTCGAGACCATGCCCGTGGCCCGGGACTTCGGCGTCGCCGAAGAGAAGGCCTTTTTAAATGAAGTGATCGGGTATTTCAGGTCCGTAGGCGCCGATATGGTCATCCCGGCGACGACGAACACGATTTTTCGCACCTACCCGGATGGGGCCGACGCCGCTCCCTATGGCAGCTATGTCATCGATCTATCCCAACCCGAGGAGGTCCTCTGGAGAAATGTTGCCAAAATCAGCCGCCAGAATATCGGCACCGCGACAAAAAGCGGCGTAACCATCCGAGCTGGGGAGGAGTACACTGACTCCTCCTATGCGCTCGTAAGGGAAACGTTCAAAAGATCGAAACTGCCGTTCATGAGCCACGAGGCATTCAATCGTTATGTGGCAGGGCTTGGTGAATACGGAAGGGTCATGGTTGCCGACTACCAGGGCACCGTTCAAAGCTCCACGTTCTACGCGTTCAGCAACCACTGCGCATATGCCATCTACGGCGGTAATCTTGCTGAAACGCATCAAGGCACGATGAAGCTGCTCCAATGGGAGGCCATGCGCCTGTTCCAGAAGTTGGGTGTCAAACGTTTTGATTTCGTCGGGGCGAGGATCAACCCGGAAAAGGGGTCGAAACAGGAAGCGATCAACTCGTTCAAGAGGCGCTTTGGGGCGACGCTCAAACTCGGCTACATTTGGAAGTATCCACTTAGCCCTCTGAAATACCGCTTGTATAGTCTAGCGGCTCGTCTCCGCAGTGGAGGAGACATCGTCGATGCCGAGAGACATAAGCTCAAAAGCGTCAATCCCGCGGATGCGTGAGGCGTTCATGTCGCGTTTGCTGCCAACAGAACTCCATCAATATTCCATTAGGGATGTCGTCCGCGGCCTCATCGCCTCGCGGAAATCCATCGGGGTGCAGTCTGCGATTTCATTGCCCGGACTCGGAGAAGGTATCTCCATCAGATCGGCGAGAGCGGCGGTGATCGTCGCCATCCAAGCTCTCGGCATCCGGCCGGGCTCGAGAATCGGAGTTCCTCTCTATTGTTGCCCGGTCGTATTCAAGGCCATCAAAGCGGCGGACTGCGTGCCCCGGTTTCTGGATATCGAGCCCGAGACCTTTTGCCTCTCCCCCGGGGATCTGCTGGCGAAGAGTTCCGGGATCGATGCCGTCATCGCCGTCCACATGTTCGGGAATCTCTGCGACATGCCGAAGATCCTCGACATCATGAACGGCAAGCCGGTAATCGAGGATTGCGCCCAGTCCATCGGCAGCAAGCTCGACGGGCGGCCTTGCGGTTCGTTTGGAGATATATCCTTCTTCAGCTTCCGGTCCGGGAAATACTTGTCGGTCGGCGAGGGCGGGGCGCTGTATTCCGGCAAGACGGATCTCCGCTCACGTATCTCCGAGCTTACCGGGGCCCTGCCCGTCCCCACCCGCGCCGAGGAACTCAAGCATGTCGTTACGACCTACATCCGGTCGAAGCTCCGCAGCCGGCCATGGTGGGGTCTCATTGGCGCCCGGATATGGGCCGTTTATAACAAGAAAACGGAATTCGCGGATAAATCCCCGATTGTCGTTGGACGGATGTTCGCATCAGACCTGGCGACGGTCCGCAAACGGATGCCCCGCCTCGATTCCATGATCGCGACTCAACGGGCCCACGCGGAATATTTCGAGCACAACCTGCGCTTGGGCCCCGGCATGTTCTGCCTCGAGGGGCCGCGGGCCTACTATAATCGATTCATGTATCCCATCGTCTTCCCATCGACCGCGGAGAGGAATTTGGCGGCGTCCAGTCTGAGGAGAAGGGGGGTCGGCACATCGAGACCATACGAAGAGGCCATAGAGGGCGCCGCGAAGCACTACGGCTATGGGGGAGATTGCCGTCTGGCCGAGCGCGCCTTGAGAAGAGCGCTGATCATCCCGAGCTATTACACGTTAAAGCCCAAGGATATCGGGCACATCGCCGAAAGTGTGAACAAAAGCTGGGCGAAAGCCTCGGAAAATAGCCCCGCCTAACCGAGGGCCAGCTTGCGACCATGGAACGCTTCGGCGTACCCGTCGGGCGCGTTCGATTCGATCCCCCGCAATCTCATCAGGGCGCGGAACGCGTCTTCCGTGAACCACTGATTTCCGGCTTGGGTTTCGAAATGGTCGAGGATATTCCGGATTTTCGCTCGGCACACAGCCTCGTCCAGGTGGACAAAAACGTTCGGCGCGCCCAGATCGCCGTCGTACTTCGGGATTTCGTACTCGAGGATCAGATGGTCCCGGAACGTGTTCCAGGTGAGATCGGAGACCAACCGGTGGTCCTGGTGGAGATCCGAACGGCAGTGCGTCAAGATCAGGTCGGGATCAATGGTCCTCTTCAACCCCTCGAAGTACTCCTTGATTTCTCCCCCGGCATAAGGAAAAAACCCGTCCCGGAATTTCTTGACGACGACCTTCCGCCGGCCCGCCCCCGCCAGGAACGCGGCGGCGCTTGCCTCAGCTTCTTTTCTTCTTATCTCGTCGGCGCTGAGGACCACCCAGTCAAAAGCTGTCCGTTTATGGTCCTTTATCAGCTTCAGGACCGTCCCGCCGCAACCGATCTCGATGTCGTCGCTGTGGGCCCCCAAGCAGAGAACCTTGAGAGTATCTACCCGTCGAGCGAATTCCAGGTTCATCATTTCTTCGCCCTCCAAACCTCCCAGGGCACGTCGTCTTTAGAGACCATCTCGTCCAGGAACTGCTTATCCTTGAACGTGTCCATGGCCACCCAGAAGCCGGTGTGCTTGTGCGTCATGATCATCCGCTCATCGATCAGCCTCCCGAAGGGCTCCCTGACCAGCTCTTCCCCGGCTTTCATGTAATTGAAGATCTCCTTTTTGAAGATGAAATAGCCCGCGTTGATCCAAAGTGATGAATCGCCGATGGGTTCGACGGCCGCGACTTCATCGTCCTTCCCGACCGTCACGACATGGAAGCTCTGAGTCGGCTTGACGGAAAGGAAAGACGCTATTTTGCCGCCGGCCTGGAATCGAGCCAGATAATCCGGGAAGTGAAGGTCCGTCAGGCCGTCCGCGTAGTTGGCAAGGAACATATCATCGCCGGCCAGATATTTTCGGACGGCATAAAGTCTCTGCCCGATATTGGTATTCAGTCCGGTGTCGACAAAAGTGATCTTCCAGTCGCCGATATCGCTGTTCAGAAGGCTGAGGTCTTTGCCCCCCTTGCTCAGGACGAAATCGTTGGAGACGCACTCGTCGTAATTCACGAAGTACTTCTTGATAAGATCCCCCCGGTGCCCCAGGCACAGGATAAAATCCTTGTGGCCGAAGTGCGCGTAGTATTTCATGACGTGCCAGAGGATCGGCCGATATCCGATCGTGATCATCGGTTTGGGGATAGTCTCCGAATACTCCCTCAGCCTCATCCCCAATCCGCCGCAGAATAGAACGACTTTCATGCTATTTCCCCTTTACTCAATCGCTCATGATACCAGGACACCGTCCGTCGCAGCCCCTCCTGAACGCTCACTCGGCTCTTCCATCCCAGCAGATCGAGAGACCTTTTCACATCGGCGATTCGAACGTTCTCGAAAGGCCGGTCATCCACGGCCCCGAAGTCCGGCCGGGCGCTGGTCCTTGTCAGCTTGCGAAGCTCTTCAACGATCCCGCGGACGGATGTCAGGATCCCTGAGCCGATATCGAGGGTCTGCCCGGGAATGCCGGCGGCCTGCGCGCCGGAGACAAGGCCCTCGACGACGTCGTCGATGTATATCCAGTCCACCTGTCTGCTGCCGCTCGAAAGCTTGGGAGCTTCATTTCTAATAAAAGAGAGAGTGACATAGGGGACGAGCTTCTTGAGATCCATCTGTCCGGGCCCGTAAACCATGAACACATGCAAGATCACGACCGGCAGATCATAAAGGGCATGAAACAATCTCCCGTAGATGCTGCCGGCCCACTTCGAGGCCGCATAGGGGGAGATCGATGAAAGATCCGTCCGGCCGGAATCGGGCTCTTCCATGGATCCGGCCAGAATGACTTTCTCACAGCCGGTTCTTTCCAATGCCGCGAGGAGGTTGACGGTACTCGCGAGATTCGAACGAAAGGTCGGTAAAACGATGGCGTGATCGCGGGAACCGGTAACGCAGCCGCTTAAATGGTATACGATATCCGGCTTTATCGACTTGAGGAGGCCGTGAACATCGGCCTCCTCCTGCAAACTCGAAGTCCACCAGGTCATGTCATTCGTGACCGCCGGACGCTCGGCTCTGGATATGCCATGGATTTCCGCGCCCAAGGCTTTCAGCTTTCCGCATAAGCGGGCGCCGATGAAGCCGCTGGCGCCCGTGACCAGGACCCTTTTTTTGGCGATATTCGCTTGGTCAGGCATCGTTGTGCGATTCCGTCAGGCGCCCGCCTCGATCAGAAGCCCGGCTTTCGCGAGGGCCGTCGCGGCCTGGGAAACGGCCGTGAAGCTGATCCCCGACCTCTCCGCGATGTCCAGAAGGCTGCTACTGCCGTCAGACAGGTTCAACACCCACAGCATGGCGATCTCATCCGTTCCCGCGGCAGAATAGAGTCCCCGCTTTCCCAGCTGAGGCTCACATTTTTGATTCCGGCTCACATAAGACCGGTTTCCCTCCAACACGGCGATGACGCTCCGGATCTTCTCATAGCTATCAGAAAGGCAATCCGTGGACACGAATTCCAGGTTGTCCGCGGACGTATGGTACTCCGGGTATTCGCCGAAGGGCGTTCTCGAGAATCTTCCGACCGGGAGGTTGAATCCGGGGGAACAGTACTGGCGCTCGTCATATCCGTAAGGGTGAAAATCCAGCAGTCGATAGGGCCGGCCCGAATGCCCGAGGACGTGGGCGGCGGCCCGGTCTATTTCGGCGTTGCCCCGGCGGCTTTTCTTGTAGGCGATGTGCCCCGTGTCGCC
>Ga0154855_1119_pt2 | contig 18446 bp, 10 predicted proteins | sample Rifle2008BG19ft_FD_105827 | JGI IMG/M metagenome (GOLD analysis project Ga0154855, IMG submission 105827) | Candidatus Aminicenantes bacterium RBG_19FT_COMBO_58_17 | reverse complement strand
CGAGGAGTCTTTGACGTCCAGGGTGACGCGTCTGGCCGTTAGCTGGGAAAAGAGAGATACCCATCCCAACCCCAGAAGCGCGAATCCAGCCCAAGCCGCGACCTTGCTCATTCTCCTCAATCCTCCCCTTTGAATATTGCCCCGTCTCATTTTCTTTCCAGCTCTTCGACTTTCTTCTTGATGTCCTCCTGGCGGGGCTCAATCTCCAGGGACTTCTTCCAGGCGGCCAGGGCTTCTTTCCGGTTTCCCGTTTGATAAAGACTCGACGCCAGCATGTTCAGGACTTCCAGGTTTGTCCCGAACTGGGCCAAGTACTTTTTAAAAAAATAGACCGCTTTTCCTGGGTCATTCCCCAGAAAGGCCGACTTCCCCAAGAGAAAAAAGACTCCCGCATCCTCCTTCGCTCTTTCCAGGAATCGAACCAGGATCTCCTGAACCCGCGAGAACTCCTGGAGCGCCAAGCAGGCTTCCGCCAGCCCGAGAGCGAACTCCAAGGATTCGGGCCGCCGGGCGTAGGATTTTTCCAGAAGCAGCCTGGCCTTGGCGAACTGCTCCTGGCTCAGGTACTCAACCCCCAGGACATAAAAATGGTGCGGATCGTCCAGAGAGGGGAGTTTATCCGAGATGCTCCAGAGCGGGGGCAGTGCCTTGACGTGGCTCAGGCTGAAATCCTCTTTTAAGGAGCTGACCTCTCTCCGGCCTCCGTCCAGGAGCGAGACAATCAGGCTGTAAATGCCGGGAGTCAAGCTCTGAGCCGGCAGCTCTTCGAAGAATAAGCCCGAAGAATCGTATTCGGCCAGGCGCTTTTCCTTCGAATGCACCAGCCTCTCCTCTTGAAAAACGTCGATCCGTATCCAGCCGTCTGCCCCCATATTTGAAGACAGGCCTTCCCCCTTCCAGCAGGCGAACAGCCTTTCTTCTAAGCCGAACACCATGCCCGGCGAGGGAGATACCAGGGCGCGACCCATCCGGAAAGGAAGCCATGATGAATCGGAACCGACATCTTTTTGGATGCGTGTGGCCAGAATCAGGCTGCTCAGCCTGGGACTTGTCGCGGTTTCCAGGACGCTGACCTCACTCTCGGCCGAAGTGAACTCCCCGGAGACAGGATTCTTGATAAGGACATCGAACTTGAAGGTTCCGGGGATGAGGGGAAAGGCGTCCTGGTAGGAGAACCTTTTAGTTCTCATCTCCCGGACTTCGTCTGGGGTCGGATTAAAAGAGAACTTTTTCTGGAACTGATGGACGGTCCTGCCCTGGAAATCGGAGACCCGTCCGTAGATTTCGAGCCGAATGGAATAATCCCCGGAGGCCGAACCGACCGAGAGCCTCCGGGGCGTTATGGCGTAGTGGACAAAGGGGGTCGATCCCTCTTCCCCAATCACTTTCAGGAGGAGGTCGCTTGGGATGTAGTTGACTGAGTGATCGACTTCGATAAGAGACTTGTATTTCAGCAGTTTATCGACATAGATATCGTCGATTCTTTTTTGAGCAAGAACGGAGATTTTGTTCAGGATGACCTCTGAAGAGAGAGGCGCTTGCGGGGAGAACGTCGAGGTGGCGCCGGGAATAAGAGACCGAGACACGCCGGCCAGCTCGGGGTCGATTCTCGCTAGGGTCATGAGCGCCTGGTCGGGATGACCGTCGAAAGACTCGAGGAGTTTTCTCGGGCCGTGCCGGATTGGGCTGTAAAGGATGTAATCACCCATCCCCTCTTCCTGGAAAAAGACAACGTAGAAGCTGGGCGGGAGGCCGTATCCAAAATCTCCCTGGTAGAACCAGACCTCGACGGGCACGAGATGGAGGGTTTCGTCGCCGTATGATGTGACGTTCACGGGTTTTCCCAGGATGATATGGATTCGTCCGCGGTCCGTTTTCCATCCGGGCCGAGATGTTCCCTTTCCGAAATTCGCGTTGGCATAGCGGATGCGGCGGTAATGTTCTTCCCGAAATTCATTTTCCGGCGTTTCCGGAACCGGATCCCTCTGTTTCCAAAAGGCCTCGATAAACAAATCTCTTTCCCGGTCGGTTTCGAGCCGCCTAAAGGCCGACTTTTCCTTCTCCGTCGCGATATATACGACCTCTTCGGCCAACCAGGAGGCCTGCTTGGGGGACACAACTGGATTTTGCGGCCGGGCGCTTGTGGCGATAAGAAGCAACAGGCCGCCCATCATCTGAAGAAGCCTTCTTCGGCCCGCTCTCCGTCTCATCAGAGGTCTCCTGGACCGGCATATTTTACTTTTCCGTCCGGCAGGAGTCAACTGAACTTTACTATTTGTAATACTGCCGGCTTCTTTCAGGTGATTCCGCGGGAAGGTCCGGCGCACCGTCCAATGGGCTTATCATGAAATACCTACCGGAAAACTCTTGCCTTGCGATAACAAATAGTTATAATTGGCGGAAGACCCTAGTTTGTTTCCGGCGGAGCCGCCGGAGAGACGGATGGATAAGACCGGAATGAACCTGGCGCCCCGAAAAACTCTTGCCAAGTCCATGTCCTATGGCGATTATATCGCCCTGGGACTCGGCACAATAATCGGTGTGGGATGGGTGGTCCTGGCGGGCGATTGGCTGGTCCGGGGCGGGCCTTTAGGCGCGATCCTGGGCTTTCTCATCGGAGGCCTGATCCTTGGCGCAGTGGGTCTCTGCTATGCGGAGCTCGCACCCGCCCTCCCCGTGGCCGGAGGAGCAGTGGCCTTCGGCTACAAAGCCTTTGGGACTGGAACCTCATTCCTGACCGGCTGGTTCTTGTCTTTCGCCTACATCACGGTCTGCCCCTTCGAGGCGGTCGCGATCGGCTGGATCATTGAAAATCTAATCCCTTCACTCCGATCCCAGGCCCTCTATTCCATCGGGAATTACGAGGTCAGTATCGTCTCCATCATCGCCGGAGTCGTCTCTATTTTATTCATTGCAGCGCTCAACTACCGGGGGATCCGGAGCACGGCGAGATTTCAGACTTTTTCCACGGTCCTGATGATCGTCTGCGCCGCGATATTTGCGCTCGTGGCCATCGTCAAGGGCTCTTTCTCCAACTTACGGCCTCTCTTTGCCGGAGATGGCTCTATCGCCGCGAGCGTTGGCTCGACCCTGGCCGTCTTGGGGATCGTGCCGTTCTTCATGTCAGGGTTTGACACCATCGCCCAAGGCTCCGAGGAGTCCGGGAACCAAATCAACCCTCGAAACATCGGCCGAGCCGTTCTCCTGTCGATCGCCGCCGGTGCGCTTTTCTATGCCATCGTCATCCTGGCTCTTTCTGTTTGTCTGCCCTGGAAAGAGAGCGTCCACCTGGACATGCCGACGGCCAGCGTCCTCAAGGTCGCCTTCGGCTATGGGTGGGCTCAGAAGCTCGTTTTATTCACGGCCTTCTTGGGTCTCGTGACCTCCTTTAACGGCTGCTTCTTGGCCGGTTGCCGGGTCGTTTTTGCCATGGGACGAGGGGGCCTTCTGCCCAGGGCGCTGGGGGATGTCCAGGGCAAGTACAAGACTCCGTACAAGGCCATCTTCTTCGTCAGCCTGATCACGCTCATCGGGCCGTTTCTCGGGAGGACGAGCCTTAATCCGATTGTCAACGTCGGTTCCCTGGCCTATGTTTGCGGCTGGTTCATGACCTGCCTCTCCGCCGTCCGGCTGAGGCGGCTCGCTCCTCAGCTCAACCGCCCTTTTCGGGTCAAAAGAAAAATCTTCCTCTACCTGGGCACCCTCGTCTCGGGAGCCTTGATCTTGCTCATGATTGTTCCCGGGTCATCCGCCCAACTCGCCTGGCCCCTGGAATATGCGATTCTCGCCACCTGGATGCTCCTCGGCTTTATAGGGTACCGTTGGCGGAGAGCTTCGAAGGATATGGACGATAAAGAAAGAGCCTACCAGATTCTGGGTGATTACCGCTAGACTGCGTCGGCCTGGATTTAGGACTTCTCCGGGGGAGAACTTTTTGAAAGAATTTACGTTTATAGCATTGAATACCGGCGATCTTTTCTGTTGAGAGGAAAGTCATGAGAAAAGCCTCGATCTGGACTGCAGCAGCCGCCCTATTTCTCATCCTAACGGCTCAAGCCGGACAGGAAGCGAAGACGGAACAGCCGGCACCGCGCCACCGGGTTCTCAACCTCTCGTTGTATTATCCTGTGAGCTTGAACCGGTCGAAACTCGATACGGCCAACATCAGCCTGAGCCTCCTCTACGGCCACCTGGGCAGCGTGCGTGGCCTCGACCTCAGCTTGGGTGCCGCGGCCCTCGAGGGATCGCTCGAGGGCGTTCAACTGGCCGGCCTGATCGCCGCGGCCGGCGAGTCCATGAAAGGCGGACAGGCGGCCGGGTTGATCTGTGTCGTCGGAGACCGGGGCGAGGGCATCCAATGGGCGGGACTTGGCAGCGTTGCGGGAGAGGAGTTCGCAGGGCTGCAGATCGCCGGACTATTCGCTGTCGCCGGCGAGCGCTTAAAGGGAGCCCAGGTCTCCGGGCTTTTCAGTGTCGCCGGTCAGGCCGCCAAGGGCTTTCAGGTCTCCGGCCTGTTCAGCGTGGCGGGAGAGGACCTGGACGGATTCCAGGTGTCCGGACTCTTCAACGTGGCCGGAGAAAACAGCCGGGCACTCCAGGTTGCGGGTTTGATGAACGTCACCGGAGAGACCTGCCGGGGTCTCCAGGTGGGGCTTTTCAATGTGGCCGGGCGCCTGACGGGTGTCCAGATCGGGCTGGTCAATGCGGCCGATGAGATCGAGGGAATCCCAATCGGGCTGGTCAACCTGACCCGCAAGGAGGACCGCCGTGTCCAGATGGCCGCCTGGGCGGGCAGCGTTTCCCTGTTTAATGCGGGGGTTAAGATTTGGGCTAAGAGGTTCTATTCTATCCTGTATGTCGGCGGCATCAACCTTCCCCAGAGTATCCGGGAGTGTCTCGGCTATGGCTTCCAGTATGGCTACGCCTTTCCCCTTCGCCCCTCCGGCGGAAGCGGCGCCAGGAAGAGGATCGACGTCGACGCGGGTTATCTCTATCTCGACAACAGCACCCTGTTCCGTCATCTCGAAGGAACTCCGGACCGTCATGTCTACTCGGCCAGGGGAGCCTTAGCCATCGAGCTGTCGCCGCGGGTTTCTCTGGTCGCGGGCGTCGGCCTTGGGTATAGGGTCAACTATGGCACGAGCTTCTCCGGCGGCTCCCTCTTTCCGCTCGTTTTCGCGGGCGTCGAATTGTTCTAATTTCCTCCTTTGACCAGTCCCGGGAATGCCGCTCCTCGGTCATTGACTCCGGTTCTCAGGAGTGATAATAAAATCCTGATGCGATCCAAACCTGAAAAAAGCTTGATCAAGGATGGGTTGAACGAAGCCGCTCTGGGACGCCGGAATTTCATCAAGCTGGGTCTGACCGGGGCCGCGCTTTCCTGCATAAACAGCGGGTGCGAAAATAAGACCTCGACGGATCCGCCTGACCGGACTGAGCAGGTTTTTGAATTGACCGACGGCCATACCTTGTATGATGATTTCGATGGACACGGAAACCTCCAAACGTATAATAATCAAAACCTGGCCGAACCTGGCAGGCTTAGCTCGAAGCTATGGGACACCTCCCAGGGAATCGAGGTCGTCCGTAGTCCCGGAGCGACGGAACTATTGACCGTTGTCAATGAAGACGGGCAGCCCTATCCGGGCCCAAAAAGACTCCTCTGGGTAGGGGCTCAGAATGGCCGTTGTTATACCGAAAACGGTTCTTTCGTCGTACAGAAAGGCGTGGTCTATGGGAGCGCACGGATCGTGCCCGCGGGCGGAAACGGCTGGGTCCTGAGGCTAACCAGCAGCCTGCCCGGTCTGATGGGCTGTTTCCTTGCCCATCCGCGGGATATTGCGTTTGCCGATATGAAGACATTGAGTGCCGATGTGATGGTGCCTTCGACGTCGACGGCCAAGGATTTTTATGCGGCATTGGATTATCATACCACCATCCCGGAACAGCCTCCGGGAAAAAGCTGGTTTACAGATATCGGAATACGCAGATACGCAAGCGGTGATGTCTACGCGTTCGCTCAAAGCTGCAATGTGAATGCCGGATACCGGTCCTACCTGCACCTGGAACAAGCCAAAATGGATACGTGGTACAACCTTCGGCAGGATGTCATAACCCGAAAAGATGATCCCAGCCTCAAGGACAATGAGTTTCGCATTGATTATTATGTTAATGGGATATTAAGAGGGTCAGAGATACCGGAAGACGCCGAGCTGCTCCTCGATCCCAAGAGGACAGGATGGGGACCGAACAGGCTTCTTATTATATATGCCGAGAAAGCCGAAGGGGAAAGCATCGGCTTTTTTGATAATGTCAGAGCTGCTTACAATAACCGAGTCATATGAGCATTGACAAATGTTCTCAAATAAGATACAGCTGTACTCAATATGAGTACAAATAGCATGAGTCATCGAGTATTGGAAGCTCTATTCGGAAAGACCAGGAGGTCAATCCTGGGGTTGCTCTTTCGGCAGCCCGATGAGGCTTTTTATGTGAGGAAGATCATCCGGCTGGCAAATGTCTCCCCCGGGGGCGCTCAAAGAGAGCTGAAAAGGCTTTCTGAAGCTGGGATCATTGTGCGAACTATTCAAGACAGCCACGTTCTTTACCAGGCCAACCCGGCCTGTCCCGCTTATATCGAGCTGAGAAGCCTGTTTATTAGCTCCCCCTGAAAACTCAGATTGATCTGGTTTTGTCGCTCAGCCCTGTCGGGCGGATAGACAGAAGAGCCGATCTGCGCTAATCTGGTAAAAGAAATCGACGGCAAGGAGCAGGACATGGAGTTTTTGGAATTGATAAAGAAGCGTTACAGCGTGAGGGCGTATAAATCGACACCCGTTGAGGAGGAAAAGCTCCAGAAGGTCCTGGAGGCCGCGATTCTTGCTCCGACGGCGGCCAACAAGCAGCCCTTCCGGCTGATCGTTCTGAAGACAGCCGGCCGGGAAGCCGATCTCCGGCGGGTCTACGGCCGGGACTGGTTCGTCCGGGCGCCGCTCGTGATCTGCGCCTGTGCGGTTAAGGGCGAGTCCTGGGTCAGGAGGGATGGAAAGAATTACGCCGATGTGGACACCACCATCGCCTTTGACCATCTCATCCTGGCCGCGCACGACCTGGGGCTGGGGACGTGCTGGATCGCCGCCTTCGACCCGGCTGCGACGCGCGAAGTCCTGAGGCTCCCCGCCGAGCTCGAGCCCATTGCCTTCACGCCGCTAGGCTACCCGGCCGATGACTGGAAACCGAAAAAGCGCCGCCCCGCCTCGGAACTGGTTCAGTTCAAATAAGTGGTATAATATATTCGTTAGAAAGGGAAACAGTCATGGACACGATCATCAAGGACTACCTCCTCGGCCTCAAGCTCGAGGAGTCGCAGCGGCATAAAAACATGTCTCTTTTTCCGCTGATGACCCCGCTCGACGGCGGGCCCGACTATACGACCCTCAGGGACGCGCTCGAAAAAGCCCTGCTGAACGTCACCGAGGTGAGCTCGGGCGGTTCCGTGCCGGAGCTCAAAGTCATAAACACGGCCGACATCTCGGTTCTTCTCCTCGACGGTGAAGAGCTGGCCGGGGCCAAGCAGAACCGCGTCCTTAACACGACGATCCTGATCAAGGAGAAATCCGAAACCGTTATCCCTGTGAGCTGCACCGAGCAGAGACGGTGGTCCTATGCCTCGAAGGCCTTCCACGATTCGGACACCGTCATGTCGCCCAGTCTGAGGTCGGAGAAAGCGCGCACCGTGGCCACCTCGCTCAGCAGCACCGGCCAATACCGCTCCGACCAGGGAACGGTCTGGCGCAAGATCGATGAGATGGCCGCTAAGGCCGGGACCGTCTCCGAGACCGGCGCGATGAAGGACACTTTTGTCCAGAAGATGGCGGAGCTCGACGAATACCTCAAGGCCTTCCGGTATATCCCGACCCAGAAAGGACTTCTCGTGTTCATCGGCGGGGAGCCGGTGGGGTTCGATTTCGTGTCCAAGGACAGGGCCTTCGAGCTCCTCCACCCGAAGCTCCTCAAGAGCTATGCCATGGAGGCCGTCCTCGAGGAAAAAAAGAGCGAGGCGGAGCCGGATCGGCACCGGGCAGAGGCTTTCCTCAAAGAGGCGGCCGATTGCGAGGAAAAGAAATACGAGTCGGTCGGCCGAGGGCATGACTTTCGTTATGAGAGTAAGACAATGGTCGGGTCGGCGCTGGCCGTCGATGACAAGGTGGTCCACATGGCCTTTTTCCGGGTCGGCGAAGCCGACAAGACGGGCCAGATAGCCCGCACCCGACACCGCATCAAGTTCAGGTTATAGCCGCGGAAAACCCGGCCTCTGAGCGGTTTGGCCCTTTCTATTTATTTCTTGGCCTCGAACAGCGTCCAGGGGAAGGCCTTCATGTCCTTGAGGAATTTGTCCATCCAGGCATATTCCGGGTGGGCGGTGAAGAAGTCGGCGGCGATAAAGTCCTGGCCGCAGGGATGTCCCTTTCTCGCCCATAACTTCAACTCTCCAGCCAGCTTGGACGTCGTCACCTTCGCCTGGACCGAACCGGCCGGATAGAAGGGCGTCCAGATGAACTCGGGCAAGCCCTTGGGGTCGGCGTCGACATGGCCGCAGAGCGTTTTGCCGTTGGGGGTGAGCTGGCCCGTCGAGGCATCGATGTGGTCAGCCTCGAAGATCATGGCCGTTTCGGCGTTGATCATCCCCTTGTTATCCTCCATGAGCGTCTCCCAGCGGGTCTTGCGGACATTGACGGTCAGGCCCGGGTCATCCGGTTTATAGGTCGTCTCTTCGGCGATGACCTTGGGATCACAGGGGAAGTTGGCGCCGACATAATAGCCGTCGCTCGTCCGCCAGACCTGCCGGTTTTTGAGACCGAGCTCGAGACGGGCGATCTCGTTCGTCTTGAGGTCGCCGACCAGCCAGTCGTTGGCGTAGGCGCCGTTGTTCCCCTCGCTCATCAGGCGAATGAAGTCGTCGATCGAGGCGGCGTACTGGGCGGCCCGCCGGGCCCGCACGAACTCCGGCGTGCCGGTTTCGTTGAAGCCCTTGTACATCGACATGGTCGTCTCCGTGTAGATAATGCCGGCGCCGTTGATGACGAAATCGTCTCCGCTGTGGATGTACCCGGGGAAGCTGTCCATAAGGATGCGCTGGCCCGTAGCGGGAGTCAGATCGATGATGATGTTCCAGCGCTGGCCGACGATGTAGTCCACCCAGTTGTTGTGGGCCATGACGATCTTCCCGTCTTCGGTGTAGCTTCCGGTAGCGATGAAACCGCTGCAATAAGAGGGGGATTTGTTGTCTCCGGCGCCGGGGGAGGCCTTTTCGGCGAGGTGGGGGACATAGTACCAGGCGAGCTCGATCCAGCCGTTGAGGGCGGTGAGGTCGATCACATCATAGGTCCTGCCAGGGAGCTTGGCCTTGAGCCCGTCCACGATCCCCTGGATCTCTTCCTGGTATTCGGGATCCACTTTCGGCCAGAACATCCGGGATGCCGCTTCGCGAAAGAACGCCCAGTCGTGTCCTGTCGCCTTCTCCAGGAAGAAGCCGAACATCTGGAGGGCGTCATCGATCTCGGCGGCCAGGTGGTAGCCATTCTGGAACCCGACCTCGCGCGCCGTCCCCTCGAGATGGACGAAGACCCAGCCGTTTATGTCCTGACGGTAGGAGTTCTTGATCTCGGCGGGAAGTTTCCCTTTGGCTGGCTTGGAGCAAGCCCCAACGAAAATCAGGTTAAGGATGAGTCCAACGAGAAAAAAGCGTTTTGTGTTCATGGATTGCCTCCCGGAATCAGAAGTGGCCTGATTATAACACGACAGTTCTGCAGCTGTCACCGAAATTCCATAGATAACCAAGGCGAGGGGCAGTGGAGGAGAAACCCGTATGAGGAGTGAGCGGGCAGGGTTTCTCGACTGAAAGGAGAGAAGAGCGAAGGAGGATGCGGAGCGAGTTTCCTCGCTGGGGAAACGAGCGGGCTGACGAATCCCATACCCGAGCCTTCTTGAATTTTGGGGGGTCGGAGAGTATATTGACTTGATTATTTCTTAGGAGTTATCAGATGCCCAAATACGTCTATTTCTTCGCCCCGGCCCACGCCGAAGGCAATAAAGATATGAAAGACCTGCTCGGCGGGAAGGGGGCCAACCTGGCCGAGATGGCCGGGATCGGGCTGCCCGTTCCCCAGGGTTTTACGGTTTCGACGGACGCCTGCAATATATTCTCCAAGTCCGGAGGGATGCTGCCCGGAGAGGTCGAATCCGAGATCCAGGCCAACCTCCGCAAGCTCGAAGAGGTGGCCGGCCGGAAGTTCGGCGACCCCGCGGACCCGCTCCTCGTCTCGGTCCGCTCCGGCGCCAAGTTCTCGATGCCGGGGATGATGGACACGGTGCTCAACCTCGGCCTCAACGACGCGACCCTCGAGGGTTTGGCCCGCAAGAGCGGCAGCCGGCGCTTCGCCTTGGACTGCTACCGCCGCCTCATCCACATGTTCAGCGACGTCGTCCTGGACATCCCCAAGAAGAGGTTCGAGGAGATCCTCCACGGCCGCAAAGAGAAATACCGCCTCAAGCTGGACAACGAGCTGACCGAGAAGATGCTCGAGGAAATTATTTCCGCCTACCGCGCGCTCATCCGGGCCGAGTCCGGGAACGACTTCCCCCAGGATGTCCAGGAGCAGCTGCGCCTGGCTATCAGCGCCGTCTTCAAGTCCTGGAACAACCCCCGCGCCATCACCTATCGACGTCTCAACCACATCCCTGACGACCTGGGCACGGCCGTCAACGTGCAGCTCATGGTCTTCGGTAATATCGGGGAGAAATCGGGCACCGGCGTCGGGTTCACCCGGAACCCGGCCACGGGAGAAAAGGTGCTCTACGGCGAGTACCTCCTTAACGCCCAGGGAGAGGATGTGGTGGCCGGCGTGCGCACGCCCTCCCCGATCAAGAAACTCGAATCCGAGATGCCCGAGGTGTATAGAGAGCTTAAAGAAATCACCACGAACCTGGAGAGACATTACGGCGACGTCCAGGACTTCGAGTTCACCATCCAGGACGCCAAGCTCTACATGCTTCAGACTCGGAACGGCAAGAGGACCGGCCAGGCCGCGGTCAAGATCGCCGTCGACCTGGTCGGGGAGGGGCTGACCAGCAAGGAGAAGGCACTCCTCCAGGTCGAGCCGGAGGCCCTCAACCAGCTCCTCCATCCGGTCTTCGATGCCGAGGAGAAACAGAAGCACGAAGTCTTGGCCAAGGGGCTGGCTGCTTCCCCCGGCGCAGCCGCCGGCCAGGCCGTTTTCTCGGCAGAGGAGGCCGAAGTCTGGAAGCAGGAAGGGAAAAAAGTCATCCTGGTCCGGGCGGAAACTTCACCCGATGACATCCACGGGATGAGCGCGTCTCAGGGTATCCTGACCGCTACCGGCGGCATGACCTCCCATGCCGCCGTGGTCGGCCGCCAGATGGGGAAGCCGGCAGTCGTCGGCTGCGGCGCGCTGCGCATCGATGAAGCTCACAAGAAGTTCACCGTCAACGGCTGGAGCATCAAGGAGGGCGAATGGGTGTCGATCGACGGCGGCACCGGTGAAGTCCTGGCCGGCGAGATCCGGACCCGGCCTCCCGAAATTCTCCAGGTCGTCCGCGGCGAGAAGAAGCCCGAAGAATCCGAAATGTTTCGCTACTTCAGCAAGCTGCTGAGTTGGGCGGACGAGTTCAGGAAGCTGGGAGTCCGCGCCAACTCCGACACTCCGGTGGACGCCCGCACCGCCTTCGCCTTCGGCGCCGAAGGGATCGGCCTGGCCCGCACCGAGCACATGTTCTTCGGTCCCGAGCGGCTGCCCATCGTCAAGGAGATGATCCTGGCTGATAACGAACCCGACCGGCGCCGGGCTCTGGACAAGCTTCTGCCTTTCCAGAGAAAGGATTTTTACGAGTTTTTTAAGGAAATGCACGGAAACCCGGTGACGATCCGCACCATCGACCCGCCCCTCCATGAGTTCCTGCCGCGGCGCGAGGACCTGATGGTCGAGCTGGCCCAGCTCAAGGTCAACCCGCGCAAGAATAAGGCGAAGATCGCCGAGGTCGAGACGCTCCTGGCCCGCGTCAACCAGCTCTCCGAATTCAACCCCATGCTCGGCCACCGCGGCTGCCGGCTGGGCATCTCCTACCCCGAGATCACCGAGATGCAGGCCAGGGCCATTTTCGAGGCGGCCTGCGAGCTGACCAGGGAAGGGGAGAAGGTCCGGCCGGAGATCATGATTCCGCTCGTCGGCCATGTGGCCGAGCTGGCCAACCAGAGAGAGATCGTCATCCGGATTGCCGGTGAGGTGATGAAGCAGTCCGGCGTCAAGGTCGAGTACCTCGTCGGGACGATGATCGAAATTCCGCGTGGAGCCATCACCGCGGATGAGGTGGCCCGGGAGGCGGAGTTTTTTAGCTTCGGGACGAACGACCTCACCCAGACGACCTACGGAGTGTCGCGCGACGACGGCGGCAAGTTCTTGAATTATTACCTCAACAAGGGGATCTGGAAGGACGATCCTTTCGAGACGCTCGACACCAAGGGCGTCGGCGAGTTGATGAAGATGGCCGTGGAGAAGGGGAGGAAGACCCGGCCGAACCTCAAGGTCGGGATCTGCGGCGTGCACGGCGGCGACCCGCGCTCGATCTACTTCTGCCACAAGGTCGGCCTGAATTATGTGAGCTGCTCGGCCTACCAGATCCCGATCGCCCGGCTGGCCGCCGCCCAGGTCAATATCGGTAAAAAAGGCACCGAAGCGGATTAGATGCGGCTGGGCATATATTTTCCCGGCGAGCCGCAGACGCGTCTTTTCGCCGCGGAAAATCCGGCCCGGCGTAGATAAGCAGGAGCGAATCATGACACGAAGAGACTTTCTTTCTGTGGGGCTTCACGGAGCCGGCGGGGCCATTCTCGCCCTGGGAACCGGCAGGACCGCCTTTTCTCAGAATAAGCCGGACTTATCCCTGATTGCCGTCGGAAGAAAGGCCCACCCGCTTTTTTTTGATGGCCTCGTCTTCTTGACTGACGACATGGCCGACCTGGGAAAGTCCGGACTTTCGGGTTTCATCTGGGATGTTTCGGCTGTCGAGGAAAAGGACGGAAGATATATCCGGCCGTTCCTTCCCTGCCTGAAATCCATCGCCAAGGCAAACAAGACTCTGCGTGAGAATGATCAGGGTCTGGTCCTGGGGACTATGGGAGGCCGGGTCAAAGAGGCCTGGCAGACCGGACAGACGGCCGTGTTTCTCCAGTTCCAGAGCTGTGAACCTTTCGCCGGCGACATCGAGGTGATGAATGTTTTCTACGAGCTGGGACTCCGCATCTGCCAGGTGACGCACCACAGCACCAACATGTTTGGAGGAGGGGGGGTCGAGAAAAAGTGGACGGGGCTGACCGACCTGGGATTCACCGCGGTGGAGAAGATGAACGAACTCGGGATCATCCCCGACCTCTCTCACGGGAATGAAGTCCTCTGTCTGGACGTGCTCAAGACCAGCAAGAAACCCGTGATCATTTCCCACACCTGTTGCCGGGCCATTGTCAACAACGCCCGCTGCGCGCCAGACCACGTCATCAAGGGGGTGGCCGACTCGGGAGGCATCGTGGGCATCATCCCCCTGAGCTTCTGGATAACCAACGATCCCGTCCCCACGGTCGAACATTATGTGCGTCATATCGAGCAGGTCATTCGGGTCGGCGGGATTGATGCCGTAGGGATCGCCAACGATGACACGATCGCCGGGAACCTCGAGGCTGCCAAGCTCAATAACAACAACGCAGAGGCGGTGAAATATATCTATCCGTGGTGGCAGAGACAGGCCGGCGTTCTGGGTTTCGATGAACTGCCCAAGCACTGTGTCATTCCCGAACTGAACAATGTCCGGAGGCACTTCACCATCCAGGCCGCGCTGGAAAAACAGGGACATAAACCCGATGAGATTGAAAAGATCATGGGGAGGAACTGGCTGAGGGTCCTGACCCAGTCCCTAGGGTGAATACCCTCCCGCTAGTCATTCAGCGTCGATATCACTCCTTTATTCGAGGTGGCTCAACGGGTTTGGGGCCGGTTTGGCGAAACCCGGTTTTTTCCAGGAGATCCTGCAGCTGGGCGAAATCCTGGGCCAGGAAAGCATTGAATTTTTCGATGTTCTTGGCCAGCTTTTCCGTCAGCTGCTTGACGTTCCTCAACTGAGCCTCCGTGGGAGCCGACGATGAAGCCTGGAGCTGACCGGCCAGGTCCATGATCGCGAACTCAGGACCCTCCCATCCCCCGCTGAACTCCTTTTTCAGTTCGTCCCATGTCTTCTGGAATTCTTCCGCCTTTTTCTTGACTTCTTCCGGGATATCCTTCCGCTCTTGAAGTAATTTCTTGTAGGAATCGAGCTCCTTGGCCAGCTTTTCGCCGGAGCCCTGGGCGTCCTTGAACGCCCGCTGCAACTCCCTGACCGCCATGGCCGCCTCGAACCTGGCCCGGAGGGCTTCCGGCGTCGTCCTCGCCTCCGGATCGGTCCGCACATGGAGTTTCTGCGTCAGCTCCTGACCTCTGGCCAGAAGCTTGATCCTGTATTCACCCGGCAGGGCGAACGGGCCTCGATGGGGACCGAACCATCCTTCCTCTTCTTTTTTCGGCTCGAAAAGGAGAGGATATCTCAGGTCCCAACTGCAGCGTTGGAATCCCTTCTGGTCGGGTCCTTCGAGCTCGCGCACGACTTGGCCTGCGGCGTCAAGGACAATGATCTTGACCTTGGGCTGAGGCGCCGGTTTCGTCTCGGGTTTCGGGGGATCATTTTTCAGATAATAGGTGATCAGGGCGCCGTATTCAGGGTTGGGACCCGAAAACTCGGCGGCCCCGGGACCGGGCAGCGCCCTCTTCTCGTAGAACGCGACGGTCTCGCGGGGCGAAAAGAGAAATACTTCCGAGTCAAGGACGGACGGGTTCAGTTTCTCGAAGACGGTGATGTCGTCGAGGAGGATAATACTGCGTCCGTGGGTTCCCAGGATCAGGTCGTTCTCCCGGGCCTGGACGATGATGTCATCCACGGGCATCCGGGGGAGGTTGCCGGAGGCCAGGTGCCAGCTCTTGCCCCCGTCGATCGTGAAAAACAATCCGAACTCCGTCCCCGCGAAAAGAAGGTCCGGATTGCGGGGATGCTCGGCGACCACATTGATAACCATTCCTGGGGGAAGGTCGGAGGCGATGCTTTTCCAGGTTTTGCCGGAGTCCGTTGTCTTAAAGAGGTAGGGCGTGAAATCGTCGTCCTGATGCCCGGCGAAGGAAACGTAGGCGGCTTCCGCGCCGTGAGATGAGGCGAGCACCCGGCTGACCCAGCGGTCGCCGGGGAGGCGAAACCTTTTGGTAAGGTCTTGCCAGGTCTGGCCTCCGTCCGGCGTCATCTGGACGTTGCCGTCGTCCGTGCCCACGTAGATCAGCCCGGCCTGGACCGGAGATTCGCTGATGGAATTTATCGTCCCATAGTGGGCGACACCGTCATCCCGGGAGAGCGTCTCGTCGTTCCTGACAACCCCCATGATCGGGATCTTCTTCCAGTCGATGTTTTTAGTCAGGTCAGGACTGACGGTCTCCCAGCTATGGCCCTTGTCGCGTGACCGGAAAAGTCGGTTGCCGCCGTAATAAACGACCTTCGAATCATGGGGGGAGATGATCAGGGGAGAGCTCCAGTTCCATCTGTACTTCTCCTCCGGCTTTTCCGGAAGGGGAGCGATACCTTTCTCTTCCCGGGTGATGAGGTCAACGAGATACAGCCGTCCCGTCTGGGACTCGGAATAAATGACCCGGTGATCTTTCGGGTCAACGGCCGCATAGAAGCCGTCCCCGTAGGCGATATTCACGATGTCGGCATTCGTGATGCCGAGGGCGCTGTACGTGAGGCTGGGGATTCCCCAGGAACCGTTGTCTTGGGTTCCGCCGTAAATCCAGTATGGCTCGCGGTTATCGATGCCGATGGCATAGTACTGCCCGATGGGAATGTTGTCGATGAAATTCCAGTTCTTGCTTCCCTCGTAGGACATGTAGAACCCGCCGTCTCCCCCGAGCATGAGATGGTCGGGGTTGTTGGGGTTGATCCAAAGGGCGTGATGGTCGACGTGAATTTTTTCCCCCGTGCCTTCGCTCGTGAACGTTTTTCCGCCGTCGATCGAGACAAAAAGCGGACTTCCCAGGGCCCAGATTTTGTCGGGGTTCCGGGGATCGACGCGGATCTCGCTGTAGTACATGGGCCGATGATTGAAATCACTCCTCCGGGTCCAGGTCTCTCCCCGGTCTTCAGACCTGAAGACGCCGCCTTTCTTGTTCTCGATGATGGCATAGACGATCTGAGGATGGCTCGGCGAGATGGCCAGTCCGATACGGCCGCTGTCTCCTTCGGGCAGGCCTTTGGTCAGCTTGGCCCAACTGTCTCCGCCGTCAAGCGATCGGTAGAGCCCGCTGTGCGGCCCGCCTCCGACAAAGCCCCAGGCCCGGCGGCGATGTTGGTAGCCCGCCGCATACAGGATCCGGCCTCCCGTTTCCATGGCCACATCCACGACTCCCGTATCTTCGTTGACGGAGAGGACCTTGTCCCAGGTTTTGCCGCCATCTTTGGTCCTAAACAACCCCCTTTCCGGGTTGGGCCCCCAGAGATGCCCCAGGGCGGCGACGAAAACGGTATCCGGGTTTTGAGGGTCGATGACGATGCGGCCGACGCGTTGCGTCTCCCGCAGGCCCATGAACATCCACGTCTCGCCGCCGTCGAGCGACTTATAGACGCCGTCTCCCCAGGAAGAACTCTGGCGGCTGTTGGGCTCGCCCGTCCCCGCCCAGATGATATTGGGGTCAGACGGTGCGATGGCCAGATCGCCGATCGAAAGCGAGACTCCCTCTTCATCGAAGACAGGCTTCCAGGTCAAGCCGTTGTTGACGCTCTTAAAAATGCCCCCCGACGCCGCGGCGACAAAAATGATCTTTGGGTCGTTGACCAGAGCCTCGATGTCATTGATCCGGCCGCCGAAGCAGGCCGGCCCGATCTGCCTCCACCGGATGTTCCGGAAAAGGTCGGCCAGAGAATCGGCCGAGCCGGCCCGGGCGGTGGCGGCCAACAAGAGCAGGCTCAGGAGCAAGACGGTGAACATGACCGCGCGACTGGATTTAGGCATCGTGTTTCTCCTCTCCATGGTTAAACAAGGGCCCAAAAAAAAGCCCCGCCCCGGTGTGACCCGGGGCGGGACTTGAGCTTCTGTTCGGGCTCGAGGTTTAGAACAGCACTCGGAAGGATACCTGGCCCGTTCTCTCTCCGATCCTCCGGGTAACTTCGCCGAAGGAACCGAGGGAGTAATCCAGGACAGGCATCTCCCAGTTCTGGAACTTGATCACGTTGAACACTTCGCCGATGAGCTGGAGGGTGACTTCACGCCCGCCCATGGTGACCTTGAAGTATTTCTGGAGGGAGAGGTCGATGTTGTGGGTGGGGTACCAGGTGAATTGGTTTCTCTTGACGAACTTCTGGTTGTAGTAGCCCAGGTCGTGCTCTGCGGCCGGGGGAGTTGGCACTCCGACCTGGCCGGGATCCAGAGAGGGGGTTCCGTCCGAACCCTTCTGGATGAATTCATCGTTCGAGCCGCCGAGCCAAAGAGGCCAATCCCAGCGAACGCCGTCTTTGTTGAAATCCGTGCCTGGAGATGCGCCATACACCGAGAAACGAGTTCCGGAAGTGACGTGGAAGGAGCCTCCAAGCTGCCAGCCGCCGAGGATGTTCCTCATGGCCCAACTGCTCGCGTTCTTAAAGAAGGGCAGTTCGAAGACAAACCCCCCGACCAACCTGTGCGCGTGGTCGAAATCGGCGAAGCCGTAGTCCATATCCTCCCGCTCGATGGAAGTCAGAGGACCAAATTGGTAGGCCGAAACATGGTCCTTCGCTTTGCTCAGAGTGTAGGCTGAATACCAAGACCAGCCTTGGGCAAACCGCTTGCGGAGGACAACCTGCAGCGAGTGATAGTTGGACTTGTACCGGTTCTCCCGGAAATAGACATCCCGGATGCCGGCATAGGGATTATAACCGGTATACGCGCCGCTGACCCCGTCTCCCGTGAACCTGTTGATGGCCGTCAGTGTCCCGATGCGGCGTCCTGCTGATCCGGCGTAATCGATCTCGACGCTGAAATTCGTGGTGATCTCCCTCTGGATTCCGAGGAGCCAGTTGTGGGCCATCTGGGGCTTTAGCTCCGGGTCCATCCATCTCAAAGAGGTCCTGAATCCGGCCCGGTTCTCAACCGGGGGGAGGCTTCCGGGGACTGTCGCATAGAGAGGGGCAAACCCTTCGGGCTCTCCGAAGAACGTGGCAAAGCAGAAGTCGGGATAGTTGAAACGGTCGTTCTCATAGTTTCGGTTCATCTGCCGCTCGTAACCGATCCCGTAGCCGGCGCGGAGAGAGGTTTTCCCGTCTCCCGTCAGGTC
>Ga0154855_1225_pt1 | contig 20080 bp, 22 predicted proteins | sample Rifle2008BG19ft_FD_105827 | JGI IMG/M metagenome (GOLD analysis project Ga0154855, IMG submission 105827) | Candidatus Aminicenantes bacterium RBG_19FT_COMBO_58_17 | reverse complement strand
GCATCCTTCGTATCGACGACCATCACATCCCGAAGACCGACGACGGCCGCCAGCCGGTGCGGGCTATAGACGAGGCAATTTCGAGAATCCAAAAAGAGCCCCTCGCCGCGAAGAGCGTTCTGCGATCCATCCTTCGGCCAGATATCGGCCAGCGATGCCCAGGAGCCCACGTCGGACCAGCCGAAGTCTCCTTTGGCCATCAGGACGCCCCGGGCCTTCTCCATTAAGGCGTAGTCGATCGACGTCACCGGGATCTCCCGGAAGACGGCGGCAACTCCCGGCCCATCGTTCTTTTTGAGTCCGGCGAGAATTCTTTTCCAATAGGGGAAGAAGTCCGGGGCGAATTGTTCGAGCTTCCGGGCGAACACCTCCGCCCGCCAGACGAACATCCCGGAGTTCCAGCAGTGTCTCCCCTGCTTCAGGTACTTCTTAGCCCGCTCGACGTCCGGCTTTTCTTTAAACCGGAGTACGGGATAGAAATCCTTGCTCCAGAATCGCCGGCTGCGGCTGCCTGAAAAATGGATATAGCCGAAGCCCGTGGACGGAAAAGTGGGCGGGATGCCGAAGGTCACGATGACCTCTTCCCGGGCCGCTGCGGCGGCGGCCGCCCTGAGTTTCCTGAGAAAGACGTCAGGTTTGGTGATCAGGTGGTCCGCAGGAAGTGCCAACACGACCGATTTAGGGTTCCGGAGATAGACCCGGGCCGTCGCCAGGATGAGCGATGCGGCCGTGTTCCTGGCCAGCGGTTCGACGAGCACGTTTTCAGCCGGAAGACCGGGGAGCAGTTTCCGTATGGCCGCCGCCTGCTCTCGGTCGGAGATGGTATATATAGCTTCCAGAGGAAGCAGCGGCCGCAGGCGCTCCACCGTTTCTTCGATCATGGTCTTTTGAGTGGCGATGGGCAGGAATTGCTTCGGCCGCCGCTTCCGGCTGAGCGGCCAGAACCGGGTGCCGCTGCCACCGGCCATGATCACGGCACAGACGCGCGGCCGTCCGCTCATGAGTTCCCCAGCCCCTGGATGGCCAGTTCGAGCGCCTTACTTACTTCCTTCTTGATGGCCTCGAGGTCTTCCGGGGTATCGGCTTCATACCGGAGGACCAGGGCGGCCTGGGTGTTTGAGGCCCGGACAAGCGCCCAGCCCATGGGATAGCTGACCCTGATCCCGTCGATATCATTGATCGGATATTTTTTGGCCAGCTCTTTCTTGACCTCGTCCACGATCTTGAACTTCACCTCATCCGACGCATAGACCCGGATCTCCGGAGTGTAGTATGTCCTGGGAAGGTCGGCCAGCATCTCCGAGAGCTTCTTCTCCGTGCGGGACAGGATCTCGGCCAGCCGGGCCGAAGAATAGATGGCGTCGTCGAACCCGAAGAACCGGTCGGCGAAGAAAATATGGCCGCTCATCTCCCCGGCCAGAAGGGCCTTTTCCTCCTTGATCTTCTTCTTGATCAGGCTGTGCCCCGTCTTCCACATGATCGGCCGGCCGCCGAGCCTCTTGATTTCCTCGTAAAGGAGCTTCGACGCCTTGACCTCGGAGATCACGGTCGCTCCCGGGTTGGCCGGCAGTACATCGCGCGCGAAAACGATCATCAGCTGGTCCCCCCATAGGAGATTCCCTTGGTCGTCGACAACACCGATCCGGTCCCCGTCGCCGTCGTAGCCGACTCCGAAGTCCGCACCCGTCTCCCGGACCTTCTTCACCAGGTCTTCCATGGCCTCGGGGAGGGTGGGGTCCGGATGATGATTGGGGAACATTCCGTCCGGCTCGCAGTAGAGCTCGGTCACGTCGCAGCCCAGCTTCCGGAAGATCGGCACGGCCACAAACCCGGCGGTCCCGTTCCCGGCGTCCAGGACGACCTTCAACTTGCGGCGGAGCCGGACATCCTTCAGGACATAGCTCTCGTACTCGGGGATGATGTCATAGGACGAGCGCGTCCCGGGCTTGTCGGTGATGACTTTGCCCTCTTTGAGAATCTTGTAAACCTGCTGAATGGTCTCTCCATAGAGCGTCTCCTCCCCCACCATCATCTTGAACCCATTGTACTCCGGCGGGTTGTGCGAACCGGTGATCATGACCGCCGCCTCGTTCTTTTTGTAGTAAACGGCGAAATAGAGGAGCGGGGTCGGGACAAGCCCGATGTCGACCACACTGCACCCCGTGGAAAGAAGCCCTCGGCTGATAGCATCGGAGTAGGCCGGCGAACTCAGCCGCGCATCGCGGCCGAGGGCCACTCGCTTTTTTCCGTGCTCACGGAAAAAGGTCCCTATTCCCCGGCCCAGGTACTCCACGAACTCGAGGGACAGGTCCTTGTCCACGATCCCCCGGATATCGTATTCCCTGAAGATTTTCGGGTTGATGTCCACGTTTGCCTCCCGCTGAGATCGCCGCCCTGCCTCGCCGGTCCTCTATCCGATATTCCTGACCGACAGGCTCTTCACCTTTTCTTCCACCTCGCCCCATTTCCCCTGGGCGTCGAGGATGAACTCTATGAACTCCCGGACGGCACCCCGGCCGCCGCTCTGCTGGGATATGAAATGGCAGTTTTTCTTGACCTCGGGGTGCGCGTCGGCCACGGCCCCGGCCAGCCCGACCGCCTTGATGACCGCGAGATCGCCGAGGTCGTCTCCGATGTAGGCGGCCTCCTCGTTTTTGAGTCCGTGCTTCGCCAGGATCGCTTCGAGAACCGGCTTCTTGTCCAGGATCCCCTGGTGAAGCTCGTCGATCCGGAGCTTCTCCGCCCTCTTCTCCAGCGCCCGTGACGTCTTGCCGGTGATGATCGCCGTCTTGAACCCGGCCAGATGGGCAAGCAGGATCCCCAAGCCGTCACGGACGTTGTACGACTTGACCTCTTCCCCGTCGGGAAGGACAAAAAGCGCTCCGTCGGTCAGGGTTCCATCCACGTCCATGATGATCATCTTGATCCGGAGCGCCCTGGCCTTCCCGTCCAACATCAGAACATCTCCGTGCGCCAGAGGTCATGGAGATGGATGATGCCCTCGACCTTCCCGGATCGTCCGGTGACAACCAGCGCGGTGATCTTCCGCTCTTCCATGAGGTTCAGCGCTTCGGTGGCCAGCCGCTCACGGCCGACAGTAACCGGGTTGGCGGTCATGCATTCGCGGGCGCTCTTCTCAAAGATCGCCTCTTTGTGTTTCCTCATCATCCTACGGAGGTCGCCGTCGGTGATGACCCCGAAGAGCGTGTCGTCTTCGGCCACGACACAGGTCACCCCGAGCTTCTTGCCCGTCATCTCCTCAATCACCTGGAGCATCGGCGTCGCCGGGAGCACCCGCGGAATTTTTGTCCCCCGGTGCATGAGCATCCCAACCCTGGTCAACTTCCTGCCGATATGCCCCTTGGGGTGGAACAAGGCAAAGTCTTCCTCGCTGAACCCCTTCTTTTTCATTAGAGCAATGGCCAGCGCATCGCCCAGCGCCAGTGCGGCCGTCGAGCTGGCCGTTGGCACCATGTCCTTTGGCCCGGCTTCCCGCTCGATCTTGGCGTCGAGGACGATATCGCTGTACTTGGCGATCCGCGACCTCCGGTTTCCGGTGATGCTGATGAGCTTGACGCCGATCCGCTTGATGAACTCGAGCAGGTCGATGATCTCCTTGGTCTCGCCGCTGTAGGAGATAGCCAGGACGACGTCGTCCGGCAGAATCATGCCCAGGTCTCCGTGGCCGGCCTCGGCCGGATGGATGAACACCGCCGGTGTCCCGCAGCTCGCCAGGGTGGCGGCGATCTTGCGGCCGATCAGGCCCGATTTCCCCATGCCGGTTACGATGATCCGCGACTTGTTCTCGGCCAGCAGGTCAACCGCCCTGGCGAAATTCTCGTCCAACCGGGAAACGAGGGCGGAAATGGCCCGGCTTTCGATCTCCAGCACTCCCCGGCCAATCTTGATGATCTCGGTTTTCTTCATAAACCCTTCACCTTACCGTGGGCTCCCTCTTAAGGAGGGCCTTCTTTATCCGGATAGCAGAGCGCAGGATTTCTTCTAATTTATTTAATATCAACGAATTAAATCCATCCGCCAGGGCCTTCGCCGGGTCCTTATGGACCTCCAGGAAAAGGCCGTCGGCGCCCGCCGCCACACCGGTCCGGACCATCAGCGGGATGAAGTCCGCTTCTCCTCCCGAGGCCGCCCCCCGGCCTCCCGGCCGCTGGACGATATGGGAGGCGTCAATGACAACTGGGAACCCCCACCGCTTCATCGTCGGGATGGAGCGGACGTCGAAAACAAGGTTGTTATAGCCGAAAAAAGTCCCCCGCTCGGTGAGCAGAATCCGATCGTTCCCTTGGCTGAGGACTTTCTCGACGGCGTTCTCCATCTCCTGCGGCGAGAGGAATTGACCTTTCTTTAGGTTGAGGGGTTTTCCGGTCCTGGCCGCTTCGACGATGAGGTCGGTCTGGCGGCAGAGGAAGGCCGGGATCTGGATGACATCCAGGACCTCGGCTGCCTTGGCTACCTGGCTCGTCTCATGGACATCGGACAGGACGGGGACATCGAGCTCCTCCCTGATGCGCTTCAGAATGGCCAAGCCTCGCGCCATCCCCGGCCCCCGAAATGATTTGACCGAGGATCGGTTGGCCTTGTCATAGGAAGCCTTGAAGATGAACGGCAGCTTGAGGCCGGTGCACACGGCCTTGATTTCGCGCGCCAGCGAGAGGGTCCTCTCCTCGCTTTCGATGACGCAGGGGCCGGCTATGAGAAAGAGGGGTGTCGTCCCTCCGGCCGTTACCCCTTTAGCGATCCTAACGGCCTTTGTTCCTTTGGAGGCGATGGGCATAGCTTGCTCCGATAAACGCTTTAAAGAGCGGATGAGGACTTACCGGTTTTGACTTGAACTCGGGATGAAACTGGCAGCCGAGAAACCAGGGATGGTCCTTGATCTCGATGATCTCGACGAGGTTGAGCTTGGGGTTGTGGCCGGTGAACGAAAGGCCGGCCCGGGCCAGTTTTTCCTTGTAAGCGGGGTTGAACTCGTAGCGATGGCGGTGCCGCTCCAGGATCAGAGTTTTCCGATAGGCTTTGTAAGCAAAAGACTTCTTCTCCAGCTGGCAGACATATTCTCCCAGGCGCATCGTCCCGCCGATGTCGTGCTCCGGGCTGAGCTCACGCCAGAGGAAAAAAATCCTGTGCGGAGTATGGGAGTCGAATTCCGTGCTGTTGGCCTCATCGAGCCCGACGATGTTTCGGGCAAACTCGATGGTGGCGCACTGCATGCCCAGGCAGATCCCGAAATACGGGACCTTTTTCTCGCGGGCGTAGGTGACCGCCCGAATCTTACCCTCGATACCGCGGATCCCGAACCCGCCGGGAACCAGGATCCCGTCTTTGTCCCCCAGGACCTGATCGAGCCTCCCCTTCTCCAGGTTTTCGGACTCGATCCAGCAGATGTTGACCTTGAGCCCATGGGCCACACCGCCATGCTTCAGGGCTTCTTTCAGGCTCAAGTACGAATCCTGGAGCCCGGCATACTTGCCGACCAGGGCGATGGTCACTTCATCACGGGGGTTTCTCATCCTGGTCACGAGCGCCTGCCATGGAGCCAAGTGCCGCCTCTTTGGGGGCAAGCCGAGCTTCTTGAGGACGTACGAGTCCAGCCCCTCCTCGGCGAACAAAAGAGGGATCTCGTAAATGTTGTCGACGTCCTTGGCGGTGATGACCGCTTCGAGGGGAACATTGGTAAACAGCGCGATCTTACTCTTGATGTCGGTCGTCAGGGAGCGATCGGTCCGGCAGAGCAAGATATCGGGCTGGATGCCGATGGCCCGGAGCTCCTTGACGCTATGCTGGGTCGGCTTGGTCTTGAGCTCGCCGGAGGTGCCGATGTAAGGCACCAGAGTGAGATGGACGAAAAGCACGTTCTCAAGTCCGAGCTCCAGCCGCATCTGGCGGGTCGCTTCGAGGAAGGGCAGGCTTTCAATGTCGCCCACCGTCCCCCCGATCTCGACGATAACGATATCATTGCCCTCGGACACGGCGCAGAACGCTTTCTTGATTTCATCGGTTACGTGGGGGATGACCTGGACGGTCTTTCCCAGGAACTCTCCCTTGCGCTCCTTGCGGATGATGGTCTCGTAGATCTTGCCGGCGGTCCAGTTGTGCGCCTTGGACGTGCGTGTCGATGTAAATCGCTCATAATGGCCGAGATCAAGGTCAGTTTCCGCGCCGTCGTCGGTCACATAGACCTCGCCGTGCTGGAACGGACTCATCGTCCCCGGGTCCACGTTCAGGTAGGGGTCGAACTTTTGCAGAGTGATGCGATAGCCGTGACTTTCCAGCAGGCGGCCGATCGAGGCGGCCGCAATCCCTTTGCCGAGCGCCGAAAGGACTCCGCCTGTAACAAAAATATATTTTGTCTTAGCCATGGCCTTGCTTTCTCAGGAATTCTTCGACCTTGATTATATCGCCTGGCGTATCCACGTTCAAGGTCGGACCGGGTGCTTCGATCATTTTGATCCGGCATCCGTTCTCCAGGGCCCGCAGCTGCTCCAGTCTTTCCAGCCGCTCCAGCCGCGAAGGCTTCATCTTGGCGAACTCGACCAGGAAATCCCGTTTGTATCCATAGATGCCGATGTGCTGATAAAAGAAATCCGAGGCTTGAAAGGGGATGGGCGCCCGGGAAAAATAGAGGGCAAATCCTTCCTGATCCGTAACCACTTTGTTGATGTTCGGGTTGGCCAGGAGGTCGAGGTCATAGACCTTGGCCATGAGCGAAGCCATCCGCACTTCCTCATCCTGGAGAGCTTCGACAAGGGAATCGACCAGCCTCCCGGTGACCAGCGGCTCATCCCCCTGGATATTTATAATTATATTATTATCAATATCATGCACGGCTTCCGCCGCCCGCTCCGTGCCCGAATTATGAGCCCCTGACGTCAACACCGCCTCCGCCCCGAAGGACTTCACGGCTTCCAAAATGCGCCCATCATCGGTGGCCACGATAACGCGGTCCACGAACCGGGCTTTCCGGACGCCATCATAAACCCGTTGGATCATCGGCTTCCCGAGGATCAAGGCGAGAGGCTTGCCCGGGAATCGGCTGGACTGGTATCGGACGGGGATAACCGCCGCCGCTCGCTTCAAGATGATGCTCCCTCCTTGGGCTTGTCCGTCTCCGGGGATGCCGTCTCCATCTGTTCTCCGGCCTGGCAATTGGCTTCTAAGTGGGCGCCTTCATCGACGATCAATTTGGGAGTGATGATGGCGCCGAAAACCCGGCCCCGGCTGTGGATCTCGACTTTGTCTTCCGCCCTGATCGTGCCCTTGATCTCGCCGTTGATGACGACGTATCCGGCCCGGACATCGGCCTCCACCTTCCCCTGTTCTCCGATAACGAGCATCGAGTCCGAGACGATCGTACCCTTGAAATAACCATCGATGCGAAATGATCCTTTGAAAGACAGCTCGCCTTTAAACTCGGTGTCTTTATCAAAGAAGCCCGTGATCTTCTGCTCGTCGTACTCTCTCTTTCTTTCTTTTTCTTTCATCGCGATCCTCCTTTGATCTTTCCATATATGCGGTTGAGGTCATCCAGAGAAAAGTAGGAAATCTTGATCGTCCCTTTTTTTCTATTTCCGACAATGGCGACCTTGGTCCCAAGGGCCTTGACGAGTTCCTCCTCCACTGCCCGAAGGTCGGGGTCAGACTCCGGTTTCCTGACGCCCACCCTCCGCCCTTTCCGGCCGGAGATCATTTTTTCAACGTCCCTGACAGTCAGGTCTTGATGGACTATCTCCCGGGCCAGAAAAATCTGTGACTCTGCTTCTTCAAGCGCCAGGAGCGCCCGGGCATGGCCCATTGTGATCTTATTCTCGGACAGATATCCCTGAACGATTTCCGGGAGGTTGAGAAGGCGGAGATAGTTAGTGACCGATGTCCTGTCCTTGCCCACCCGATCGGCGATCTCCTCCTGCGTGTAGTCGAGCTCCCGGATCAGCCGCTGATAGACATGGGCGATCTCCAGCGGGTTGAGGTCCTCCCGGTGAAGATTCTCGACCAGGGAGATCTCAAGCTGCCGCTCTTTAGGTATCTGCCGAATCAGTACCGGGATTTTTTTCAAACCCGCCTTTTGGGCCGCCCTCCATCTTCTTTCGCCGACGATGATTTTGTAGGTTTCACCTTCCGGCACGACGAGAATCGGCTGAATGACGCCGCTTTCCCGCATCGACAGCGCCAATTGCTCGATCGAACCGGGGTCGAACCTCATCCTTGGCTGCAGCGGATTTGGCGACACTTCCTCGATGTCCACCTCGGCATAGCGCTCGTCCTTGAGGATTCCATAGTCGTCGGGCAAGAACACTCCCAGGCCCTTTCCTAGGGCTTTCTTGGTCATTTGCTGAGTAACTCCTGTGCCAGGATCAAATAGGCCTCCGCTCCTCTGGATTTGATATCATAGAGAACAACCGGCTTGCCAAAACTCGGCGCTTCAGCCAGCCTTACGCTCCGTGGGATGACGACCTCAAAGACGATCGCCTTGAGGGATCGCCTGATCTCTGCGGCGACTTGCTTGGAAAGGTTGGTCCGCTCGTCGAACATCGTCAGGATAATGCCCTCGATGGACAGTGCAGGGTTGAAATACGTTCTGACCTGGTCAAAAGTGGCCAGGAGGTCGGGGATCCCTTCCATACACAGAAACTCGCATTGAATCGGGATGAGGACTGAATCGGCCGCACTCAGGGCGTTGATGGTTAGAAAACCCAGCGAAGGCGGGCAATCGATGAAAATGTAATGGAAATTGCACCTCGCCCTCTCCAGGGCCTCCCGCAGTTTTTTCTCCCTGTTTTCTTTAGGGAAAAGCTCGATCTCTGCACCGGAGAGCTCGGGAGAACAGGGACAAATATAGTAGTTGTCGAGTCCCGTTCCCAAAACAAGGTCCATCAGATCATGCCCGTTCATGAGCGCCTGATATATTCCTTTTTGGGATTCCTTGGCCTTCCCCAGGCTGGCCGTTGCCATCCCCTGAGGGTCCAGGTCGATAACCAGGACTCGGTTGTTCCTCATGGCCAGGGCCGCAGACAGGTTGATGGCTGTGGTCGTTTTGCCAACTCCCCCTTTTTGGTTGGCGACAGCGACTACTTTTCCCATGCTCCCTCAATGTTTCACGTGGAACATCGGCCCGCTTTCGGCCTTCTTTTCTGGGCCTGGATATAGAGACTGAGGTTGACTACGGCAGCGGGCGTCATCCCGGAGATTTGCTTTGCCTGGCCGATCGTTATGGGCCGGGAACTAAGGAGTTTTTCAACGGCTTCCTTGGTCAGGCCGGGGACCTTGTTAAAATCGGTATTTTCAGGCACTTTGACCTGATCCATCCGCCTTGTTCTTTCGATCTCTTTCTCCTGTCGTCGCAAGTAGCCCTCGTACTTCACCTCTGCTTCTGCGTATCTCATCTCTTCGTCAGTTAAAGGATCAGGGAATTTTCTATATTCTAACATACTTGCCAGCGAAACATCAGGTTTTTTTAGCCATTCTTTAAGGGTTATCCGGACTCCATTTTCCAAAGTGGCTTTTTCTCTTTGAAGGAATTGAAAAAGACCTTTGATCTTCTCCTGTTTTTTCTCAAAGGCCTGGTATTCTTTATCCCTGACCAGACCGAATTTATGGCCATAATGAGCCAACCTCCGGTCGGCGTTGTCCGCTCGCAGGTTTAGGCGGTATTCTGCTCTCGAGGTGAATAGCCGGTACGGTTCTTCGACCCCTTTGGTCACCAGGTCGTCGATCATGACACCGATGTAGGCCTCATCACGTCCCAAGACAAAGGGCTCTCCTCCCCTGATTTTTAGGGCGGCGTTGATCCCGGCCATGATCCCCTGGGCAGCAGCTTCCTCATACCCCGAGGTCCCGTTGATCTGACCCGCCAGAAAAAGGTTTTCAACCCGCCTTGCCTCGAGGGAAGGCTTGAGCTCCTTCGGGGAAACTGCATCGTACTCAATCCCATAGGCAGGCCTGAGAATTTTAGCTTGATCCAGCCCTGGAATAGACTTCAATATCTCCACCTGCACATCATAGGGAAGGCTGGAGGACATGCCATTGACATAGATCTCCGAAGTTTCCAGTCCCTCCGGTTCAAGGAAGAATTGATGGCGGTTATGGTGCGGGAACTTGACGACCTTGTCTTCGATAGAAGGGCAGTACCGGGGCCCGATTCCGGTTATGCGGCCGCCGTAAAGAGGGGATTTGTCCAGGTTTTTCCGGATAACAGCGTGGGTCCCGGCGTTGGTGTAGCCCAGATAGCAGATTACCCGGTTCTCCAGAGGATGGAGCGTCTGGAAAGAGAAGGCAACCGGCCTCTCGTCGCCGGGCTGCGGAGAGAAAGCGTCCCAGTTAATTGTATGTTTGTCGAGCCTCATCGGCGTCCCCGTTTTCAGCCGGAACATCTTGAATCCCAGCTTGGCCAAGCTCTCACTCAGGGAGGTCGCCGCAGGTTCATTGGCCCTTCCCGCCGGATAGGAGCAAAGTCCCATATGGATAAGGCCGTTCAAGAAAGTCCCAGGAGAGATGATCACAGTCCTTCCATGAAGGCGGTTTCCGTCCAGAGTCAGAACTCCACGCGCCCTTCCCCCGGAAATTATCACATCCGTGACAATACCCTGGAAAACGGTCAGGTTCGGGGTGTCTTCCAGCCACTTTTTCATGACCAACCGGTACCGCGCCTTATCGCACTGCGCTCGGGGCGCCTGGACGGCACTCCCGCGGCTTCGGTTAAGAAGGCGAAACTGGATGCCGGTCTCGTCGGCCAGGAGACCCATCAGTCCGCCCAGGGCATCGATTTCGCGGACCAGATGCCCTTTGGCCAAACCTCCTATGGCCGGGTTACAGGACATCTGGGCGATCGTTTCCAGGTGAATCGTGACAAGGATGGTCTTTAGCCCCATCCGGGCGGCCGCTGAGGCGGCCTCACAGCCCGCGTGGCCGGCGCCGACCACAATAACGTCATAATCTGGTCTAGAGACGCCCTGTTTCCTCATTTTCCCACACAAAACCTGGTGAAAATGCTGTCAATGACCTCGTCCACCCTGATTTCTCCGGTCAATTGCCCGATCAAGGGTAAGGTTTGACGTATTTCTTCAGCTAAGACCTCTTCCGAATACCCAACTCGAAGCAGGTTTAAGGCCTCTTCCAGGCAGGTGGCGATCTGTTCGAATAGCAGTTTCTGCCTCAGGTGGAGGAGCACCTCAGCGTGTCCGTCTTCTTTCGGGGCGAAGTCATCATAGATCGCCTTCCGCAACGTCTCCAGGTTTTTCCCAGTCAGGGCCGAGACTTCAAGCCAACGGCTTTTCCTGTTCAGTGCCAGGCATTTCGGCCGGTTGATCTGGCGGGGGAGGTCCGCCTTGTTGAATAGAAGGATCATTTTTTTGGGCTTGAACCTCTCGATAAGCCTCAGGTCGGCCGGACTCTCCCGCCTGGAAGCGTCCAGGACCAGAACGATTCCGTCTGCCTTGGAAGCCATCTCTCCGCCTCTCTTGACACCCTCCCTTTCTACAGGATCGGTCGAGTCCTCCAGGCCGGCCATGTCGATTAGATGAAAAATTGAGTCCTTAATCTTGATCCTTTCCCGAAGATAGTCACGGGTAGTGCCTGGATACGGGCTGACGATCGCCCTTTCCTGATCAAGCAGCGCATTGAAGAGAGTGGACTTGCCGACGTTCGCCCGGCCTACTATGGCCAGCTCCAGTCCTTCGGTCATGGCCCGTCCAGTCTGGTAGCTGGCAATCAGTTTTCGGACCGTCTGGAGCAGCTCTTCAATCCGGCCTGCGGTTTCCTGTGGGCTTATCCCCAGCCCGTCGTCGGGAAATTCGATTGTGCTTTCGACGAGCGACAAAAGTCCGATGATCTGGCCGCGCAGAGAGCCGATATGCCGCGAGAGCCCGCCCCGGACCTGCCCGAGAGAGATTTTAGCCTGGGCAAGGGAGGTGGCAGCGATCAGGTCATTGACCGCTTCGGCCTGGAGGAGATCGACCCTCCCCCGAAGATACGCCCGAAGAGTGAATTCGCCCGGATGGGCGACCCGGGCCCCCGCCTTGGTTCCCAGGTGGACGACCTCCTCCATCACCACCGGGCTGCCATGGCAGCTGATCTCGACGACGTCCTCCCTGGTATAAGAGCGCGGTGCGGGAAAATAAACCAAGTAGGCCTCATCTATCAAACCATTCTTCTCGCGGTCACATATATCGCCCAGGACGAATTCCCGAGGCCTGACCTCTTGCCATTTTTTTCGCCGCAGACGAAAGATTTTCTTAGCGACCGGGAGGGCTCTTGGGCCGCTCAAACGGACGATGCCGATGCCCCCCTGTCCAAATGGAGTGGAAATCGCGATGATCGTCTCGGCCAACATCAGACTATTGTATCCTCAGCCGAGGTTCATTTTAGTCAAGCCGGCCCAATTAGTAAACAACGGCCGGATTATCAGAGTTGACAGCCTGAACTCGGCGGCGATATATTATTATCCCGGGGAGGTCCGACATCATGAGGGCGAATCTTCAAAGGAAACCGACAGCGTCCCGGCTGATCCATCAGCTCTTGGCATTTTTGCCCGGTCTGCTCACCTTGTTATTCCCAGTCTGGTTTTTCGGGCAGGACCAATCTTCCCTATTGTCAAAAGAGGAGGTGCGCAGGTTCCTCCTCACCGCAGAAGTAGTCAAGAGCGAGGCAATCGGGAAGGGGATAACTCACCCCTGGCGGCTGACGCTTTCGGACGGAGAGCTCACCCACGACGCCTCGTTCCAAGACGTCGATGTTCGCGCGCAGGAGGCCGGGTTCGCCGGCGGCGGGAGGGAGTTGAACTTTGCCGACTCCTTCCACTACAATGTCGCGGCCTATGAACTGGCGTCGCTCCTCGAGCTCGACGACATGGTCCCCATCGCAGTGGAAAGAGAGTGGAAGGGGAAGAAGGGATCTTTAAGCTGGTGGGTTGATGATGTCAAGATGGATGAGGAAGAACGGCTGGCAAAAGGGATCAAGCCCCCTGATACCGGGGCCTGGAACAGGCAAATGCATAAGGTCCGCGTCTTCTCGCAGCTCATCTACGACACCGACCGGAACCTCCAGAACATCCTGATATCGAATGACTGGAAGCTCTGGATGATCGATTTCACGCGGGCTTTCCGAACGCTCCGCAAGCTCCCGGAAGAGAAAGACCTCGCTAAGTGTGAAAAGACCTTATTCTCTAAGCTCCTTGAGTTAACCAAGGAGGCCGTTTCGCGCACCGCTGGAGCTCATTTGACCAAATGGGAGATCGAGGCCTTAATGGCCCGCCGTGACCTGATCGCGGCCTATTTCCAGAGGCTGATCGCCGAAAAGGGCGAAGCCAAGGTTCTGTATTAGCAGCGTTCAGGTGTGAGATATTTTCTACTATCCCAAAAGGTGCCTAGGAGAGGGTCTGTTGACGACAAATCCGCTTGAGGACGAAGCGCGCACAAATCTCTTCTGTTAATCAAGGCGAAGGGTGTGGGTGAGGAAGTCCGTGGACGACTGAGCGGGCTGACGAAACCCATATCCGAGCCTTTTTAGGGCTTGCCGATAGGAAAAACCTTGATTCTCTTTAAGAATCCCTCCCCGAGGCTCTCGCTGGTTATCCCGGGGACCTGGTTGACGGCGATGTGGACGATCCGCCTTTCGTATGGGTTCATCGGGTCGAGGACCTCGTCTCTTCCCGTCTCGCCGACCTGATGGGCGACCTGCTGGGCGTATTCCCGTAGCCGCTTTTCCTTCCTCCGCCTGTAGAATTCGCAATCCACCTGGACTTTGTGGGCAGAGATCTTGTTAAGGACGTGTTGAAAAGCCAGCAGGAGGGTACCATCCTTGCGGAGGAGCATGCTCTTGTCCTCGCCCTCAAAGATCACATAGATGGTCTCGTTCTTTTTCTTGATCTCGTAGGTTAATTCCAGGGGAAAATGGGGGAGGAGCGAGTCCAGGAAGCCGGTGATGGGGTTCGTGTCGAGCTCCTGCTTCGGCCAGGCCCGGATGACGATTTCTTTTCCCCGCATCCCGAAGAGCTTGGTCTTCTCAGTGACAATCTCGTAGTTGAACTTTTCCCGGGGTATCTTGAGCACATGCTCGGCATGCCCCAGGGCCTCGTCTAAGTTCTTGCCCTTGAATTCCTGCGTCGGCTCACTTATTTCGTTTTCCATGAGATTCTCTCTTTTTCTTAGCCATCATCCGGTTCATGATGTACTGCTGGCCGATCTGGAGGCAGTTGTTGGTCAGCCAGTAGAGGACCAGGCCGCTCTGGAAATTCATGAAGAAGACGGTCATGACCACGGGCATGATGAGCATCATCCTGGCCTGGGCGGGATCGGCCGATGTCGGCGTCATCTTCTGACTGATGAACTGGGTGGCGCCCATCAGGAGCGGTGTCACATAATAGGGATCGTGGACGGACAGGTCCTTGATCCAGAGGATAAACGGACTCTGCCGGAATTCTATGGCCACCACCAGCATCCGGAAGAATCCCCAGAAAACAGGGATCTGGACCAGGATGGGGAGGCAGCCCCCGGCGGGGTTGATGCCGTGCTCCTTGTAGAGCTTCATCATCTCCTCGTTCATCTGGCGGCGCTGGTTGATGTCCTGCTTGGCTTTCTTGTACTTGGCCCGGAGGGCCTTGATCTTCGGTTGGAGTTCCTGCATTTTGGACATCGACTTGGTGCTGCTGTAGGTCAGCGGGAAGAAGATGATTTTGATGAGGAAGGTTAGGATGATGATGCCGAAACCCCAGTTGGGGATATATCTATGGATGAACTTGATCGAGATAAGGAGAACCTCGGTGATCATGCCGAAGAAGCCGAAGTTCATGACTTTCTTAGCGTCGTGCCCGAAGGCGCGCAGGCGGTCGAAGTCTTTGGGGCCAAGATAGGCTTTTTGCGGGACGCTCACGGAGAGAAAGAAATCCGCTGTCTTTTCGTCTCTGGCCACCCTCAGGAATTGGGCTGCTCCCTGCTGCGGCGGGGTGATGAAGAGGGCGGTCATGTAATTGTCTTCATAGGCGGCCCAGTTGGCAAAGTTGAAAGCGCTGGCTTCGGGCCTGTATTTTCTGTCGTTAACCCGGTACACTCGGTTGGCCGCGAGAACGGCCACGCCGCTTCCGGTGCCGAACTGTTGCCTCTTTGTGGTGAAGACCGGGTTGCCAATCCCCGGACCCCAGATGACCCGGGGCTCGACGTTGCGGCCGTCCTTCAAGACGCTGATCCGGATATCGAAGTCATAAGCGCCCCCGGTGAAGACGAAGACTTTCTCTATTTTTACACTATTTCCATCGGAATAGTAAAATTTAAGCTCTCCCGTTTGGCCGTCTCTTAGGTTGAGGCGGGTAACCGAGGGAATGAACAGGACGCCGTTGGCCGTCTTGTCCAGCTCGACATCCTGAGTCTCCAGGGAAAAGGGGAACTTTCTGGCCTCGGCCGCGCCCCGGGAAACGAGCTCCAGCCCCTCCTTGCTCTCGTCCAGGTATGTCTTCAGCTTCCAGCTCCGGAGTGACGCCCCCCGGTTGCTCCAGACGGCCTGGTAGAGCGACGTATCGACGACCACTTGCTCCTCCGCCCGGCCTTGCGCTTCTTCATAGGCCTGCGCCGCAGCCGCGGTGGTCTCCGGCGGGGCCGGCGATTCGACTGGCTTTGGCTCGGGAGCTGCCGCCTGGACCGGGACCTGCGTCTGGCCCTGGGGCTCCGTCTGGGGCTTGTTTTTCAGGAAGACCATCTGGTAGAGCGCAAGGACCAAGAAAGAAAGGACGATAGCCAGGATCAGTCTTTTTTCCATTATGCAGACCTCTTAGGGAACATGATCGACTCCACCCGGATGGAAGGGGTGACACCTCAGGAGCCGTCTGCCGCCGAGCGATAAGCCCTTGAGCAGGCCGTATTTATCGATCGCCTCTCGCGTATATGCCGAACAGCTGGGGTGAAACCGGCACTGCCCGCCGACCAATGGTGAGAGGACCAGCTGGTACAGCCGGATGGCCAGCAACGCCGCCTGTTTCATCGCACCCGCTTTTTCTCGAGGATCCTCCCGACGGCCTGGAGATAGTGCTCCACAAGCTCCGTCCAGGTGGCCTCCTTCATCGCCGCAGAGGCCACGAGGAGAAGGTCGATAGGATATTCGAGCAAATCCTTGTTCCTCCGGAACAGCTCTCTCATCCAGCGCTTGGCTCTATTCCGCGCGACGGCATTCCCGACCTTCCTGGAGGCGACAACACCCACCCGGGAATACGTCAAGGCATTAGAGAGGCCGATGAGGTTGAAATACTTGCTCTTGTATCGGTAACCTTTTTTATAGAGGACTAAAAAATCTTTCTTCTTTCTAATCCGCTCTCGAGGAGCAAGGCTTTCCGCCATCAAACGGCAAGTCTTTTTCTGCCCTTCTGCCGCCGGCTCTTGATGACCTTCTGGCCGCCCTTGGTTTTCATCCGGACACGAAAACCGTGGGTCTTCTTTCGCTTTCTGACGTTGGGCTTGAACGTTGGCTTCATGGCTTCAGCTCACTTCAGGAGAACAATCTTAGACGAGCGCGCACCTTCTGTCAAGATGAAGTTGACTCCCAGGGGGGATTCGGCTATAATTTGAGCAATGGATTCATTCAAGATTGGCGATAGGATTATCTATCCCAATCAAGGCCTAGCCGTCATCGAAGGCATTCAGCAGGAGCACCTTTACGGGGAAGATTTCAATTTTTACCGAGTCAGGATCCTGTCCAACAAGACGCTCGTCCTGGTCCCGTCCGGAAATACCGAAGAGATGGGAATCCGCAAGCTGATGTCCGAGGACGCCGTCGAAGAGATCTTCCGGTACCTGAAGAAACACCAGGTGGATATCTCCGCGGACTGGAAGGGAAGGTACAAGGAGCATATCAACCTGATGCGCTCCGGGACGATCTTCGACATGGCCTGCGTCTTGAAAAGTCTTTATTATCTGAGCCTTACAAAGACCCTCTCGTTCCGAGAGAAAAAGATGCTGGAGAAGGTTAAAGAGTTGCTCATCGCCGAGATCTCCGAGGTCTCCGAACTCTCCCTGCGTGAGATTGATAAGAGGATCGCCCACATCCTAACCCTCTGCTTTAAGAGCCTCAAGCAGAACGTCGAGATCTGACCCCTCCGATGATACTCACGTCCATCCTGTTGTTTTTTGTATTTCTGCTTTTGAGCGCCTTTTTCTCCGCCTCCGAAACCGCCCTGCTGTCTTTGAACCCCTACACCCTCGAACTCCTGGAAAAGAAGGGCTCCCGGCGGGCCCGGCTGATCAAGCGGATGCTCTCCCGGATCGACCAGCTGCTCGCCACCATCCTCATCGGCAACACTCTCGTCAATATCGCGGCCGCCTCGGTGGCCACCCTCTTTTTTCTATCCCTTATGCCCGACGAACGGAACAAGGCTGCCCTGCTGGCGACACTGGCCACAACCCTGTTCATCCTGATATTCGGCGAGATCAATCCCAAGACCTTTGCCGCCTATTTCCCCCTGAAGGTCTCGAGACTCCTCATCCAGCCGGTCCGGCTGTTCGTCATCTTGTTCTACCCCTTCGTTAAGGCCTTCACCTTCATCCCCAGGCTTCTCTTCAAGCTCCCCCAGGACGAGGGCGGCCGGAAATCGAGCGCCCTGAACGAGGAGGAGATCAAGCTGCTCCTGACCAAGGGAGTCAAGGGAATGTCCTCGCTCCGCCGGCGGATGATCGGGGGAGTGCTGGACATCGGCGAGCGGCCCGTCAAGGAGATCATGGTCCCGCGGCCGGAGCTCCGGGCCGTCGAAATCAGCGCCCCGTTTTCCCAGGTCATGGAGGTAGTCCTTACCACCGAATACTCGCGCCTCCCGGTCTACCGGAGCCGGATGGACAACATCGAGGGCCTCATCCACACAAAGGATATTATTCCATATCTAATTGATAAAAAAGAGTTTAGTATTAAAGAGGTGCTGCGGCCTCCCTTTTTCGTGCCGGAGTCGGCCTCGATCGAAAAAGTCCTCTTCCAGATGCAGGACAACACAGTGCACCTGGCCTTCGTGGTCGACGAATTCGGCACGCTGGAGGGTATCGTCACTCTGGAGGACATCATCGAAGAGATCGTCGGCGAGATCCAGGACGAGTACGACGAGAAGGCCGAAGAGTGGTTCCAACCCCAGGGAAAAGATGCCTACCTCGTCAAGGGCAACGCTTCGATCAAGGAGCTCTGCCAGAGGTTACCTCTGGGCCTGCCCCAGACGGGCGAGTTCACCACCCTGGCCGGGTTTCTCCTCTATCGCTTCGGGAAGATTCCGCACGAAAAGGACGCCCTCGAGTTCGAGGGGAACCGGTTTCTCGTCGAAAAGATGAACAAGCGCCACATCAGCCTGGTCCGGATCACCCTTCACCCGGCGGACCTCGAGCAGCGGCCATGAAGATCGTTGCCTCGAATAAGAAGGCTTACTTCAACTACGAGATCATCGAGAGCCTGGAGGCGGGCATCGCGCTTCTCGGGAGCGAGGTCAAATCTATGCGCGAAGGCCGGGTCAGCCTCAAGGACAGCTACGCCGAAATCAGGAACGGCGAGGTCTTTCTCCTCCACATGAACATCAGTCCCTACGAGCAGGCCAACATCTTCAACCACGAACCGCTTCGGGAGAAGAAGCTCCTCCTCCACCGCCAGGAGATCAAGAGGCTGATCGGGAAGATCCGGGAAAAGGGCTACACCCTTATCCCGACCAAGGTGCTCTTTAACGAGAAGGGAAGGGTCAAGGTTGAGGTTTCCCTGGCCAAAGGGAAGAGAACCTACGAGAAAAAGCGGGCCATCAAGGAGCGTGACCTGGAGCGCGAGGTCCGGGCCGAACTCAAGAAGCGGCTGCGTTAGGAGAAGCTCTTCCCGAGCGCAGTTAACTTTAACCGGGAAATCGACCGGATCCCCAAGCCAGATCCTTCCGCCCAAGGCCGGCATCCCTTGATGCTCGAGGCGCTGGGTCGAATTCTCGAAGCTCTGGCGGATGAGGCCTTTGTCGTTGCCTGCTTCGACCAATATCCCTTTTCTCTGGCCTCCCAGCTCCTCGGCATCAACCAGATCATGCTGCAACTCCTCGACGACCGGCCCCTGGTTGAGGCGCTCATGGAGCGATGCCTGGAATATGGGGTGGCTTATGGCCTGCCGCTCGAAACCCCGGCCTCCAACCTGGAGGCGCTGCTCCGCGCCCCCGCACAGCTCCCTTGACAGGAATTCGCAGGCGGTGATAATTACTTTCCCGAGTCGGAAGACTCTCCACGACCTCTTGAAGGAGCCTCTATCATGCTGCTGAAAATTTTCTTACTGTTTAGCCGGGTGGCGCTTTTTTCCTGGGGAGGCGGGCCCGCTTCGCTGGCCCTGATGCAGCGGGAGACGACCGCCGCCGGCTGGGTCAACTCAGCCGAATTCGCCGACGCCGTGGCCGCGGGAAATGCCCTCCCGGGACCGATCGCCCCCCAGGTCTCGGCTTTTGTCGGCTATAAGCTGGCCGGAATTCCGGGCGCTGTTGCCGCCGTCGCCGGCACCGTGCTTCCGACCACCATCCTGATGCTCCTGATGGTTGTCTATTTCTTCGGCGTCAAGGACAGCCCGGCAGTCAAGGCCATGCTTCAGGCCGTGCGGCCGGTCGTGGTCGGGCTCCTGCTCTGGACTGCCTATGATATGGCTTACAGCGTTTTTTCGGCTAAGAAACTCGGGTGGAGCGCCGCCGTCCTCGGCGGCTGGGACAAGGTGCTCATCGTCCTCGCCGCCTTTGCCGTGCTCACCCTGACCAAAATCAACCCCGCTCTAATCATCCTCGGCTCGGCCGCCCTCGGTTATCTTGTTTACCGCTAGGCTGAGAGGCTTGCTATTCGGCCGGCGATTGAGTTATCCTCTGCCCAAGAGGAGGGATTCATGAAACCTCAGGAAGCTTTTGTTTCAATCCTTGCGCTCGTCGTTTTCCTGGGCGTTTTGCCCGCTGCGATCCATCCACAGGAGCTTCAGCCGCAGCTCAATCTCGTGGGCGACTTTCTCGTCGACACCTCCCGGGTCACTGAATATGAAGCGGCCATCAAGGAGGTGCTGGCCAACCTGGAAAAGCACGGCTTTCCTTTTCCTCTCAATTCTTACAGCACGGACG
>Ga0154855_1147_pt1 | contig 20455 bp, 13 predicted proteins | sample Rifle2008BG19ft_FD_105827 | JGI IMG/M metagenome (GOLD analysis project Ga0154855, IMG submission 105827) | Candidatus Aminicenantes bacterium RBG_19FT_COMBO_58_17 | reverse complement strand
CCAAGTATGATCCTTCAAGCTATCAAAATATCCGATGGCGTCTTCCCTTTTTGAAGCTCTCGGAGGGGAAGATCGGTCAGGCCCTCGAGCTGGCCAGAGGCGCGGAAGACCACCGGACGCTGATCTACTTGAACCATCGCGCGGGGAATTTCGAGGAAGCCCTGGCGGAATCTCAAGAGGCCCTTCGGAACGCCCTGGAGGAGGGCAGCTTCCGCAACCAGGCTTGGGCGCTCCAAATGAGAGGCCAGGTCGAATTGGCCATGGGGTCGGCGGACGCGGCGAGGCGGACGGCCGGGGAGCTCGATGCGTGCGTGAAAGGGGCCCCGATCCAAAAACTCGCGCGCCATCACTATTTCCTTTTGGGGATGATCGAGCGCGAAGCCGGCCGCTACTCAGTTGCGGTTGACTACTTGAAGAAAGCCATCGCCCTGCTTCCGGGGGAATCGTGGGAGCTGGGATACTATTGGCAGTCCCTTTTCTTCGACGGTCTGGCGGGGATCTACTTCAAGGCCGGCGACCTGGCCCGGGCGGAGGAAACGTACAGGAAGATCCAGTCGCTCGCACTCGCCAGGCTGCAATACGGCGATATTTATGCCGGAAGCTTCTACTGGCTCGGGAAGATCGCCGAAAAGGAAGGGAAAAAGGCCGAAGCGGCGGAGAGTTATCGCAAGTTTCTCGACCTCTGGAAGGACGCCGATCCAGGCCTGTCCGAGGTCGTGGACGCGAAGAAGCGCCTGGGCGATTAGAGAGTCCATGAAAGAAGCACTTGACGATCATGATTTTATTAATTATACTGCATAAAATTCATTAATTTTGAGCATCGTTATGGAATATTTAAGAATAAAGCAGGCAATCATTGACCAGAGGGCCGAACTCGAGAACGTGCTTCGCGCCGAGAAAATCATCCCCAGAGAGAACCTGGAGCTCTACAAGAAGCTCCTGGGGTCGGACCAGATCAAAGTCATCACCGGCCCCAGGCGGGCGGGAAAGTCAGTTTTCTGCCTCCAACTTCTCCAGGGCAGGGAATTCGCCTATGTCAATTTCGATGACGAAAACCTGGCCGGTTTGAAGAAAGAGGATTTGAACCTTGTCCTAAAGGCTTTCTACGAGATCCACGGGAAACCGGAATATCTGTTCCTCGACGAAGTCCAGAACATCGAGGGGTGGGAGCTTTTCGTCAACCGTTTGAAAAGGTCCGCGTTCAACATCATCGTCACGGGGAGCAACGCCCGGCTCCTGAGCCGGGAGCTGGCGACACATCTGACGGGGCGGCACTTCGCGCTCGAGCTGTTCCCTTTTTCCTTCCGCGAGTTCTTGGAATATTTCGGATTTGACTATAAGGATGCCCCTCCGACGACGGAGAAAACGGCCCTCATCAGGAGAGAGCTCGAAAGGTATATCTCTATCGGCGGTTTTCCCGAGACGTACAAGGAGCCGGACCCCAAAAGATATCTCTCGTCTCTTTATTCATCGATTCTCACCCGCGACATCCTGCTTCGGCATCGCGTCAAGTACATCAAGGCCTTACGGGAGTTGTCCCACTATCTCATCACCAACTTTTCCTGCCGGATGACGTCCACAAAATTGAAAAACATCTTCGGGTTCAAGAGCGTCCATACGGTCCAGAATTATTTCTCCTTCCTGGAGGAAAGCTATCTTATCTTCCAGATCGACAAATTTTCCTTCAAGGTCAAGGAGAAGAGCATCGCTCCGCGCAAGGTCTATGCCGTCGACACGGGTTTGATTCACAGCTTCCCGGGACGGGGATCTCCCGACATGGGCCGGCTTCATGAAAACATCGTCGCCGTGGAACTCTTCAGGCGGAAGAGCCGGGAGCCCGATCTCGAGTTCTATTACTGGCAGGATTACTCAGGCAGGGAAGTCGATTTCGTGCTGAAGAAGGGACCGGCGGTCGTCGAGTTGATCCAGGTGTGCTTTGACTTGGAGGACTATGATGTTCGGGCGAGGGAATTTAAATCCCTCGTCAGAGCGGCCAAGGAGCTCGGGTGCACGGAATTGCTTGTCATCACTTCGGAGAGAAGCGGCATTGAGAAATATAGAGGAAAGAGCATTAAACTGGTACCTCTAGGGCAATGGCTCCTGGAATGGAAAAAACCGCAGCCATGAAGTGCCCGAAATGTCATTCCGAGAATCCTGAGACCAAGCAGTTCTGCGCAGATTGCGGGACCCGATTGACCCCGGCCGGATCGCCCCAGGCCTCGTTTACCAAAACTCTCGAGACAACCACGGACGAGCTTGCGCGGGGGACCCTATTCGCCGGGCGCTACGAGATTATCGAGGAGCTGGGGGCAGGGGGGATGGGCCGCGTTTACCGGGCTTATGACAAAAAGATCGAGGAGGAAGTCGCCCTGAAGCTTATCCGTCCCGAGATCGCGGCGGAGAAGCGGACAGTCGAGCGCTTCCGGAACGAGATCAAGACCGCCCGTAAGATCACCCACAAGCACGTCTGCCGGACGCACGACTTGGGCGAGGAGGGAAAGGCCCTCTTCATCACCATGGAGTACGTCCGGGGTGAGGACTTGAAGAGCCTGATCCGGCGGACAAGGGTCCTGGCCACGGGCACGGCCTTATCGATCGCCCGGCAGGTGGCGGAGGGGCTCGGGGAGGCCCATAGTCTTGGCGTCGTTCACCGCGACCTCAAGCCCGGCAACATCATGATTGACAAGGACGGCAACGCTAAGATCATGGACTTCGGGATCGCTCGCTCATTAGCAAGAGCGGGGACGACGGCCGAAGGTGCCATCATCGGGACCCCGGAATACATGAGCCCCGAGCAGGTGGAGGGAAAGCCGGCCGATGTGCGTGCGGATATCTATGCTCTGGGGGTCATCCTTTTCGAAATGGTCACGGGCCGTACGCCGTTTGAGGGGGAAACAGCATTCAGCATTGCCAACAAACATAAGAGCGAGCCCGCCCCGGACCCCCTGACGCTCAACCCCCAGGTCCCCGAGGACCTGAGCCGCCTCATCCTCCGCTGCCTGGAGAAGGAGAAGGAGACGCGGTATCAGACGACCGGGGATCTTTTAGCCGATCTCGACCGCGTAGAACCTTCCCTCCCAGCAGGCGAGCGCACTCCAGCCGGGCGGCCCGCCACCAAGCCCAAGCCGGCAACCTCCAAAACGATCACGGTCAAGATAATCCCCCGCAAGCTCATCATCCCAGCCCTCGCCCTGATCGCTGTCATCGCGATCGTTCTCGGCCTCGGAAAATTCCTTCCCAAGAAAGAACCCGCGCTCTCTCAGGACGGTCCTCAATCCATTGCCGTGCTTCCTTTCACCGACCTGTCCCCAGACAAAGACCAGGCGGCCTGGTGCGAAGGAATCGCCGAAACGCTCCTCAACGCCCTGGCCAACTTGAAGAGCCTTCAAGTCCGGGGCAGGCAATCCTCGTTCATGTTCACAGCCCAGGACAACCCGCGCGAGGTCGGCCGGAAGCTGAACGCGGACAAGCTCCTGACCGGAAGCCTTCAGATGCTGGGGAATCGGATCAGGATCACTGTCCAGTTGGTCAACACCGCCGACGGCGGGCCCGCCTGGTCTGATAAGTTCGACGGGGCAATGGAAGAAATATTCGATATCCAGGACAGAATCGCTGCGATGACCGTAAGCAAGATGAAAGTTGGGCTCACAGAGGCGGAATCATCAAAGCTTGAGAAGAGATATACAAACAACAAAGAAGCCTACAATCTTTATCTCAAGGGGAAATACATCGAGCGTTCGGTTACAGCCGATGTTATTCAAAAAGCGATACCGGTTTATCTCGAGGCGATCGGGAAGGATTTGAATTTCGTCCTGCCGTATGTCCAGCTTTCCAGAGATTACGCCTATCTTTACATTGCCTTTGGAGGAGTGTTGCCCAGGGAAGAAGCCTACAAGAAATCCAAGGAGGCTGTGACCAAAGCTTTGACCCTCGACAGCGAAAATGGGGCGGCCTACGCTGCCCTGGCGAACCTCAACTATTCCTTCGAAAATGACCTGGCCGCCGCGGACAGGAATTATCAGCGAGCCCTTCAGCTTTCGCCCCGGGATCCCGCAGTGCTTGAAGATCACAATTTTTACTTGATCCAGAGGGGCCGTCTGGAAGAGGCCCTTGAGGAAATCAAGCTCATGGTCGAGATTGATCCCTTGCTGCCTCAAAACTACCTCTATCTGGGACGGCAGTATTATTTTTTACGGCGCTATGACGATTCCATCGCCGCTTACGCGAAAGGCCTGGAACTCGACCCTGATCATATCAATTCGCTCACCTGGAGGAACTTCACCTTTCTTGCCCAAGGCCGTAGCGAAAAAGTTCTCGATACGGTAAAACGATTAGACCAACTTTATCCAGGATTAGATGCGGCTTGGCGTGCTTTCATTGAGGCTTCCGCTGGAAATAGGAGAGAAGCCGAGAAATATAGAGATGCCGCGATGGACGAGTTTGAAAATCCGTTTTACCTGGCTATCTATTATGCGGCATTAGGAGATCGAGACCGGGCTTTAGCTAATTTGACAAGGCTCTACAATGAAAATCGCGGCGTCCTGAGCTTCTGCTTTTTAGTCCATTTCTTCGACAAGTACCGTTCCGACCCGGATTTCGTCGAGCTTATGCGCAAGTCCGGATTCGAGTTCCAGAAAGCACCAGGGAATTAAAACCTCAGCGCCGCCTTGAACTGGATCCAGCGCGGCAGTCGCCGGGCCCAGACCTGGCCGAAGACCTCTGTGTCTGCCTTTATGAAGGAGACCGGCCGCTGGTTATTGAGCAGGTTATAGGCGTTCACGCAAGTCTGGCGGAGGTTTCCGGTTGACTCGCGCTAGGATTTGCCGCTATCCTAGAGCCACAGGCGGACAGGGGAATCCGGCCATGAAGTGCTCGAAGTGTAAGGCCGAAATAGTCGACGACTCCCGCTTCTGTGGTAAGTGCGGATCCCCGATCCGCACCGGGGAGGAAAACTTCATTTCTCAAACCCTTACCATCCTGAAATCCGTGGAGGAATTTTCGCCGGAGACCCTCCTCGTCGGAAAATATCGGATTATCGAGGTTGTCGGCCGGGGCGGGATGGGAATCGTCCACAAAGCCGAGGACACCAAGCTCAGGCGGAACGTGGCCCTCAAGTTCTTGCCTCCAGAACTCGTCCGGGACCATGATGCTCGGGGCCGATTCGTTCAAGAGGCCCGGGCCGCCGCGGCCCTCTCCCACCCCAACATTTGCACGATCCACGAGATCAACGACGAGGGAGAGAGGCCCTTCATCTCCATGGAATTCATCGAGGGCAGGAGCCTCAAGGCCTGCTTGGAACGGGACGCCTTCGACGCCGGCGAGGCCGTGGAGATCGCCATCCAGGTGGCTGAGGGGCTAAAAGAAGCCCATAGAAAGGGAATCATCCACCGGGACATCAAGAGCGCCAACATCATGATCACGGAGGGAGGCCAGGCAAAGATCATGGATTTCGGCCTGGCCAAGGTCAAAGGCGGAACGCCTTTTACCCGGGAAGGAACGACGCTTGGGACGGTCGCCTATATGTCGCCCGAGCAGGCCCGGGGAGAAGAGGTCGATCATCGCACGGACATCTGGTCGTTGGGTATCGTCCTCTACGAGATGCTCGCCGGCTGCTTACCCTTCAAAGGGGACCGCGAGGCCTCGGTTCTATATTCCGTCGTCCACGAGGAGCCGAAGCCCCTCAAGTCCGGCAGGCCCGGACTTCCCGTCGAACTACAGCGGATTGTCGACCGTGCCCTGAAGAAGAATCCCGAGGCCCGCACTTCGTCAGCTTCCGAGCTGTCGCGAGAGTTGAGGGAATACAGGGACAGCGTGAAGGCCGAGGAGATCGGTGCCTTCAGCCTGAAAAACTTCTTGCGAGCCATTCGCAGGCCGAGGATCGCAATCCCGGCCGGATTGATTTGCCTCGTCGCCGCTCTCGCCGCCGTCTGGTTCATCAATCGCCAGGCCAAACTTCGTTGGGCCCGGAATGTCGCCCTTCCCGAAGCCGAGAGGCTTTGGAAAGATGATAAGTACACCGAAGCTTACAGGCTGGCCGAAAAGGCGGCGAAACTCATACCCAACGACCCTAAACTTGCCGAAATCTATTCCAATATTTCCGTCAACATTGCCGTCAAGACAGAGCCGCCGGGGGCGAGGATTCTAATGAAAGATTATAGGAATCCGGACGGCAACTGGCGTTACTTGGGACTCACACCCATCGCAAATGTCAGAGTCCCGGCCGACTTTTTAAGATGGAAGATCGAGAAGGAGGGGTATGACACGGTCTTGGCCGCGTGGCCTTCTTATGACGCTCCATTCGTACTTGAAAGGAAACTGGATGAAAAGGGGATTCTTCCAGATGGGATGGTCCGGGTGCCTGCGACAGAGACAGACGCGGGAAAAATCCCGGCTTTTTTCATCGATCGATATGAGGTCACGAACAAGCAGTATAAGGCCTTTGCTGACGGCGGCGGCTATCAGGACCCGAAGTACTGGAAGCATACGTTCGTCCAGGACGGAAAATCCCTAAGCCGGGAAGAGGCGATGGCCAGGTTCATCGATCAGTCCGGCCGACCGGGACCTGCGACCTGGCAGGCGGGAGACTACCCGGAAGGCCAGGATGATTATCCGGTTTCCGGAATCAGTTGGTATGAAGCGGCGGCGTACGCGGAGTTCGTGGGGAAAAGCCTGCCAAGCTCGATGCACTGGTCGATTTCCTGCGGAAGCCATTCGTCGCCTGGTAAGTTCCCCGGGATCGTTGGCTATCTTCTTCAATCTAGCAATTTCCGCGGAGAGGGGCCAGCTCCGGTGGGAGAGCACTCTGGAATGACACTATTTGGAGCCTCTGACATGGCCGGGAACGTCAGAGAATGGTGCTCAAGCGAGACCAGTGTCGGGCGGGTTGTCAGGGGCGGCGGCTGGAACGATGCGACGTACATGTTCCTTAATCTGAGCCAAGCGCCGTCCTTCGACCGCTCTCCCAAGAACGGTCTCCGTTGCACCCTTTATGGCGATCCCGAAAGCATCCCCGAAAAAGTGTTCCAACCCGTCGTTCTTGAAGAAGTCCGCGATTTCACCAAGGAAAAGCCTGTCCCCGATTCCGTTTTCCAGGTTTATAAAAACCAATTCTCCTACGATAAAAAAGAACTTAAGCCCCTTATGGAATGGCGGAAAGAGGATTCCAGGGATTGGGTCCAAGAAAAGATCAACTTTGAGGCCGCCTATGGAGGAGAGCGGATCGTCGCCTATCTTTTCCTTCCCAAAAACGCCGCCCCTCCCTTCCAGACGGTCATCTATTTCCCCGGCTCCGGGTCCGTTTGGACGGACTCGAGCGCCAACCTGGAAAAATACGGTGAATTCGTAGCGCACCTCTCTCACTTTCTCAAGAACAAGCGGGCGGTTCTTTATCCAGTCTATAAGGGGGCTTTTGAGCGAAGAAACGCCGACTTGGAAGCCATGCATCCTGGAGCCGACAGCTATCAGTTCACAGAGTACCTCATCCAGCTGGTCAAGGATCTCAAAAGAAGTATCGATTATTTGGAGACGCGGCCGGAAATCGACAGCCAGAAATTGGCCTATCTTGGCTTCAGCTGGGGAGGGCTGTGGAGCAACATCATTCCCGCCGTCGAGGAACGGCTCAAGGTGTGCATGACGATCGTGGGCGGCATTTGGGCGCGCGGCCGCCCCGAAGCCAACGAGCTCAGCTATGTGAGGCAGGTCAAGATCCCGTTCCTGATGCTGAACGGCAGGTACGATGTGACCTTTATCTATGAGCTCCACGTCAGGCCGATGTTCAATCTTCTCGGAACGCCGGACACGGACAAGAAGCTGGTTCTCTACGACACAGACCATTATGTCCCGATCAACGGGCTGATCAAGGAAACCCTGGCCTGGCTCGACAAATATTTCGGACCGGCAAGATAGGTTGGAAGGTCTTCCTATTCTGATCTCTTCGGTCCCCCGCGCGTCGACCTAGGATGCTGGCCCGTAAAGCCCTAGACATCCGATTAAGAAGGCCAATGCGGCAAAGACTTCCAAGATCTTCCCGATCCTCCGCAGGATTAAAACCTCAGCGCCGCTTTGAATTGCACCCAGCGCGGCAGCTGCCGGGCCCACACCTGGCCGAAGAGCTCGGTGTCTTCCTTGACATAGGAGACGGGCCTCTGGCTATTGATAAGATTGTAGGCGTTCACCCCCACGCTCAACCTTATGCCCTTTCTCAGCGTGAACTCTTTCTCGGCCGCGATGTCCACATACAGATGAGCAGGGGTCGTCCGTCCGCCGCGTCCCTCGGGAAAAGTGATATAGAGCGACCAGGCCGGGCTAAGGCCCTTCTTCTCCCAATGATAGCCCGAAAGATATTCGATGGCGACGGATACATTGATTCCTAACGGGGCCTGGTAGGTGGCCAGAAGCTTGGCGATATGATCCACGCTGTAGGGGAGAAATCCGTACCATCCCTCGTCGCCAACGCCCAATCCTCCCAGGCCGGCATATAGATAGTCCATGAGGGCTTTGTCCGGTTCGCTGGCAGGGACATCAGGACGTGTGCCGAAAAATGATGTCTCATATCCGGAGCCGATTCCCGTCGCCCAGCCGGAAGACTCGAACTGTCCGGGATTGGTGCCCTTGGCCTGCGACCAGGTGTAGGAGGCACTGAGCGTAAATCTGTCCGCGATCTTCCCCCTCAGCTCGGCCTCGAGGGCTACGTAGTTTCTTCTTTTAAGCTCGAAAGTCGTGTAGACCCACTTAAACTTGGCCTCCAATTCTGGGGCATAAAAAGCGACAAGATTCGTCAGGTTTTTTGAATAAGAATAGACTCCTCTGACCTTGATTACCCAGTTTGCGCTGACCTGTCGGTCATACTCGAGAAGATACTTGGTTGATTTATTGGGCTTTAGGTCAGGATCGAGTTCTGTTGGAGTTGCACCGGCGCTTTGCTCAAAGATGAATTCCCAATTGAGGGGGTCCCGCAGTTGCGCCTCATCAGGCCCAGCGCCTCCGGCCCAAGAATACTGCCTGAAAGTAAAGTCGTACTGAGTGTTGAATCCAGACAGAGAAAAAGTCGTCTGGGGATTGGCAAGCCGGCCGAAGCTAAATTTGAGTACATCTTTTCCATCACCATTGAGGTCCCATGCCAGGGAGGCCCGGGGGCATAGAAAATCTCCGAGCCCCCAACTCCAGATTTTTGCCCCGATATCGTTGAAAACCGTCTGGGTCTCGGCCCTTAAACCGATCATCAGGGAGAAGCGTCCGACAGTCACGCTGTCTTTGAAATAGAATCCCCATCCCCTTGTCGCGTTATTCCCACCTTGGGGGCCATATTCCCAGAGGTCGAAAGGCTTTCCGGGCGATTCCCAGTCGAGAAACACGCCGTTGTCGAATCCGTTCCCCGGCCAAAGGTCAAAATCTTGGCCTGTGAAGCTGCGGGTCGTTTCGTGACCGTTCTTGTAGTAAAAAAGGCCGGCGCCGAACTCATGACTGCCCCACCGTCTCGTCTCGAGATAATGGGTCAGATCGAATGCCAAATCCGTCCGTTCTGAAACTCTCTTGAAAACGCCCCAAAAATTGTTGGTGTACTGGGAGATATCAAACCAGAAGTAACCTGGAGGGCCCAGATCCGTTTCGAGGGGCTCAGCTCTGAGCGTGTCGTGGTACTGACCTAGTGCTGCCGTCAGGAGGGTGTTTTGGGAAAGAATTCCCCGGTAATTGAAACGATAAGATGTGTTCGAGTGAGCTCCTAAACTGTACGTCTCGGGAAGCCCGGTCCCGCCGCTCTGGTTGAGGAAATCATTGAAGGTCGCCCCAAAGGAAAGGGTATGGTTACGCCAAGGGGTGAAGGTCAATTTTCCAAAGAAATTGTTGGTGTTGATTACCTTGTGTCCGGCCGGGATCGTTAACCACCCGACGGACTGCTCTTCGGTATCGTCCATCGTCCCGTGGAAGTTGTTCGAGGCGAAGAACCAGAGCTTGTCCTTGAGGATCGGCCCTCCGAAGTTGCCGTAGAGCTGGTACCGGGAGGTCAAGGGAAGGGAGGCCGCCGACAACTGGTCCCGTCTCGTCGCCCGCAGGTTCGCGTCCCTGAGCAGTATTCCCAGTTCGCCGTGGAACTCGTTCCCCCCGGATTTCGTGACGATGTTGACGAAGCCGCCCAGGGCGTCGCCCATGGCCGGCGAGAATCCGTCCGAGATGACCTCAACCTCTTCCCAGGCGTCATAGTTGACGATAACGGAAAGTTCATTGAACAGAACCCCTTTTTGGGAGAGGCCGTCGACCAGCCAATTGTTCCCCTCTTCCCCCTCTCCTCGGAAACTGGGTAATCCGGTCTCGGGGCCGAGTTCCGCAATGTTGGCCCCCCCCGTGATCGTGCTAACCCTGACGCCAGTAACTCCCGGCGTATGAGCGATTACCTCTTCGATCGTTCTGCCCTGGGTCGGGATCTGGGCGAGGTCGTCGCCCTTCAGGCGGTAACTGTTGTCCCCCTTGGTTTTATCGATCAGGGGGTTCTCGGCGGTTACGGTCCTTTCTTCCTCCATGGAGGCGACCTTCAGGACGATCGAGATGGTCGAGGTGAATCCCAGCTGAACTTCGTTCTCGATGATCGTCAGTTTTTCGAATCCGGTGATCTCGAAGGTCAGGGAGTATTTGCCGACCGGGAGAAGAGGCAACCGGAATGCGCCTGTATGATCGCTGAGGGCGGTCCGTGTCCCCTGAAGCTTCGGGCTCCTGGCGGTGATGGCGACACCGGGTAGGGCCTCGCCCTGCTCGTCCGTGACCCTGCCCCGGATCTCGCCCGTCTGATCAGCATAAAGTGCCCCGAGGACGAGCAAACTGAGAACGTAGATGCACGCGGTCCTAAGTAATGGTTTCACGTCCCCCTCCTTTGAAAAAACAGAGAAAACGACACCCATGCGGGTTTCCTGTCTGCTGTGAGATTTGCGACCTGACTATTTATTAATGCCACATGGCGAGTCTTGTCAATAGGCAGAATTCTTCGCTTAGGCGGTTTGAGCAATCAAAGGAGGGCTGCAGAGTGACCGGTCTGGGGGCGTAGAGGCTGAGATTTCCGGTTGACTCTGGGGGGCGGGAGTCTGTATTCTAGGGCCACAGGCGGATAGGGAAACCCGGCCATGAAGTGCCCGAAGTGTCAGACCGATAATCCATCTGATTCCAAATTCTGCAGGGAGTGTGCGACTCCAATCCCCGCCTCGGTCGCCGATGCCTTGCCCGCTCACCAAAAAGACCATATCTCCTTTACCAAGACCCTGGAAACGACCTCGGACGAGCTTGCGCGGGGGACTTTGTTCGCTGGCAGGTACGAGATTATCGAGGAACTGGGTGCCGGGGGTATGGGTCGTGTCTACCGGGCCTACGACAAGAAGATCGAAGAGGAAGTGGCGCTCAAGCTCATCCGGCCGGAGATCGCGGCGGAGAAGAGGACGGTCGATCGTTTCCGGAACGAGATCAAAACCGCCCGCAAAATAACGCACAAGAACGTCTGCCGGACGCATGACCTCGGCGAGGAGGGTAAAACTCTCTTCATCACGATGGAGTATGTGCGGGGGGAGGACCTGAAGAGCCTGATACGGCGGACGAGGACCCTCTCTACGGGCACGGCTGTCTCGATCGCCCGGCAGGTCGGCGAGGGGCTTGGGGAGGCCCATAGTCTGGGCGTTGTCCACCGCGACCTCAAGCCCGGCAACATCATGATCGACAAGGACGGCAACGCCAAGATCATGGACTTCGGGATCGCTCGCTCGCTGGCGCGGCCGGGGACGACGGTGGAGGGCGCGGTCATCGGCACACCCGAATACATGAGCCCGGAACAAGTGGATGGGAAGCCGGCTGACCAGCGCGCCGACATCTATGCTCTGGGGGTCATCCTTTTCGAAATGGTCACGGGCCGGCCGCCGTTTGAGGGGGAAACAGCATTCAGCATTGCCAACAAACATAAGAGCGAGCCCGCCGCCGACCCCCGGACGCTCAACCCGCAGGTTCCCGAGGACCTGAGCCGCCTCATCCTCCGCTGCCTGGAGAAGGAGAAGGAGACGCGGTATCAGACGACCGGGGATCTTTTAGCCGATCTCGACCGCGTAGAACCTTCCCTCCCAGCAGGCGAGCGCACTCCAGCCGGGCGGCCCGCCACCAAGCCCAAGCCGGCAACCTCCAAAACGATCACGGTCAAGATAATCCCCCGCAAGCTCATCATCCCAGCTTTCGGCCTTATCGCCATCGTCGCCATCGTTCTCGGCCTGATGGACTTCCTTCCCGGTGGCCGAAAGGTCTCCCTCGATTCTATTGCCGTCCTCCCCCTAAGAAACCTCTCGGGTGACCCGGAGCAGGAATATTTCGTCGATTCGATGACAGAAGCGCTGATTGCCGAGCTGGCACAGATCAGCCATCTCAGAGTCATTTCGCGGACTTCCGCCATGATGTTCAAAGAGATTAAGAAGCCTCTGCCTGAAATTGCCAAAGAATTGAATGTCGCCGTCCTGGTTGAGGGTTCGGTTATACGGAGCGGCGAGCAGGTGAAAATATCTATCCAATTAATACAGGCGAATCCGGAAAAACATCTTTTGGCCAATCACTATACACATGCTATCCGAGACATCCTGAATTTGCCCGAAGAAGCCGCCCGGAGCATTGTCGATGAAATCAAGCCTAAATTGACAGCGGAAGAAAAAACGAGTCTGCAAAATGCCAGCCACGTTAATCCTGAAGCTTATGAGCTTGTTCTCAGAGGACGCTACCTGCTGGATCAATTCACCGAGCAGTCGTTATGGCAGAGTATTGATTATTTTAAGAAAGCCATAGAAAAAGACCCTGCTTATGCGAAAGCCTATCATAGCTTAGGCGAAGCTTATATGTGCCTTGTAACATTCGGCCTCATGGCCCCTCTTGAAGGGCAGCCTAAAGGAAGAGAATACATACAAAAAGCGACAGAGCTGGACGGGACTTTAGCCGAGCCGCATGTGGGGCTGGCTTGGGACAAGATGTTCTATACCAGAGACTGGGAGGGTGCGGAGAGGGAATTCAAAAAGGCTTTAGAACTTAACCCGAATTCACGAGATGCCCATGAATTCTACGGTATGTTTTTGGCCACCGTTAGGGGAGATTGGGAAAAAGCTCTCTTTCATTTGAACCGGGCTCTCGAGATTGATCCCTTGAATCTCATGCTCAGGACCAATTTAGCAGGCATCATTTGGAATGCAGGCCAGAAAGATAGAGCCTTTGCGGAAATTCAAGGAGTGCTCAATTTGGCCCCGAATTTTGCTACGGCTTACTATTCCCAAGGACTTTTTTACATTGAAGAAAAGATGTGTGAGAAGGCCATTGCGGAATTGGAGAAAGCCCTCAGTCTTATGGGCGAAAGCCCGATGCTCAAAGGACCTCTGGGTTTTGCCCTTGCTATGGCCGGCAGGAAAGAGGAGGCCCGCCGTATTCTCGAGGAATTGAAGGAGCTCTCGAAGACAAAATATGTTTCGTCGTTTTATATCGCGTTAATCCATGCGGGGCTGGAGGAGAATGATCAGGTCTTCGAATATTTGGAAAAAGCGTACGAGGAGAACGCCAGAGAATTGATAATGATTAAAAAAGAGCCCGGCCTCGCCCCGGTCCGCTCAGATCCTCGCTTTGCAGATCTCCTCAATAAGATCGGACTACGCCAAAACGACATGCCTTGAGAGGATTCTCCCCGGAATAAAGACAGTTAGAATCGTAGCGCTGCCTTTAACTGTACCCAGCGCGGGAGTTGACGGCCCCACACCCGGCCGAACAGCTCGGTGTCTTCTTTGACAAAGGAAACGGCCCGCTGGCTGTTCAGAAGGTTATAGGCGTTTAGCCCCACGCCGAGCCGCATATTTTTTTTCAGAACAAACTCTTTTTCGACCGCGAGGTCCACATACATGTGGGGAGGTGCCGTCCGTCCGCCGCGGCCTTCGGGGAAAATGGAAAACATCCCATAGGCCGGGCTTAATCCTTTCTTTTCCCAGTGATACCCGGAAAGATATTCGATTCCAGCCGAGACAACAAATCCATAGGGTGTGTAATAAGACCCCAATATTTTAATCAGATGGTCCACGCTATAGGGAAGAAAGCCATACCAGCCTTCATCCCCGATGCCTCTTCCGCCCAGACCTACAAAAAGCGAATCAATAAGCTCTTTGGCCGGTTCCCCTTCCGGCACAAAAGGGTGCAATCCGAAAACACTCCCTTCATATGCATTCCCAAAAGGAGAGTCCCAAGTAAAGATGTCATTCCAGGAGCCGGGGTTTGTCCCTTTGGCCTGAGACCACGTGTAGGAAGCATTCAGCATGTATCGGCCGGAGACTCTTCCGTTCAGTTCGACCTCCAGCCCCTTATAGTTTCTCCTCTTCAGCTCGAAATTCGTATAGAGCAAGTCTATCCACTGGATCTCCGGGTTATAGGTGGCAACGATGTTTGTCAGGTTTCTGGAATGGGAATAGATACCCCTGAGCTTGAGGGCCCAGCTTTTTCCGATCTGCCGGTCGAATTCCAGGAGATACTTTGTCATCTTATTGGGCTTCAGGTGAGGGTCAACATCCATAGGCATGGCTTCGGCGCTCTGTTCCCAAGAAAACGCCCAGTTTGAAGGGTCCTTCAATTGAGCGTCTGTTGGGTTTTCAGCTCCAGCCCAATCATAACCTCTGAAGCTGAATCCCATTCGCGTGTTGAAAATCCAAAGATATGAAAGGGATTGTGGATTTGCAAATTGACCGTAACCGAACTTGAGAATGTTGCGGCTGTCGCCCAGAAGGTCAAAGGACACAGTCAGCCGCGGCGCAATAAAATCACTTAGTCCCCAGCTCCAGATTTCCTCTCCCATATCATTGAAAACTTCTTGGGTTTCAGACCGCAATCCAAGCATGAAAGAGAACCGTCCGATCGTGAAGTTATCATGAACAGAAAAGCCAAATCCTTTCGATGCGTTTTTGATCACGCCGTAGCCGGATTCTTGAAGAGCAAAAGGAATTCCCGGCGCCATCCATTTGATTTGGACTCCATTATCAAACCCGTTGCCCGGCCAGGGATCAAAATCCAAACCCGTATACCTATTGTCGACTTCCCAATTGTATCTATAATACAGAATCCCAGCTCTTAATTCGTGGCTGCCCCAGGGCCCGAGGTTCAAATATCGAGTTAAATTTAAGGTTCCGTCTGTTCTCCGCTGAAGATACATGGAACTCCAATAAGAATTATTGGTCGTCTGGGCGATGTCCTGCCAGAAATAGCTCGGCGGGCCGTAGTCACCGTCCAGGGGCTCCTCTCCGGATTCTCGTCTATTTTGTCCCCAGACCGCGGTAAGGAGGGTGTTTTGGGAAAGGATCCCGCTGTAGTTTATCCGGTATGAATAATCCGAGTAGTCCGTCTTGGTATAAGTCTCGGGGACGCCGATACCTCCCGTCTGGTTCAGAAAAGTGTCCAGGGTTCCATTAAAAGACAGCGTGTGATTTTTTTGGGGAGTGAAGGTGACTTTTCCGAAAAGATTGTTGGTGTTGAATCGTCTTTTTCCGGCCGGGATCGTCAGCCAGCCTACGGATTGCTGTTCTGTATCGTCAAGGGATCGATGATAATTATCGGAGAGGAAAAACCAGAGCTTGTCCTTGAGGACGGGGCCTCCCAAGTTAGCGAAAAATTGGGAAAGGGAGGTTTCTGGAAGGCTGGCTATCGAGAGCTGGTCCCGTCTCCGGGCGCGAAGGTTCGAATCGCGTATGAGACCTCCCAATTCCCCATGGAATTTGTTTCCTCCCGACTTCGTCACGATGTTGACGAAACCGCCCAGGGCTTGGCCTAGTTCGGGCGCGAATCCATCCGAAATGACCTGGACCTCTTCCCATGCGTCATAGTTAATCCGGACTCCCGGGTCGTTAAAAGCAGCTCCTTTCATAGAGAGGCCATCGACAAGCCAGTTGTTCCCGGCATCTCCTTCTCCCCTGAAACTGGGCAGGCCTGTGTCTGATCCCGTTACCATATTCGCTCTCACACCAGTGACGCCAGGCGTGAAGGATACAACTTCAGCAATGGTCCTGGCTTGAGAGGGAACACGGGCAAGATCTTCGCCGGTCAGCCGGTAGCTGTTGTCCGCGTTCGTCTTGTCGATCAGCGGATTAGTGGCGATGACGGTGACTTCTTCTGAGACAGAGGATATCTTCAGCGCGACGGATACGCTCAGCGTGGCGCCCAAGTGGGCTTCGTTCTCGATGGTAATCAGTTTCTCGAATCCTGGCAGCTCGAATGTCAGAGAGTATTTGCCGACCGGGAGAAGAGGCAACCGGAATGCGCCTGTATGATCGCTGAGGGCGGTCCGTGTCCCCTGAAGCTTCGGGCTCCTGGCCGTAATGGCGACACCGGGTAGGGCCTCGCCCTGCTCGTCCGTGACCCTGCCCCGGATCTCGCCCGTCTGCTCGGCGTAAACAGCCCCGAGGACGACCAAACTGAGCGCGTAGATGCACGCGGTCCTAAGTAATGGTTTCACGTCCCCCTCCTATGAAAAAAAGAGAAAACGACACCCATGCGGGTTTTCCATCTGCTGTAAGATTTGCGACCTGACTATTTATTAATGCCTTGCGGCCTGTCTTGTCAATAGGCAGAATTCTTCGCTTAGGCGGTTTGAGCAATCAAAGGAGGGCTGCAGAGTGACCGGTCTGGGGGCGTAAAGGCTGAGATTTCCGGTTGACTCTGGGGGGCGGGAGTCTGTATCCTAGGGCCACAGGCGGATAGGGGAATCCGGCCATGAAATGCCCAAGATGCTAGACCGATAATGCCCCCGATTCCAAATTCTGCCGGGCGTGCGCGACTCCGATTCCCCTAAGAATTCACAGCGGTTTATGCCGGCAATCTCGCCCCAGACTATGATGTAATTATCTTGATGGACAGCAGAGAAGATCTCCCTCGGGCGCTGTTCTGGGACACCGATTTGGCCTGTCTCGATCTTCAAGATAACAAAGGCTATATCATCGAACGGGCACTGGAACTGGGAGACGAGAAAGCCGTGAAGTGGCTTTTTTCGATATTCTCTCGCAACAGGATTTCATGAGGGCGTTCTGTCTCGCCGGAGGCACGGGCTGCGCTCTTCACATCGGCCATCGCCGGTCTCAGGACTTCGATTTCTTCTCTCGAACCGGATTCTAGATCTTCCCCGTCCAAAACGCCCTCCGGAATCTGGGCCGCGACAAAGCGATTTTTCGTCGAAAGCATCGGCGCCTTTAGGGCCGTTTAGTTTTCGCTTCTGCCTACTTCTTGAAGAAGTAAACGATCTCCCACTCGGCGGTCTCGCGGGCGTCCGAGCCGTGGACGGCGTTGCGCTCGATCGAGAAGCCGTAGGCGTGGCGGAGGGTGCCGGGCTTGGCCTGGGCCGGGTCGGTGGCGCCCATGACTTCGCGCCAGAGGCGGATGGCGTTTCCCGCCTCGAGGACCATGAGCACGACCGGTCCCGAGGACATGAACTCGGTCAGGCTGTCGTAGAAGCCCTTCTCCTTGTGGACGATGTAGAAGCCCTTGGCCTCGTCCCTGGTCAGTTGGGCGAGCTTCATCTTGACGATGGTGAAGCCCTCCTCTTCGATGCGCGCGATGATCTTGCCGATGATCCTCTTTTTCGTGGCGTCGGGCTTGATGATGGCCAGGGTCTTCTCCATGGGGCGCTCCTTCGGGGAAAATACGCCTCCGATATTACGCATCTTATGGCGGGGAGTCAACCCGGGGCGGCGGTCCGGAGGCGGGCGAACGACGATCGGCCTTGACAAGCGTCACGGCGAGACTTAGCATAAAACTATGGGTAAACAAGAAGATCCTAAAACCGTCAGCCGGCGGGACATCCTCAAGCTCGCCGGGACAGCCGCGGCCTTCTGCACGTCCTTCGGCTTCCTTCATGGGAGCCAGGTCGGCGGGATCGTCCAGGACAAGCACCTCCAGATGAAGTGGGCGCAGGCCGAGATCAAGTGGTACAAGGGCAGCGAGCTCCTGTACTCCGCGCCGTTCCCCGTGAAGGTCTTGAAGCACCTCCAGTCCAACGAGACGGCGACCGTGGAGATCAAGCTGTTCCGGGCCGGCCAGCTGCTCAGGAACCTGGGGACGATCGAAGCCAAACACTGAAGCCGCGCCTTTGGACTTTCGCCTCGACCGCCAAAGCGCCTTTTCTTTTGCCTGCCGTGTTTGCGGCCGCTGTTGCGCCGGCAAGATCATCATGGCCGGTCCCCACGAGGTCCTGGGCATGTCCCGCGTCCTGGGGATCGGCACGACCGAGTTCCTCGCCCTCTATACCGATAACGGGGGGACGACGCTCCGCTCGGAGGCGGACGGCCCGTGTGTTTTCCTGACGGCCTCCGGCTGCCGGGTCCATCCCCGGCGGCCCCTGGTCTGCCGTCTCTATCCCCTGGGGCGCATGACCGACGAGACGGGCGTGGAGCGGTTCGGCGTCTTTCCCGCCCAACCCGATTGCGAGGCCGAGGCCGGCCATGAGGGGACGGTTTCGAGCTTCCTGGAGTCGCAGGGCGTCGCGCCCTACCTCGAATGGTCGCGCCGCTACGGCGAGCTCTACCGGCGCATGATGGGGCTTCTCGACCGCCTCGATATCCAGGGCAAGGTCGACGCCGGCGAGGGAGGCGGGGCCGCGGAGGCGGCGCCAGCGGGTCCCGGATCCGCGGGATCGGGACAAGAGCCGGACCGCGCGTCTCACCGCGCGCCGGATCGCGAACCGATATCCTCATGGCAGGATATCGACGCCTCGCTCGCCGAATACTGCGCCGCGAAGGGATCGACGCCGCCCCGGGAGATCGACGAGGCGATCGCCCTCCACCTTCGGGCCATCGGGGAATGGCTGGACGGCCTGGAGTTACAGCTTGGCGAAGTCCCGAATAATCCCGAAGGGGCGCGAGAACCATGAACTTCCATGAACCCGCGATTTTGGGCCGCTCGCTGGGCTATGGTGTCCCGTAAACAGTCCTAAACGTCGCCCATCGTCCTTGCGCTTCGGTCCCGAATTGATTATCCTGCAGGAGCACGGGAGAATGAATCCGTCTCGAGGGAGGTCGTGGATGTTACTCAAGAAAATGATGTTTCTTGGAGCGGCGATGGCCCTGGTTTGCGCCGGCGCTTTTGCCGAGGATTGCCTGACCTGCCACAAGAAGGTCACGCCCAATATCGTCTCCGACTGGCAGATCAGCCGCCACAGCCAGAACGACGTGGACTGCTCGACGTGCCACGGCGAACTGCACAAGACTTCCGAGGATTTCGCCAAGGCGGCCATCCCGACCCCCGACACCTGCGCGGCCTGCCACGAAGAGAAGGTCGCCCAGTTCAAGAAGGGCAAGCACGCCTTCGCCTGGGCGGCCATGAAGGCCATGCCCACGATCCACTGGCAGCCGATGGCCATGATCGACGGGATGAAAGGTTGCGGCGGGTGCCACAAGATCGGCCTGAAGACGGCGGCCGAGGCGAAGGCCCTCAGCGAGCAGGGCGTGGGCTTCGGCCGGGCTTCATGCGACGCCTGCCATACGCGTCATATCTTTTCCAAGAAAGAGGCCCAACAGCCCCAGGCCTGCCAGACCTGCCACATGGGCTTTGACCATCCGCAGTGGGAGATGTATTCGGCCTCCAAGCACGGCGTCCGCGCTATGCTCAAGCAGAACCAGGTTTTACCCGAATCCGTGGCCGCCCCGACGTGCCAGACCTGCCACATGCAGGACGGCGACCATGAGGTGATGACGGCCTGGGGTTTCCTGGCCGTCCGGCTGCCCATGCCCGAGGACAAGACCTGGGCCGCCGATCGGGCCACGATCCTCCAGGGCCTGGGCGTTCTCGACCCGAAGGGCAGCCCGACGGCCCGGCTGGACGTGGTCAAGGCGGCCGCGCTGGCCCGCCTGACCCAGGAGGATTGGCAGAAGCAGCGGGACAAGATGCTCAAGACCTGCAACGGCTGCCATTCGCTCAATTTCGCCAAGGCCGAGCTCGAGAGGGGCGACCAGATGATCAAGGCCGCCGACGGGCTGATGGCCGAGGCCATCCGGATCGTCGCCGGCCTCTACAAGGACGGCCTTCTGGCCAAGCCCGAGAGCTACGCCTACGCCTTCCCCGACCTGCTGACCTTCCACGACGCGCCCACGGTTATCGAGCAGACGCTCTTCGTCATGTTCCTCGAACACCGCATGCGCGCGTTCCAGGGGACATTCCATGCCAACCCGGATTACGCCCTCTGGTACGGCTGGAGCGAGATGCGCCGCGACCTGACAGAGATCAAGCGGGGCGCAGAGGAGCTGAGGCGCAAGAAATAAGCTAGCGGCTCTTAGCCCGTGATCCTGACGGAGACCTGTGTCGTCGGCTGAGCGGCCGCCATGACATGGTTTACCGATAGGGCGTCGGCGATGACGCCGAAACCGGCGAGCGACAGGATCGCGGCGACCGCGAAGATGGCGAGTTTTGTTCTGATCTTCATGTTATTCTCCTCTGTTCGTTGATA
>Ga0154855_1274_pt5 | contig 21010 bp, 14 predicted proteins | sample Rifle2008BG19ft_FD_105827 | JGI IMG/M metagenome (GOLD analysis project Ga0154855, IMG submission 105827) | Candidatus Aminicenantes bacterium RBG_19FT_COMBO_58_17 | reverse complement strand
CCCAAGACAAGTATTGGGTGCCGAAAGACCTTCCCAAGAGCCACTATGTCATCGACGCCCGCCTCGACCTCTCCCCGAAAGGCAGCATCGAGGGGAAAGAGACGATCGTCATGAAAAACACCTCGCGCCTCCCGATGAGTGTAGTCGCCTTGGACTGGTCGACGGGGCCTGCGTCTTCGATTTCAGTGACCGCATCCGGGAGTACTTTGAAACCCTTGAATCCGGAGAAAAAGCCCGTTCTCTCCTCCCCTCTGTTCTACCCCCTGCCTGATCTTCTGGCTCCAGGAAAGAGGCTGAAACTCGAGGTCACGTTCAGGAAAACCGTCGAGTTCTCGGCCGAGGATACAGAACTTGGAGATACCCACTGGTATCCGCGCCTGTGGTGGGACGGGCTGCCACTCCATGATTCCTTTTCGGTCAAGCTCGACGTCCCCGCGGGCTTCGCTCTAGCCGCAAGCGGCCGCTTTAACCCGAAGACCGGCCGCTACGAAAACAAAGGGGCCCGGACCTTCGGCATCTACTTGGGCAAGAACATGAAAACAGAATCCCGGGAGGTTGAGGGGGTACTCGTCACCACATTGGCGACCGAAAAAGGCGCTAAGGCCGCCGCCGCATGTCTCGATACCGCCGTGGACGTGGTCAAGTTCTGCAAGGAATGGCTCGGTTTCTATCCCTATCCGTTCCTGTATATCATCCCCGGAGGGAGCGGCCGCTGGGGCGGCTATCCCTTCGCCACGGGAATCGTCGCCATCCACGGCCAGGAGACATTCAAGGAGGGTGAACCGCTCGTCTGGTGGCAGCACATCACCTCCCACGAGATCGGACACGAGTATTGGGGCGAGTGGGTGCTCGATCCCGACGACCCGGCCTGGCTTTGGATCGGCATGGGGATTTTCATCGACACCGAATACATGACGGCCCGCAAGTTCGACCCGGAGAGAAGGGCCAGTTGGATGGGAAATTTCCTCAACGCCCTGGGTACATATTATGACATGACGGTCGACATCCCGCCGGCCCAGGTCCAAAAAATCAAGTACGACCACAACAACACCGTCATCCACAGCAAAGGTCCAAGCATCATATTCGCCCTCGATTCCGTCCTCGGACGGACCGAGTTCATCCGGATCTTCAAAAAATGCCTGCAGGAACACGGCGGCAGGAGGCTGGGCTGGAAAGACTTCCAGAGGTTCTGCGAGAAGGAGAGCGGCCAAGATCTCGGCTGGTTTTTCGACCAGTGGGTCCGTTCCAATGCTTATCTCTGCTACAAGATAGAAACACAGGATTCGGCCAATGAAGGGGACGAATACCTGTCTACGATCAAGGTTAGCAAGCTCGGCACGATGAGGATGCCCATTCCTGTCAAGGCCGTTTTCGAGGACGGAGCCGAAGCGGTTCAGTACACCGACCGGCTATCGGACGTCAATGTCCTCACCTTCAAGAGCAAGGCAAAACTCAAAGAGGCTGTCCTGGACCCGGAAAAGAAACTGGCCATGCTCGACGGACCGCTCTCCCCGATTTCTCCGGAGGCGGCGGAGCTGCTCGCCCTGGGCTGGGAAAGCAAGGACAGTCCCGCTGTTTATAAGGCGGTCAAGGATGAAAGCATCCAAAACAGCAATATCTGGTATTGGCTGGGGATGCATCTCTTCGAGCTCGGCCGATATGGCGATGCTTCCGACTGTTTCGAGAATGTCACCAAGCTGGAAAAGGATGGCTTAACAAAGTTTGCCGCTCTTGGCTGGATGGGTCTTCTCAAAGACCTGCAGAGAAAGAGGCCGGAGGCGTTGAAGTACTATCAGGAGGCGCTCAAGTACGATACCGGCGAATCGATACAGCATGACCAATTCAAGATCAAGATGGACAAGAAATGGGTCGAGGACAGGCTCAGGACGCCGTTCAGCCTACAGACGAACGTAGAGATTCCAGCGAAACCGACGGCCGACGATCTCATCAAGATTGCGGACGGCCTCAATTGGACCAACGAAGGCAAGGCTCCCCTGCTTGTCTTCGAAAAAACGAAGGGACTGACCATTTCCGACGTCCATTTCTGGCTGAAGATGGGATTGCTGCTTTTCGACGGCGGCCACTACACTGAGTCATTCCACGCTTTCGATCAGGTCTTCACCCTCGACTCTTCGGCACTCCTCAAGTTCACGGCGCTCGTCTGGATGGGGCATCTCATGGATCTCAAAAAGCAAAGAGATAAAGCGATTGAATATTACAAAAAGGCCCTGGAGTATGACACAGGGGAGACCATGACCCATAGCCAGTACGGGATGAGGATCAACCGCCAGTGGATCGAAGAACGACTGAAGACACCTTTTATCTGGAAGAAGTAGTTGGCCCGAGGATAAGATTTCAGCTGTCATCGCCGAAGCCGCGATAATCGGGCGCCAGCGTGACATCCGTTTCAAGTCAGCTACCGGTATGGGAAAGGGGCAGGAGAGGTGGGGCGGACGGACTACCTGGAGTTCATCGCCCGGGTCACTTCCCATATTCCCGACAAAGGACAAGTCACTGTCCGTTATTTCGGCCTGTACGCCAACGCTCATCGAGGGAAGATCAAGAAGGCAAGCCTGGAGGCTTTCCCTCTCCGAATGGTGGAGGAGGAGCTCCGGCCCATCCCTGCCAAAGGCTGGGCTGAGATGATCCGCAAAGTCTATGAGATTGACCCGATGGTCTGCCCTCAATGCGGCGGCACGATGAAGATCCATGCTTTCCTCACAGACTAACACTGCGATTTATCATTTCCAACGATGGGATGGGGCAAAACTTGCGCGTAAACGCTTATTCAGCCGGCGCAGCAGAAAAGGAGCTTCTTCAGCTCGAGATGGTGAAGTATGCAGAAATAACGCTTGACGTTATTATCGCTATGCGTTATTATTGATCCGTGATCAAGTCGTTCAAGGGAAAGTGGGCGCAAACAGTCTTCGGCCGACAGTCGTGCCGAGGGCTTTCGCCCGACGCCCAGAGCGCGGCCTACCGGAAGCTGGTGATTCTCGACGCTGCTGGTGCGTTATCGGATCTTCGAGTTCCGCCTGGGCATCGACTTGAAAAGCTGTCCGGAGATCGCGTCGGGCAACACAGCATCCGGATCAATGATCAGTGGCGCATCTGTTTCGTTTGGAAGCAAGGTGATGCCTACGACGTAGAGATCGCAGACTATCACTAGGAGGTGAGTATGGGCGCGCAGAAGTTTCCGCCGGTCCATCCGGGCGAGATCCTACTTGAGGAGTTCTTGATTCCCATGGGAATCAGCCAATATCGACTGGCCAAGGATCTCAGTGTGCCGGCTCGTCGTATCAACGAGATCGTCCACGGAAAGCGTGCGATCAGCGCAGACACTGCGTTGCGCCTTGCGCGTTTCTTCGGCACGACCGAGCTCTTCTGGGTGAACCTGCAAACGCGGTTCGATCTGGAAGTCGAAAAAGATCGGCTTGCAGATCGACTCGAACGCGAAGTGTCCGTCTACGATGGGTCGGGGGCGAGGAACTCCGCATAACGGAATCCGCTTAGGCCGGAAGGGACGGCGAGGAAATTTAGCCCTTACAGCTTTTTTTCGACTCCGGAAACGGAGACGTGTTCGACGTCGAGCGTCCCCGCCTTTATGTCCACAAAAGGCTTCCCGGCTTTCAAGCCGACCGTTCCGAATCCCGAAGCGGTTGCCAGAAAGGACCTGAAATCGTCGCCCATCTGTGAATCGATATGAAGCGTCTTGGCGACGGCGTCGTACCGGACTCCCGTCAGACCCTGGATAAGGCCGTAGCTGCTCAGGGCCCGGGCGTACCAGTGACCGCATTCGTATTCGTTGAACGGGTTGCGGACGGCTCCGTTATAGCGGTCGCGGCAAACTCGTACGATCTCCAGCCCTTCTTCAACCATCCCTTCCATCATCAAATGGGAAGCGACCTGGTATTCGATGCCCGTCCAGACCTCATTGCTGTAGACGAAGGGGAGCGAGAGTTCGCCGCTCCGCGGCCAGGTACAGAGAAGCAGACCGCCCTCATTTCCGGCAGCGAAAGCCGGGCGCTGGGGATTGGCAAACTCGCTCAGGTCATGCTTGAGGTTGTACTTGTGGACGGCCCCGAGATGGCTTCTGACCTTATCGGTGCTGACGATCTCTCCGAGTCCGCACACCCTGGCCATCCAAAAACCGAGGACGCCGTCGGCTAGACATCCGCTCCCGTACTGGTACTTGGGACCCTCCCGGTTAAGAGTGTTGACAACGTCGTTGTATCCGGGTCCGTTGGAGGAATAATCGAGCGCTTCGAATTTGGCGTTCAGCCCCTCTGTCTGGATCTTCTGGAAAAAATACTCGCCGTTGTAGAGTTCGTTCTCGAGGTACTGGATGCCCTTTTCGAGAAGCCCGCGGTACGATGACATATCCTCTCCGAGGGCCGTGCCCATCTCGATGGCCGCCTGCAAAGCCCCCAGATAGAAGCTGCTGCAGTGGCCGTCCGGCCCCCAGTACTCGATATCATAGGTATTGTGATGGGGCTCTTCGAGAACGCCCCTCCCCCTGGGGTCCCAGGTGCGGATGCAGTAGTCCAGGCTGAGCCTGACCTTGGGCCAAAGCTCCTTCAGCCAGGCGGTGTCACCGGCGATGCGCCAATCGCGGTAAACCTTCATGATCCCGCCGAGCTGTCCGTCCGACGCGGCATGGAAGTCGTGGGTCACGGGACGGATTGGCAGAGCCGACCGGAAGGTCTGATGCCCGCGCTCATCCTGGCTGTCGGTGTACTCCGTCTGGCGGAAGCTTCTTTCCAGGTCCGGGAAAACGTGCGGGATCGCCTGGGCGTAGTTCCAGACGTGGGTGCATGAGCCGTGGCAACATCCCCTTTCGTCCGAACATCCCTCGAAACACCAGAGACGGCCGTCCGTCTGCCGGAGGACAGTCGGCGACTTGAGGATGGTCAGGTTCGCCGCGATGGCTTCGACGACCTCGTCGGGAAGTGTGGTGTCATAAAATGTGTCCCTGAAAAGGGCGGATTTCTCGCGCAGAAGTTCATATTTAAGCCGCCAGTAGTCGGCGATTTCCTCAACGCTCTTGAATTGGCCGGCGTACCAGGGCGTATGATAGGGAGACGAACAGCACGACGCCTGTTCCGTTTGCGGGGCGCCCTCGGGGTCCCGGCCATAACGAAGGTTGGTGACGGGAACATACCAGGCCAGCATGACCCGGACGGTCTTCTTTTCCCCGGGTGCGATGGTGAGAGGGACGAAAAGCGAAGCGCCGGGGCTGGCTCCGTCCTGGGGAGGATTCGCCATGAGCTTAGCTTCTTGAATGTTCTTCCAAGTCAGGGTCACGGCATCCCACCAGCCCCCTCTGAACCAGCCGTTATCGACGACGGTGTTGACATCCTCGACGAAGACGGCCATGGCCCCCTTGTCCTCCGGCTTAGCCTCTGTTCCCTCCTGAAAGAGGACAAAGCCGTTCTTGATGGCCCGGATCCCGTTATGTTCCTCCGCCGTGGCCATGAAGTTCTTGGTGTTGAACGAAAAGACGGCCTCGACGGCCGCACCTGTAGGATTGCTGAAGGAGTACTCCAGTCCGCCGACAGGGAGGCTGGAGTTATCGGCGTCGCCAGGAATAAACGGACTCCAGCCGGTCAAGGTCACGTCCAATGGTATCTGCGGGTCCTCAAGAGTGATGTTGCCAAAGGGGAATCGCGTCAGGAAGGAGGCCTCTTTAAACCTCGGCAGTCCGTAGCTCATCCCTGACGCGCCGTTTCCCGTCCCCGCGGCCCCGAAGAGTTTCCAGCTTGGAACGGGGCCCTCGAGAACCCTGGCCACGTTCTTTTCTCCCTTCACGCACAGGGCGGCGAAGGTGCAGGGCTCGTTGAAAAACTGGAGGACGTTCCGGACCGAAAGATGCGATATAGCGCCCGTCCCCTCCAGGCAGAACATACCCGCCCCGATCCCTCCGATGGGAAAAGCCAGGCGATTCAAATAGGGACCTTGATAAGGACCGTTATAATCCCTCCCTTCTCTCGCCTTCGTCCCGGATTGGCAGCCTGCCAGAGCGAAGGTAAGAATAGCCAGGAAGACGATCGACCGCTGATTTGTTGTCATCGATGAAGCCCTCCTTCCAGGATAAAATCCGAAGGCCGATCGGCAAAGCGATATATTCCGGGTTTATATCACAGCCCCGAAAAAGGAGCAACGACCGGCCGGACACGGTATCCCCCTCCGTTTGGCCGATTCCATTCGGCGCAGGGAAGCATATAAAAAAAATTCTTCAGCCGCGAGGGGCGGGCGCGGTGTAAACGACCACGTCGGAAAGGCGGATCTCCGCCCCGGCCGAGGGGTTCAGCAGTTTGATCCGGACCCGGTGCTGTCCGGGCTTGAGCCGGTAGCGCCAGAAGAGGGTCGGCTTTCGAGTCCGGTCAGCGGTCGGAAGCATCGACCTCGCGGCCGGCTCACCGTCAATCGCCATCTCAACCTCAAGGTCGACGTCAGGGCTTTCCTCGCTTGGCTTAACCGCCTCACCGTTGACGGCGAACCCAATACCGTCAAACGAAAATTCGGCCTCCCCTGCCGTATCGTTCAACCGGATGTCCAGGGTCCTCCTCTCTTTTGGAAAGTGCCCTTCGAAACTCACTTCGAGCGGGAGAGCCTTGGGCCTCTGGACTTTGATTTGGACAGTCTCGCCGTCGATCGCCCCGCCGTTCCTCCTGGCCAGCTCCAGAGCATGTTTGAACGACAAGTCATAAACTTCAGTAAGCGAGATGGTCGTGTATTTGAAATCCAGAGGTTCGACCGCGGCCAGCCCCTGTTTCCATGATTCGGGGATATTCCCATACCCGATCATCGTACCCAGGATGCCTCCGGCCGTGGCCGGGTTGCAGTCGGAGTCGTCACCGGCCCGGGCGCTGATATCGATGGTTTTGCCGAAATCCCCGTCGCCGTAAAGAAGACCCAGCACTACCCAGGCCGAGTTTATCCTGGCATCGATATTGAACGGGCTGAACACTCCTTCCGGACAGCCGATGTCCTCGCTCCACTTTCTAAGCACCTTGAACCAAGTCTCTCTCCAGTCCTCCGGGTCTTCCCGGTGCCCCTGGATTACGGTTCGGATAGTCTGGGCGTAGGCACTCTCCGGCGGAATCATCTCGAGGGCTGACTCGACAAGACGCCGGACATCGCCCTCGACAAAGGCCAGGGCATACATCGCCGCGATGTACACTCCCCCGTAATACCCGTCTCCATAATTCATGATGTGGCCGACCCGGTCGCAGATGGCGGCGGCGGCGTTGGGCATCCCCGGACTCATCAGCCCTGCGAAATCGGCCTCGATCTGGAAGTCGATATCGTCCGCATGAGGATTGTTCAACCAGTGTCCGGACTGCGGCGGGGCGATGCCGTTAAGGATGTTGTACCGGGCCATCTGGTTGGCATGCCAAAGCATGTACCCGGCGTTGGCGAACCTCTCCGCAAACGCATCCGCCGGCGCGTCCAGGCCTTCTTTCTCCAGGACCTCGACGAACGTCAAGTCCATATAGATGTCGTCATAGAGTCCGGGCACATTTCCAAAGGACCAACGGACTGAATCCCGGCTCCAGGGAATGGGCTGATAATCATGAATGAACGTGCTCTGGAAGCGGAACTCGGTCGGCCCGCCATAGGTGCAGCCGATGGCCTGACCGGCCCAACCGCCCTTGATCTTATCGAGCAGACGGACTTTGGATATAGTTACATTACCGTTCAAGTCTGCGTTTTGCCCGGTGGCCGCCCAAGAAAAACTCCCGATAAGCAGCGCGCTATAAAGAGTGAACTTCCTCATCTGTTTCTCTTTCTTTACCTTTTAGACGAGTCCGCCACCGGCCCTCCCTGATGGTCCCAATAGCGGGTCAAGTCACGTCCTCAAAAGCCGAAGGATAAACAACCGTTCCCTTGATCCCATGAAATGACCCGGGCACGAGCTCAATGGCCAGAAACGCCTCATCGGGGACAGGGAATGGGGATTCGAGTCCCTTGGCCCGGGCGGAGGTGAACCCGAAGCGGGGATAGTATTCGGGATGACCGACCACAACGATGACGGCATGACCCAGGTCCCGACCGATCTCAAGACCCCGCTGCACCAGGGCCGAACCGATGCCCTGGTTCTGGAAATCAGGGTGCACGGCCATCGGGGCCAAGGCCAGAGCCGCCCTAGGCTGATCGGACCGGCCGTCAATTCTGATCTCAATCAGGCTGAAGAGAATATGGCCGACGACTCGGCCCTGCCGGACAGCGACCAGAGAAAGCTGGGGGATAAATCCCGCCGATTCCCGGATCTTGTCCACGAGGTTGGGTTCGGCTTCGCCGCCGAAGGCGAGGCGGTTGATTTCCCGAATGACGGCCCTATCCTCCGCCCGTTCCGGCCGGATCTCAAGGTCCGCTTTTTCTACCATCGATGAGGCGAATTATATCCTCTTGAATGTTATAATAACAGCCCGAAAAAAGGAGTCTGCCATGGAATGGCTCTTTAACCCTCAAGCCCTGATCGCCCTGGCGACGCTGACTGCCCTCGAGATCGTCCTGGGCATTGACAATATCGTCTTCATCTCCATCCTCGCCTCCCGCCTGCCGGAAGCCGAGCGGCAGAGGGCCCGGGTCATCGGTTTGGCCCTGGCCATGCTCAGCCGGATCGGCCTTCTCCTGTCTCTGACCTGGGTTCTGAAGCTCACCCGGCCGCTCTTTTCGGCGTTCGGCCAGGAGATCTCCGGCCGGGACATCATCCTCTTGGCCGGCGGGATCTTTCTTCTGGCTAAAAGCACGTTCGAGATTCATGAGAGCCTCGAGGCCGTTGAGCCCAAGACCGGGGGCCGCGGCGGCCGGAAGTTCCTCTTCGTCATCGCCCAGATCATGATCCTCGACATCATTTTCTCCCTGGATTCTGTCATCACGGCTATAGGCATGGCCCGGCAGGTCGGCGTCATGGCCCTGGCCATCGTCATGGCCGTCATCGTCATGATGCTCTCGGTCAACGGGATCAGCCGTTTCGTCGAAACCCATCCGACGATCAAGATGCTGGCCCTGAGTTTTCTCATCCTGATCGGCGTGAGCCTGGTCGCCGAGGGGCTGGATTTTCACATTCCTAAGGGATATATCTATTTCGCCATGGCCTTCTCCATGTTCGTGGAGTTTCTGAACCACAGAGTTAGGCAGAGACGTGCTGAGCCGATCCATCTGCGGAGAATAATGAACTGAAACAACTCCTTAAGTTTTTACGCCAGGAGGTCTTAATGAAAAAAACTCGCTTCGCAGTTATTGTCCTGTTATTGGCCGTCTCCGGCGCATCGGCCGTTGCCGCCGATAAGGTCGCCGCCGACCCCCGGGTCAAGACCGCGCTCGAAGCGGCCAGGATCTGGCTCGAGGCTCAGCGGGCTTACGACCGGATCCCGGGCGTCTCGGCGGCCATCGTCTATGACCAGCAGGTTCTCTGGATCGGCGGGTATGGCTGCACCGACCTGTCGAAAAAAACTCCGGCGACGGCCAGCACCATATACAGCATCTGTTCGATCTCCAAGCTCTTCACCAGCCTCGCCGTGATGCAGCTCCGCGATGCCGGGAAGCTGCGCCTCGATGACCCCGTCGAAAAGTTCCTGCCCTGGTTCAAGATCCAGAAGACGGCACCTCTGGGTCCCGAGATCACCATCGAAGGACTCCTCACCCATGCCTCGGGGCTGCCGCGGGAATCGGAATATCCTTACTGGACCGCCCCGGATTATGCTTTCCCGACCCGGGAGCAGGTGAAAGAAAAGGTCGCCAGCCAGCAGACTCTCTACCCGGCCGAAACACATTTTCAGTACTCCAACCTCGGCCTCACCCTGGCGGGAGAGGTTGTGGCGGCCGCCTCGGGACAGCCTTACGACGAATATGTAAAGAGCCATATCCTCGGACCTCTCGGCCTGACCAGGACGACACCGGAGATACCCGCCGACGAGCGGGGCAACCGTCTGGCAACCGGGTACAGTATCCTGACGCGCGACGGGGAACCCAAGGCGATGCCTTTCTTCCAGGTCCGCGGCATCGCGCCGGCGGCCGGATACGCCTCCTCGGCCGAAGACCTGGCCAAGTTCGCGTCCTGGCAGTTCCGGCTCCTCGGCACAGGCGGCGCGGAAGTCCTCAAAGCCAACACGCTCCGCGAGATGTACCGGATCCACTGGGTCGAGCCGGACTTCGAGACAACCTGGGGGCTCGGGTTCAGCGTCTGGCGCCGCGACGGCAAGGTCTTTGTCGGACACGGGGGGTCCTGCCCTGGCTTCCGCTCGGCTGTCCTTTTCCGGCCGGAGGAGAAAGTGGCTGCGGTTTTCCTTTCCAATGCCCACGAAGCAGCCTCGGAAGCCTTCGCCCAGTGCCTTTACGATATCGTCGCGCCGGCCATCAAAGACGCCGTCAAGAACCCTTCGGCCGCGAAAAAGCACGACCCGAAGCTGATCAAGTACCTGGGGACCTACAGCGGCTGGAACGGGGAAATGGCCGTGCTTCTCTGGGGGGACGGTCTTGCGGCCATCGACCTGCCGACGATGAACCCGGCGAAATCCATCGTCAAGCTCAAAAAAACGGGAGACCACACCTTCCGGCGGGTGAGAGACGATGAAGAACTCGGTGAGGAGATCGTCTTCGAAATGGGCCCGGACGGCCGCGCCGCCCGCCTGAAATGGCACAGCAACTACTATCCGCGCATCCGCTGAACAGCTTCCGCCGGGGAAGCGAGAGGGCGACAGGATTAGGTTTTCCCCATCGGGGTCCAGCCCTTGAATCCCTGGCTCCACATGAACGTGTTGAACGTCGTCTGCTTCATCTGACCCAGCAGGTAGGAGTAGGCGCGCTGCTTGACCATCTCCTGGGAAATGCTGGAGCCGCCCGATGAAAGACGGTCCCCTTGCTCCTCCGGCGCTGCCGCAAGTCTCAGGAGATCCTTCCGAACGCGGTCCCGTTCTTCGCATGTCCCATAGAGGAAGGCCTTGCGCCAAGTGATCCAGAGGGCGGGAGCTGCATTCAGATTCTTGCGGTCCTCGGCGCCGAATTCCCGCCACGCGCTCAAAATTTCGCGGCGAAGGCCGGCCACCGAGCCGCGCTCGACATCATCCCAGGACGCCTCGGGATCCTCCCGGAGAAGCCTGGCGAATGCAACCATCTCGCTGTAGGCGGAAACGACCATCTCGGTCAGAGGCGGATCTCCGGGAATGACGATCTTCCCTTTTTGCTCGAGCTGGGCACGGAGGGCCATGACCGCCGGGTCGCCGGCGGGGGACCCGTCCAGCCATTCCCGGACAGACGCCTCGAGTTCCTTCCGAAGAACGTCGAGGTCTTTTGCTTTCATCGTCATGATCATCCCGACGATTTGGGGATAGGCATCGAATTTTTGGAGCTCCGTTTCCGTTCGAGTCTTCCAGCCGGCCAGAAGCTCGTCCAGGATGGTCCTTTCCTGCGCCGCCGTGAACGGCGAGCCCAACCCGAATTCCAGGACGAACAGGAACGCCTGGGCGTTCTTTTCCTGCTTTTCAACCCCGTGCGCCGCAGATGACGGGCCCGGGATTTCAAGGGACGGCGGCTGCGAGTCCGCCCCGGCGGCAAAACAGCAAAAAAACGGGACCATAATCAAGATTTTGCTCGCTCTCGACATGTCGACCTCCTCCCCTTCATCCAAGAAGATGGTAGATCACTGTGCAAGACGATGTCAAGGCGTCGGCTATCTAAAGCTAAAAAGTGGACCCTTTTGGGGTCCAGATCCTTGACATCCATTGTTATAAATTGATACATTTATGCGCGGGGAAACATGAATCCTGAGGCTAAGGGATGGTTTCGCGCACCTAAAGAAAAGAGCAATTCCTGTACCTGCGGGCGGTCGCGGACTGGGCCTCGTCCAAAAGGCGCAACGCCAATGTGGAGGTGAGCAATGGACCGTGAACAATTCCGCTTCGCAGCCGCACCATCTCCTCGATTTCAGATGGGCAGAGCCATAAGCGTCCTGATCGCCACCTCCGCCCTTGTTGTTCTCGTGGCGGCGATTCCAGCCCGCAGGCTGTATATGGCGCTGTTGCAGGGTGGTGCATTCTGGATACACATGCCTCCGTGGTTCCAAGGGGCATTCGCAGGCTGCCTGATGCTCGTGCCGTTTGCTCTCATCGCGCAGATCGTGATGTTGCTTCCGCGATCCGGCATTGCCGGGGTGCCGAAGTGGCGAATGCACAAGCCGATAGCTTTAATCCTCATTCCCATGCTTGTCTTCGCCGGCTACTTTGGTTCGGCTCAGGCAGCAACCGCCCAAAAAGACAAGACTGAAGCAGCCGTCACCCCACTCGAGGCCTCCTATATCCTTTTCCTAAGAGCCCTCCTATCAAATCCTGCCGGAGAGGCTCTCACGCGCCCGCAGGCTGCGGAAAGGCTTCCCTATCTCCTGGATACGGCCTCGAGCATGGAAGAAGAGCTCCAGAAAGAGACGTTCGACCCCCAGGCCGTTGTCGATTCAATCGGGGACGATCCCGCTGCTCTCTACGGCTGGGTCCGCGACACAACGTTTTTTGTCCCCTATCGCGGAGCGCTGCGTGGGCCTGTCGGCGTGCTGATGGACCGGCTGGGAAACAGCCTGGACCGGAGCCTGCTTCTGGCGGAATTACTGACTCTGGCCGGCTACGAAGTGCGTTTTGCCCATGCAACCCTTGATCAACAGAAGGTTGATGGGCTACTCGCCAAAATCCGGCCCATTGCGGCCCCCGACCGTCGGCAGTCACGTTCCGCCGCTTCATCAGGGTCACCAGAGGTCAAGTTAATTGAAGAGTATGCGGCTAATTTTCAGATATCGAGCGCCCCTCTGAACAAGGCCATACTCGAATTGAGGAAGGAATCTGAAAAGTTCGCGGCCGACGCATCGCGTCAGGTCGGAGAGCAGTTTCGGAAGCTTCGGACTATTATCGGCGATAGCGCCGCAGACAAGGATGATCAGCGCCTGTCGAAAACGATCGCCGATCACTGGTGGGTGCAAATGGAAAAGGACGGCAAGTGGATCGATCTCGATCCAACGGCCGGTGACGCGAAGCTGGGACAGGCCATCCGGGCTCCTCAGGAAACCTATGAAGTGGGCACACTTCCGGAAGAAGCCTACTGCACGGTCGACGTCCACCTGGTCATTGAGCGCTGGGCAGAAGATGGTCTAAAAGAGCAAGAAGTGATGACCCATTGCCTGCGTCCGGCCGAGCTCAATGAACAGGAAGTGGTCCTTTGCCATGTTCCGCTTGATTGGCCGGCCAACCTTGGCTTAAGGCCTGAAGAAGGAATCGGCCCCCTTAAAAAGGCGGTTCTTGGAGTCCACGAATGGCTACCGATTATCCAGGTCGGCGCTGATCTGATTTCCCACGCCAGCTTCAACGAAAACGGCGAGATCAAGGAACAGCCGGCTATCACGGGTGCAGTCGAGGCGCCTGCGGCAGACCTCGGTGGCTTGCTCGGAGGAACGGATGAGAAGGCTTCCAAGGAGGACAAACGAAGAAGAACGCCTTCGAGGGAGAACGGAGTGCTGACAGCTGAGTGGGTCGACTACGAGATAGCGGTGCCCGGAAGCCCGCTCCGTCGCATCCGGCGGGAGTTGTTTGATCTGATCGGACCGGCCGCGCGCGCGAGCGGAAAGATAACGGCCGCGCCCACGCCAGAGGCAGCACGATTGGCCCGCGGCTTCGTCCTGCTGGGACAGACGGCCATACTGGTTCAGAAGAGTCAGCCGTCGCCTGAATTCCTGGCTCACTTGGCCCTGCACCGGCTGCAGCAAACCAGAGACGAGCTACTGGGTGTGCTGGAAGCCGAGGCCCTGCCGGAGAGAAAGGAAGGAAACCGCCTCTTCGCCGGCATGCTGCCGGCATCAGACATACTATGGAAGTATGCGCTATCGCGGTTTACAACAAGCTCGGTTGGCCAGGACGTCTATATCGATACGCCGAACATCGTGACCGTCCGGTCCACCATGTCGATGGACTCCGAAGGTCGCCTGGTGTATCAGGATCTTGTTGATATCGTTGCCAACGACGTGGCCGTTCGTACCGGAGTGAAAGAAGGGCCATTTGCTGTCCGACTCGGACAGGGCGTTGCGGACACGAATGCGGAGAGGCTTGTATTGGCGGGAGGTTCGGCCCTGACGAACACGCTGGACCTTTTCTCCTCTTCCGCGGCCCAGGGGTTGAAGCCTATTCTGGTCTCCAGTTTGGACAATTCTTGGAGCCAAACGGGCTGGCTGCCAGATGCTGTGGCTCGTGTGAGGAATGATATCGCCGATCATTTTGCGGTCATTGTGCCTCCCCAGCCCGTCGCCGCCGGGGGATTGAAGCGGACCGGTTGGTGGCGCGTAGACCTTCGGACCGGCACCTGCGTCGGGGTGATGGACACCGGGTTTCATGCAGAGGAATATGCTAAGCTTGTTCATTATCTTATGGCGCAGCTATATTCTAAACCGGGAGGGGCGGTCTTAGCCCATGTCGTGGCGAATGCCCCCGGCCTTGGAATTGGCGACCTTGCAGTCGCTTTTATTATGGGTGGCTTGATTTTTGGTCTCATCGGATACGCCCTTGGCCTATTGGACAGACCTGCTCCCCCGCCTCCCCGCCCGACTCGCGGGTAGTTAATCCAGGAATTTGCTCTTTGTCTACTATTGATGGCTTGCTTCCGGGGGAGCGATTTCTGGCCAGCCCTCCCGCTCGGGAGGCCACCGACGCTATTGACTTTCCTTGAGGTGCCACTATTTAATAAAAAGAGCAAATGCTGTTATCCCAGTGAGGTCATCATGTTAAAAACAACCAAGTCTGTTTTTCCACTCATTTGTTTTCTCGGCTTTTCCCTTGGAACATGGGGCCTGATCCAGGAGGAAACGACGGCCAACAAGGCCGCCAAAATCAGGATCATCAGGTCCAGCCACGAGACCGAGCTGGCCGGGCGAGAGGCGCCGGAAGGCAAAACCTATCTGGTCGTCCAGACGGAATGGGAGAATATCCACCCCAAGCAGAAGGTAAAAAAGAGCGATCTGGAGGGGAAGCAAGATAGGACTATGGGAGTTGCGCAGCTGAGAGAAGAAAAAGAGAAAGAGAAGAAAGAGGACTATGTGGACATGGATGTCCCGTATGTTATTCCCAATTTCTTCGACCATGCCTATCTTCTGGCCGACGGCCAGACGTATTCTCTCGACAAGCTGACCGAAGTCATTCCCGGCGGGTACAGCTTGAACAAGGATTTCGGCATTCCCAAACTGGGCGACCGGAAAAAGGTGCAGTTTGTCTATCTCGTCCCGGCGGAGGCAAAAAATATCGCTTTCCAGTTTTTTGATTATTCCTACGGCCACATCCTTGTCCCGGTCAAGGGCGACCAGAAACTCGCGGTCGGCAAGGGCGCTCCCGCCGGCCGCTATCTCGACCAGATCAAGGATGCTATGGTCGAGATGGCCGCCGTCGCGGTCAATATCCGGAACGATTACAAAGAGGAAGAGGCGCCCGAAGGTTGGCGTTACGCTGTCGCCGAACTCAGCGGGAAGAGCCTTTCCGGCAGCGCGGAGATGGGCAACATCATCCAGATCGAGCCTACGGAAAATGTTTGGGTGACGACCAAAGAGGGGTATTTATATTACAGCTGCGGAGGCTCCACGACAGACGACGGCTTCATCCGCTTCACACCCGAGTTTTCCCAAAACCAGGAAGTCGCCTTTCTCGTGCCCTCGTCGCTAAAGGAATATGCTCTCGGTCTCCGCATCCAAAACCGGGTTTATACGCTTAAGCTCGGCCCCGAATTTCAGCCGGAGACGCCCAAGGCCTTGGCCTCCCATCGTGACGGCAAGACGATGGAAATCTTTCTCTACGGGATGAGAAAAGACGGGGAAAACATCGTTCTGGACCTGGGTATAAAATCACTGGTTAAAAGCGGGATTGAAATTCAGAGCGACCAGCAGTTTATCCTGGAGGGCGGAGAAGAAGAGGTTTATCCGGAGGAAACGGCCACTCAGGAACTCCCCCACCGACCGCCGACTCCGTTTGTCATTCCTCCACAGGCTTTCGTACGCTTCGAGCTGGCCTACGCGACCGAGGCTGTTCCCACAACCCTTCGTTATCGCGGTTATGAGAGCGAGGGGAAGCTGGCGCTTCCCGGTTTGAAATAGGACCCGAAAAGAGAAAGCCGAAAAGGAGGACAAAATGACGACGTTGAGAAAAAGTGCGGCCTGGACATCGGCGGCCGTCGTCCTCATGTTTGCGTTTTTCTGTTCTGGAAAAAAGCAAGCGGAACAGCAGATCCAGGCGACGATTAATCAGGGATCGGCTTCTCTTGAACAGGAAAAGGCCGAGGGTAAGGGAGCGGGCCCCTCGGAGTCCGTCCCGGCTGCAGGCGATTGGGAAGAAGCATTCAGGTTCGTCCGCGACGGCATCCGGACTGAACCGTCCCAGTTTCCTCTGAAAAGCCCTGACGGAGTCCGCTCGGGCCGGAGCGGGAATTCGCTCGAAAAGGCGCTCCTCCTGGCCCAGATCCTCCAGGATAACGGCCTGACGGTCCAGCTTGCCGAGGGAGAGCTGGACGATCGGGCGGCGGCGAAGCTTTTGGCAAGCTTGTTCCCGGCGGCGAAGACATTCTCCTACAAAAAGGACGTTCCCGTCTCAACGCCGGCTGAAGAGCCCGGCCTGATCGCGGCCGTGAAGCGTCATTTCTGGGTTCAGAAGGCAGACGGAAACAACTGGATCGACTTGGATCCCAGTTACCCCGGAACCGAACCCGCCAATGCTTTCGCCCCGGTTAAAAATACCTTCAAACCTTCGAACGAAGCGCTCAAAACCAGGGTTTCGATCGCGCTCGAATACACCGAAGCTGATTCCGGAGAGCCCCAACCTATTCTGATCTGGAAAGGGAAGATGGAAGAAGTGGCCAATCAACCGGTCTCTCTCTCCATACTGGCCGAATTCCAGAAGGCCGCAGTTGAGGACGGCGAAGAAGAGGAGGAAACTGCAGGAGGTGTCTTCGGCGCCCTGGGCAGAGAAAGCTCCAAAAAGAAAAAGGGCCAAGCCGGTGAGGGGGTGTCCTACAACGCGGCGCTGATCATCAGCGGACAGGGAGTGGCGGACGGAAAGTGCTCACCGGAAAAGAGCCTGATCTCCAAGCTTGTCCTCAAAATGAAATTCGAAAGTCTAGACGAGGTCGTCTCCGAATCCGAACGGATTCTCTTCGAGAGGACCGCGGGCGATGCCGAGATGCCCCTCTTCCAGAGGCACGCCATCCTCATCGCTCCGAACAGGATCCCGCTCGAAGTTTGGGAGAGCCGGCTCAAAGCGGTCTCGGACAAGGAGATGCTGGCCGATGTCAAGTCCCAGGTCGAGGAGATCAAGAAGAGCCTGAAATCGAAGAAGGTCACCCGGAACACTTTTGAAAAAAGTGCCGATCTCGAGCAGAAAGTCGGGCCCGAGCTCGGCCATCTTCTCAACATGATCTTCGCCTCGACGTCGGACGATCAGACCGAGCAGGAGGGGAGCGCCCTGTCCATAAGCACCTATTATCAAGTCCCACGGATTCTGATCACCTCTTTTGCCGGAGACCAGGACAAATCGGTGACTTCTTTTGATCTCAGGCAGGATCGAGTCGAGGCCGTTCCCCTCGCCGGGCAGGCCCTGAATATGAAACAGACATTTCTCTATGGCCGGGGGGTAATGGAGTCGATCCTCGAAGGAAAGCTCCTCGAACTCCTGACGGGGAAGCGCTCTCTGACGACGGCCGCCCTGATGCAGGAAGCTGCTCAAAAAGAGATTCCCATCCGGTCCTATTCCTCGCTCGAGAAGGCGAGCCTCGAGAAGATCGGCTTGCCCGAGAGCGTGGTCAAGAAGCTCTTTTCAGCCCTGGACTCCGGCCGGATCGTCGTTATTCCCGAAAAGAGCATCGCCTGGGAGGGACAGAAACGCTGGGGCTGGTGGGATGTCGACCCGCGGACCATGGAGACTGTCGGGGTCATGGACACCGGCCTTCATCAGGCCGTCCTAGAAAGGACAATCCTGGATTCCAAGGGTCCCCTCGAGTCCAAGATGGGGTTTGTGATCGGGGCCATCGTCGGGGCCGTGGACACCCAGTGGATGATCGCCGGGATGATTCTCAAGCACGGGGAGCTCAACAAGGCCGCCCTGGATGAGGCCAAGGCCTATCTGAAGGAAATCGACGAGGTCATGTGCCCTGGAATCGAAGAGAAGATCTCGGTGGGAATCGAATTCACGGCCCTCGAGCTCGAGGACTGCTTCACCCTGGGATATGAGGTCAAGGCTGAAGCAGGGATTGAGATCAGCCAAGGCTGGTGCGATAACTTCGCTAAGGGGTTCGCCTGCGCCTCGACCACAATCCTCAATTACTATCTGAGCCAGTTCGAAGACTGAGGGACCACCCTGGCGACTTTGACCCAGACTCCCCGGCAGCTCATAAAATGAGGAGGTTAGCAATCATGAGGTTCAGCATGTTGAGAAAGCAGTCTGTTTTCAGCCTCTCCGCCCTGATGCTGTTCTTATTATTCACCCTTCAACTGGGGGCGAAGCAGGCCGCGGAGAAAGAGCCGAATAACGAAGCTTCCCAGGCGAACGCACTGCCCCTGAACGGCCAAATCGCCGGACTTGCCAACGAAGAGGGCGACGAAGACTGGTATTCCCTGACCATTCCGGCGCCCGGTATGGACATCCTGGTCATCGAAGTCGCAGGACCACCTGACGTCGATTTCATCCTGTCCTTCTGTGACGCCGGAGGAAAGGAGCTTTCCGCCATCGACGGCCGGCACGAACCCGAGGGCGAAATTCTCGTCAGGCTGAGGCAGTCGGCGGGGAAATTCCTGATTAAGGTGCTCAGCGGCCGCGGGACGAACACCGACCAAGCCTACATGCTCCGGGCCGGAAGACCCGACCGTCCGCCGGCTACGGACCAGGAGGTTCGCCAGGCTCTGGTCAAGGCCCTTGATTATCTCGCCTCCAACCAGCAGGAGGACGGTTCCTGGCCCAACTACGAGCAGGCCCACACCGGCCTGGCCATCATGTCCTTTATCGGAGGCAAGTGCGTCCAGAAAGATTATTCCGCCAACATTCAGGCCGGCTTGGGATACCTCAGGTCCGTGTTTACACCCAGTTCCAACTACCCAGAGGGCTCGGAGGAGGCGGCCAAGCTGGGAGGGGTGTTTGGCACGTCGAGCGCCAATCTCATGTATCAACAGGCGATCGCCACGCTGGCCGTCATCGAGGCCCTCGTCGACCTGAATGACTCGAGCCTCGAGCCGATCGCCGGGGAAGCCATCCAGCTGATCATCCGGTCGCAGAATACGGAGCACAAGCCGAAGACGCTGCAGGGCCCCATCCCGGCCGACTCCCCCCACTACGGAAGCTGGCGGTACGAACCCGACTATACCGACGGGGATATTTCGGTCACGGCCTGGCAGGTACTGACTCTTCGGGCGGCCCTCAATGCCGGATTCTCCGTGCCCGATTATGCATTTCCCGCCGCCGCCAAATTTGTCCGCTCCCTGCATGGGGCCGACGGCTCCTTCTGCTATGAATCACCTGGAGACGCCGGTGATTCCTGCGCCAGGGCCGGAATGGGAGTATTGGCCCTCCAGCTCTGCGGCCATCCCAAGGATCCCCTGATACCGCCGGCCATCCGCTACATGCAAAACTACGGGCCGGCCTGGAATCTGGAGTACCCCGGAGAGGGCTATCCCTTTTATTACTGGTATTACGGAACTCGAGCCATGTTTATGGCCGGCGGCGAGGACTGGAGAATCTGGAAAGACTGGATGTGCCGCCTCCTGGTGGACCATCAGAACGACAAGGGAAATTGGGAGGGGACCCAGCAAGAGGAGTCCGAATCTTTGACCCTCTACAGGACAGCCTTCGGCGCCCTGATGCTCGAGTTCTGCTGCGGCCATGTCCCGATTTATATGTCACCCGTCAAGCGCCAGGTCTCCGGCTCTATCCAAGTCAAGTTCGAGAAGAAGGCGGAAGAAGAAGTCCCCAAGAGTGTCGAGATCATCATGGACGCCTCGAACTCGATGTGGGGGCAGATCGCCGGAGAAGCGAAGATCACGATCGCCCGCAAGGTCCTGGCCCAGATCATCAAAGGGCTGCCTGATTCGATGAACGTCGGACTGCGGGTGTACGGCCACCGCTATGGGCTGAATGAGGCCCAGGCCTGCACGGACACCGAGCTCATGGTCCCCATCGGCCCGATCGCCAAAGAGGCGCTCGTGGATACGGTTAATAAGATCCAGCTTAAAGGCAAGACGCCGCTCGTCATATCGGTTCTAGAAGCCATCAAGGACTTCGAGCAGATCCCGAACGGAAGCATTATCCTGGTAACCGACGGGATCGAAAGCTGCAAAGGGGATATCAAGTCGATCGCCCCGGCGATCAAGGCAGCGGGCCTTGAACTCGAAGTCAACATCGTCGGGTTCGATATCAAGGAAGCCGCCGCCCGCCGGGAGCTGGAGACGATCGCCAAATCGACGGATGGCCGCTACATCGACGCCCGGAATGCCGGTGAGCTGCTCTCCGCCCTCGAGCAGACGCTCAATCTCGAGTACGTGGTGCTCGATGAGAAGGGAAAAGAAGCCGGAAGAGGAACTGTCGGCGGCGATGCGGTCAAGCTCAAAGAAGGCACCTACACCCTCCGCGTGCTGCTCGCCCCCCAGCCGATCGAAATCAAGGCGACGATCAAAGCGGGCGCGGCGGCGACCTACACGCTCAAGAAAGTCCAGGAGAAGTGGACGTTGAACTAATACAAGCGCATTAACTTGTAACAGTTTAGGGACAGAAAGGAGGCGGCGATGGTGGAAGCATGGAGGAGATTGAGATTCCTTCTTATCTGCTGTTCCTCTTTTTTTATCTCTCTACTTTTTGTTGTACCCTCTCTGGCCCAGGTCAAGTCCGAGGTCGAACCCAACGACAAGCGAGAGTTGGCCCAGGTAATACGCATCGGAGAGAGCGTCGAGGGCACTTTCCAGGTCAACGGCGATTATGACTATTTCAGGTTTGTGCTCGAAGGTCCCGGCAAAACC
>Ga0154855_1133_pt4 | contig 22077 bp, 20 predicted proteins | sample Rifle2008BG19ft_FD_105827 | JGI IMG/M metagenome (GOLD analysis project Ga0154855, IMG submission 105827) | Candidatus Aminicenantes bacterium RBG_19FT_COMBO_58_17 | reverse complement strand
CCGAGAGGAACCGTGCCCGCTGCGCTGCGGAGGCCTTTCTGAGGGACTCCCCCTCGCCTTAAGGAATGAAGAGTACCCCATGCTGCAGAGGGTTTCCATGAAATTTCCGTTACTCAGACTCGCCGATGATCTTATAGTTCTTGCCAGCGAAGGAAATGATCACGTTCTGGCCGACGGAGAGATACTTGCCGATTCCCGGGACCCGGCTGATGAGGTCAAAATAGGCCTCCGAATTGAACCGAACCTCCTCGACAGCGCTTCCCTCGAGGTAGAGGCTGTCCACCCAGAAGCCGTCCCGAAAATAGAAAACCTTGTCCTCCTTGTAGCGGATCCATTCAGAGATCACCTCGGAAGCCTGGTCCTTGTCCTTGAACTGCTGAGTGGCTTGGGCCAGCCTGACCGCCCCGGCCCCGGTCGTTTTCCTGGCGGCCAGAGCCTCCTGAGCTGCCGGGGCCGCCGCCGCTATGACCTCTCTTTCTTTTTCCGTCACCAGGAAGGACGTATAGGGAGTGACGATGCCGTATTTCAAACCCAGGCTGCGGACTTCAGCGGCGAGCTCCTGAGATTCCCCGTGCAGGCGGATCTCCTCGAGCAGGTAGCCCACGCGGCGGGTCGCCCAGAGGCGCGGCAGGAAGCTGGAGGACCCGTCCGAGCCAAGTTTTTGGTTGTCTAGAGTGAAGGTCTTGGATTCTTTTCCGACTTTTCCGGTCAATCTGATAGAAACAGGTCCGCTCCCCCGGTACCTGCCGAGGACGACAAGCTGAGAGCCCCTGAACAGGTCGGGCAGGACCGCTGGATAGAGTTGGAACGTCTCGACTCCCTGGAACTTCAGGTTCACATCGGAGAGCAGTGGAGAGGAGATTTTTTCATAGTAGCCGGAGATGGTTACCTCGAGGTCCTCGTTCTCGCCGACATAAACGGAAGTCCCCCGGTTCGCGGCTGAGAGCTTGTCCAGCAGCTCGGTGTTGACGTCATAGCCAACCCCGAAGACCACCAGCCGGGATCCGGCCGCATTCGCTTGGGCAACGTTCTTCAGGATGTCGGCGATGTCTGTGGTTCCGACGGTGGGCAGGCCGTCGGTTAAGAACAGGGTGTAGTTGGGCCGGTCGCCCCGAGGCATCATCCCCAAAGCTCTGATCAGGGCCTCGTTGATATTCGTCCCTCCCGAATCCTCGACGCCGGAAATGAACTGCAGGGCCTTCTCCCGATTGGCCGCGTTTGCCGCAACAAGTTCTCCGCTGAACAGGCTGACCCCGTCGTCGAAGTCGACGATCGAAAAATGATCTCTCTCATCCAGGTGGTTGATGATGAACCGCGCCGCTTCCCTGGCCTGCTGGATCTTCTTCCCGCTCATGCTGCCCGAGCTGTCGAGGACGAAGACCAGGTTTTTGTTCAGGACTTTTTCCCTGGCCGCGACGTAGCGGGGCGCGGCCAGGAGGAGAAAATAGCCTCCCTGTGAATCCTTATAATCCAGGAACGATAAACCGACGTCATCCGAAGAGACTGCGTAATAGACGATGAAATCCTTGTCCGGCTTGACGTTCTTCTCTTCGTACCCCAGCGTCGCCGTATTCGGCCCATCCTTTCTGACCGAGACCCGGTGCGAGGGCGAGTAGACGCTGGAGATCGGGACCTTGGATTCTACCCGGACCGAAACGGCTACATCCTCGAGCGGCCGGAGGGAGAAGCGCTCGGTGTTGAGAGGGTAGAGATAGCGGACCAAACCCTTCTCCCCTTTCAGGACCTCGGAATAGATGAGCTGGACCCTCTTCTCGCCCCGGGCCGGAATGGGAAAGACCCGGGCCCGGAAGGTATTCCGGCCGATGTACTCGAGGAGCGCGGGGTCGCGGAGCCGGCGGACGATGTCCTCGTAGATGCTCCGGGCCTCCCGGCTGTCCAGGACCTCGCCCTCGATTTTCTGGTCCCCGATGAACATGGCGAATTCGGAGATGGCCGCCCCTTCGGGAAGGGGAAAGATGAACGTTCCCTCTATGTCCCGGTCGTAGGTATTGACGAAGACCTCATCGATCGACGTCCTGGCTACCTGGTCGCGGATCTCGACTGTGACATGGTGGTACTTCACCCAGAGAGGCGGGATGTGTTCGCCCGGCCGGTGGCGAGGGATAATGATGCCGTCGGCTGAAGCCGTAGAGACCAGGCCGCCCAAACCGGCCAACAACCATCCGAATAGAAGCCGCCACTTTCGGATTTTGCTCACCTCTGACCTCCTCAAGCGCTCTTTCTCGCTCCGCTGAGTAAAACTCGGCCGGACCGAAATCGTTCCAAGTTCGCGCTCTTGGACCCGTACTCGCCCGCCCCTTGGGAAGTCCTCAGTTCTCTTCTTTGACTCGCCCCACCTCGAAGAGGGGTTCCCCTTTGCTGGTGGGGGGCGTGTTGATGATATAGAGGAGGATGCCGCTGAAGGGAGCTCGGGCTTCTTCCTTCACTTGGCCAAAAAAGTCGGTGACATAGCCGACTCTCTGGCCCTTGGCCACATAGTGACCCATCTCTGCCTGCGGGTAGAAAAGCCCGTCGGTCTGGCTGTAGATCACCTCGTAGCGGTCGATCCACACAGGGTCGGCCACCAGGTCCGGCCGCCCCTTAATCATCTGAAACAGGCGCATAACGCCCAAGATCCCGTCGATGTTCCGGCGGATGGATTCCTCATCCGTCTTCCCCAGAAACCCGGATTCCGTGGTGATAGCCGCCTTGCCAAGGAGCACGGCGGTGTTGCCCAGGTACTTGGAGTCCTTTAAGTCCTTGGATCGGCTCTCGTCGATGATGATATGGCGGATGCCGAAAGCCAGGGCCATCGTCCGGGTGAGATCGTCCATTTTCTTTTCTCCGCTGATCATCCAGTACGTGTAGGGGATCAAGGCCTCATTCCCGTCCCCGCAGTGGAGGTCGATGAGACAGTCGCACCTCTTGACCACCTCTTCCATCAGGACATGGGCCGTACGCTGGCTGAGCGTCCCGGCGGGGTCTCCGGGAAAAACCCGGTTCAGGTTCTTCCAGTCATAGGGGCTGTAGTAAATCGTGCGTCTCTGGAAAGAGGGCAGGTTGGCGATGTGGACCAGGACAAGTGTCCCCGCAAGCTCCTTCGGGTCGATCATGGCCTTCAAACGGTAGAGGGCCAGAATAGGAGGGTACTCGTACCCATGAACACCGGCCACGAGCGACAGCGTTTTCCCCTTCTTGGCTCCATGGATAACGGTCACCGGAATGGATGCGCCGATGCCGTCCTTGGCCGCGACCTCAAGGAAACCCGAGACGGCTTGACCGGGGAGTATTTTCAACGACCCGATCACAAAGGCGTCCTGGCTTACTGAATTGGCGGCGCAACTCAAAAAAAGGGCAGCCCCCAAAACGGATGCGCCGAAAGAGCGCCGGTCAGGCAGAAATTGAAGACGCATGGGACCTCCTCATTCAGGCACTGTTCGAGATCTAATTTAATCCAAAGGAGCGAGCTATGCAAAAAAAATCTTCTCAAAAAAATTGTTGCTTCGCCAAAAGACTTCTGTTATAATCCGCGGGTAAAAAAGAGGAGGTGTCCACATGGGCAAGTACGTGGCCATAATCGCCGGCCTGGTGGCTATTGTTGCTGGAGTTTGGCTGGTTATCGTCTGGTGGCGACCGTTTTATGAACTGGTTCTCGGGTGCGTCCCGCCCATCCTCTTTTTCGGAGGCCTGATCGCTCTCATCGCCGGGATCAGCAGCATTAAGGATGCAGCAAGGACGAAAAAGCTCGAAGAAGAGGCCAAGGCAGAAGAAAAAAAAGCCTGAGAAGCCGCCAGACTTCAGCGGAGCGCTCCTCGCCATCCAGCCAGCTTCCCGCTCGCAATCGGTTTTCTTCCAGAAATCCCATGTCGAAGACTAGAAATCCAAGCCTGAGCGCCCTTGCGCCGGTTGAAATTTCTGTGATAACATTCAGAGAGTGGCGTCCATCGGCATTTTTCCGCTCCTCCTGACCCTTTCGCTTCTCTCTCAAACCACAGGCAGCATCGAAAAGGCATTCTTCCAGGACGATCCCCGGCTGTTATATTCCCTTCTCTCCAGCCAAGGCCATGTCTACATTTCTCTTCCCGAGCCGGTCTCCTTCTCCGACCAGATATCGCCGGAGCAGGCCTATTTTTTCTTCCAGCAACTCTATGCCACTTATACCACTTTCGAATTCTATGCCGACAGCGAACTCCCGGTGCTGGCCAAGGAAAAGAGCTTCATTTTCAAGGCTCGGTGGTCATTCAAGAATAAGAAAAACGATAATCAACACGTCTTCCAAGTATTCTTTCATTTGACCAGAGAGAAGCCGCCGAGCGGCGGAAACCCCAGGCCCCCCTGGAGAATAACGGAAATCAAAGCCGAGTCATTATGAGCACGATCTCACCTCTTTCCGGGCCGCGCGCCCTGCGGCACGGATTTGTGATCGGGCTGGCGCTCGCGCTTTTCTTCCTCGCCCTCTCGGCGCTCATGCCGCGCCTGCTGACGCCCCACTACTTCCAGAAAAGCCTCGCCGGGCTGCGTCGGCAGGCCCAGTCCATCAAAAAGGAATTCGCCCTGATCGAGACCGGCCTCTTGGCCAGGCAGAGGGCCCTGGCGGTCTCATCCTTTCCTTATGAAAAGGACAAGATTTTCGCACTCTTCAAGGGCCAGAAGATCAACCCGGAGCTGGAAGGTCTCGCCTACTACGACGAGGACGGAGGTCTAGCTGTCTGGCTGGGAAATGTCATCGAATTCCGGCCCCCTTCGCTGGACAAGCCTGCGCTCGTCCGCAGCCGGGCCTCCTCCTATCTCATCTCATCAGCCCGAGTCCGCCAATCCGAACAGGTCGTCCTTTTCCGGCTTCTGGCCTTCCGGCCCCAGCTCAGAGCACCCTATCTCTCGGAATATCAGTTCCTCAAAAGTGACTCTTGGAAAAGCGGGCATTTCGACTACTGGGATTTCCGCGACGATGTCTCTGGGTTCGAACAAATCTTTGCCCGCCACCAGGACGAATATCGCGGTGAAGCCCGGCTGGACAACGAGGCCCAGCAGATCTTCTTCCCCCTTCGGAACGAGCAGGGGGAGATCGTCGCCACCGTCAACCTGAACGCGCCCTCCTTTCGCTCTATTCATTCCCGCCTGCGCGAGAGCCTGATCCTCCTCTTCACTCTCGCCCTGGCACTCTCCCTCATCCTTCTCATCACCGACCTGGCCCGGTCCTATTTTTCAGCGCCGCGCAAGAGGGCCGGCACGGTCGTTCTCTTCGTCCTGGCCCTGACAGGCTTGCGCATCGCCTTCATCCCGCTCACCCGGTTGGAGAGGGTTCAATCGCTCCGGATATTCTCTCCCGCTCAGGCCGGCTTCTTCTCCATCGGCCGTCTGACTCAATCTCCGGCCGATATCCTGTTGAGCACGCTCTTTCTCTTCCTGACCATTGGGGCTCTCACGGTGTTCGCCTGGGAACGCATCGGGAACAAAAAGCCTCGGCTTCCCCTGGGCGCCGTCTGGGCGTTCCAGACTCTTCTGGTCGGCGCCTCGCTGTTCATGGCGGCCATCTATCACGGTTTCGTTTCCCGTCTGGTGGCCAACTCCAACCTTAACCTTCTGCGCTTCTCCGGCGATCTGTCTTTTCTATTTCTCCAACTCGGGCTCGTCTTCTTTTTGATGAGCTGCGCCTGTGTCGTTTTTCTGTCCGTCCGCCTCATCCGCCTTCTATCGGCCCGTTGGCCGGTGGCCCTAGGGCCTCTCATCTGGACCCCAGGCGCTTTTTTGCTCGTGTCTGGGCCCGGGTCGGACATCCTCCTGATGACTATCCCGATCGCCCTCCTCGTCCTCGGATACTTGATCTCCGCCCCGTTCCTGTCCCTTAAAAGGCGTGGGCCCATCTTCGCCTTGATTTTCCTGGCTGCACTCCTCAATTCCGCCGAGCTCCATCTGCAGTCATCCGCCCGCCTCGGTTCTCTCGTCCAAAACTTTCTGCGCAACACAATTTTGGCTCAGGAGGACTGGGCCGATTTTATCATCCAGCAATCCCTCCCGGAAATCGAGAAAAGGGAAGCGTTCATCCTTGCCTTCCTCCGCAATCCCGATCCTTCTCCTCTTGCTCGGTCCCTCTGGGAGAGCACGCTGGCGGCCAAGTTCAATTGGTATTCGATCCTCGAGGTCCTCGACGCCGAAGGCGCTGTCCTTTCCCGCTTCTCCCTCAACATCTCTCAACTCTATCAACCCGATATCGAGCTGCCGCTGAGCCCGACCTGGAGGGTCCGCCGGGTGAACGTTCCATCCCTGGGCAAGGAAAGAGAATTCGTGCTGGCCTATAAAGACTGGTACTCTCAGGATCAATACCTCGGCCGGATGACTTTTTCCCTGGCCATCGACCCGGAGATGCTGCCTTTCCTCTATTCCGCCAACCCCTATTTTGAGCTGCTCAAAGTCAGCCTCCTCCCCTCCCTCAACCAGCAGCAGTTCGGGTTTGCTATCTTTGACGGCCGCGGCAAGCTTCTCTTCAATCCCTATCGGATTTCCTCCGGGATTGCGGCCGGCACGCTGGACCGAATCGAGCTCTCTCCCGAGGGGATGTGGTCGTCTTTCCGGGACAAGGACAGAATCTTCAAATCGTTTTATTTCCGCTTCCAGAACAGGGTGTATGCGTTTCTCATCCCCCAAAAAAACATCTTGGGCCTGACGGTCGAGTTCCTGCAGGTTGCGATCTTCTATCTCGGCCTGGCCTTTCTTTTTCTCGTGCTGATTCCGGCCATAATTGGAAGGAGGAAGCTGGCCAGCTTTCTGTGGTCTTTCTCCAGCCGCGTCAACGCCGCCTTTGTCACGATAACGGTGATCTCTCTCCTCCTCTTCACCCTCTTCTCCCACCGCTTCTTCATCCGGACCTTCAGCCAGCGATTCCTGGAGAAGGCGGAAGTCCACGCCAATTTCGCCCGGAACATCATGCAGGATTTCGTCACCCTTCAGCAGGAGGAGAAGGCCACCCTCATCGCCCCGACCGACGACCTCGTCCTCTGGATCAGCTCGGCCATCGCCACCGACGTCAACCTCTACGGGGAAGGCCGGTTGATTTCCTCCAGCCGGCGCGAATTTTACGATTGGGGATTCCTCCCCGAACTCATCGACGGGGAAGCCTATTACAGGATCCGGTATGAGAACAAGCCGTTTTACATCCAAAGACCGCGGATCGGCGGCTATTCCTACCAGAGCCTGACCATTCCCTATGCCATTCGCCGGACACAGTACTTGATCTCCCTCCCCTTTCCCTTTGAAGAGCAGGAGATCGCCGGCGCTACCGAGGAACTGGTCGAGTTTCTCGTTTTCATATCGGCCTTCCTCATCCTCTTCGTCCTTCTTTTCGCCCGGGGCATCGGCCGGATGATCATCTCACCGGTGAAGAAGCTCCTGGCGGGAACGAGGGAGGTGGGTCTCGGCAACCTGGAGATCGCCGTGGAACACCGCTCCCATGACGAGATGAAATCCCTGGTGGACGGGTTCAACACCATGATCAAGGACCTGAAGAGACACCAGCAGGAAATCGCCGACCTGAGCAAGAAGGTGGCCTGGGCGGAAATGGCTCAGAAGGTGGCCCACGAAATCAAGAACCCGCTGACGCCGATCCAGCTCTCAGCGGAACACATCCTCCGCGTCTACGACGACAAGAACGCGGATTTCGAGAAGGCGCTGCGCGAATCGGCTTCCTACATCATCAGCGAGGTCGAGAACCTGAGGCGGATCGCCCAGGAGTTCCTGGAGCTCTCCCGAGTCACCAGCCTCACCAAGGAGGTGTTTGACCTGAGGGAGGCCATTGGCGAAGTGGTCTCTCCCTACCGGAAGGTCATCTCCGAGAGGATCCGGTTCCGGGAGATCTACGAGGGCCAGGAATTCCCGGTCGAGGCGGACAAGTCCAAGATTAAGATCGCCTTCCGGAACATCTTCATCAATGCCATCGAAGCCATCCGCGGTCGCGGCGAAATCGAGATCCGGCTGCGGGCCGAGAAAGAGAACCTCGTCTTGGTCATCCGGGATTCCGGGATCGGGATGGCCAAGGACCTGGTCGAGAGGATCTTCGATCCCTACTTTTCTACTAAGGACGTGGGCACCGGACTCGGCCTTCCCATCGCCAAGAAGATCGTCGAGGACCATGGCGGCACCATCCGGGTCGATAGCGAGGTCCAGAAAGGGACGGCCATCACCATCAGCCTGCCGAGGAAAAACTAGGGCTGGAATTTTCCGGCGGACTATGGAAGAATAGCGCCATGTCGAAAACGCTGGTCGCCTATCACAGCCTCACCGGGAACACCAAAAAGATCGCCGAAGCCATCTTCGAGGCCCTGCCCCAACCCAAGACCATCAAGCCCATGGCTGAGGTCCAGAGCATGGACGAATACGACCTGATCTTCGCCGGCTTTCCCGTTCAATCGCACGGCGTGCCATATAAGGCCGAGAAGTTCCTCCAGAGCATCCCCAAAGGCAAGAAAACCGCCCTTTTTTCAACCCACGGCTCATTGACCGGCAGCGGCCTCTCCCGGGAGGCGATCGAGCATGCCGTCGTGGTCTCTTCCCAGGTCAAGCTGATCTCCACGTTTTCCTGCCGAGGTAAGGTCTCGCCGCAAGCGCTCGAAGTCTTGAGCCGCTCGCCGGAGCACGAGGCCTGGGTGGACATGGCCGCCTCGGCCAGCACCCACCCCAACGAACACGATCTCGAGGAGGCCAGGGCTTTTGCCCGCTGGGCGTTGACGCTCAGCCGCCAGCGGGGCTAGCTCTTTTTAGCTCCGCACTTTCGACCCTGCCTGATTTCCACAAGGGCCCCGTTCAGACATCGCGGATGAACAAACGCAACGGGGACTCCCCCGGCCCCAATCTGAGGTGTATCTGACACAAAACTAAGGCCGGCCCGGCTGAGTTCTCGCATCGCCGTTTCGATATCGTCCACCTCGAGAGTGAAATGTTGAATGCCCTCGCCTCGAGATTCCAGGAACTTCGCGATCGGAGAGGCAGCGCCGAGAGGAGCAACCAACTCGATCTCGGGGCCCTCGGCGAAGCGGAGATGGGCAAGACGCACGCCCCTTTCCGGGATCTCCTCAATCGGCCCCCGCTCGGCGGCGAACAGGGCCGACCATCTCCCCAGGCTCTCTTCCAGGTCACGGACGGCGATTCCGATGTGGTGGACTCCCTTGACCTTCATCCCTTCTCCTTCAGGCGGGAGATGAGTCTGTCGGCGACGGTATAGGGATCGGTCCGGCGATGGTAGATCTGGTCGACATACTCTTCGAATACGGAATCCGGGATGTCCCGGCTGATGAGCTGGTCTATCTTCTCCCTGATCACATCCCGTAGCATCCAGGCGAGAAGCCGTTTCCTCCGGATCTCCTGCAAGCGCCGGTCTCGCTTCTCCATCAGGCGGTCGACCTCGGAGAGCATCCCGTCCGTCCCCTGTCCTTTAGTGGCCACGGTCTTGATCACGGACGGCTTGTCTTTGTCCGGGAGCCCCAGGTCCAGCATGGCCCGGAGCTGGCGCTCCATCTTGTCGGCACCGGGATGATCGGCCTTGTTGATGACGAAGATGTCGGCGATCTCCATGATCCCGGCCTTGAAAGCCTGGATTTCATCTCCCGCGTCGGGAGTCAGGACGACGAGGACGAGGTCGGCCAGTTTGACGACTTCCACTTCGTCCTGACCGACTCCGACCGTCTCAACGAGGATGTAATCCTTGCCTGCGGCCTCGAGAATGGCGATGGCCTCGCCGGTGGCCTTGGCCAAGCCGCCGAGATGGCCGCGGGTGGCCATGCTGCGGATGAAGACATCGGCGTCGACGCTGTGCCGCATCATCCGGATGCGGTCCCCGAGGATGGCGCCGCCGCTGAACGGAGATGACGGGTCGACGGCAACGATCCCGATCTTGCGCCCCGCCGCGCGCAGCCGGCCGATGAGCTGATCGACCAACGTGCTCTTGCCGGTGCCCGGCGCTCCCGTTATCCCCAGGACGACGGCGTCTTTTCGCCAGGCGAAGACTTGCCGCATCAGCCGCTGGGCGGCGGCCGAGTCGTTCTCGACGAGCGAGATGGCCTTGGCGATGGCCCGGGCGTTTCCTCGCCTGATCTCTTTGATCAAGTCCCTCAGTACTCCGACAGGACCTTCTGGGCGATGATCCAGCGTTGGATCTCCGAGGTTCCCTCGCCGATCGTTCCCAGCTTGGAATCCCGGTAGAACTTCTCTACGGGGTAGTCTTTGGTGAACCCATACCCGGCGAGGATCTGGACGGCGTTCGAAGAGGCCCGGACGGCCAGTTCTGAAGCGAAGAGCTTGGCCATGGCCGACTCCTTGGGGATCTTTTTTCCCTGGTCCTCCAAGAATGCGGCGCGGTAGGTGAGCAGGCGCGCTGCATCGAGCTCGGTAAACCCGTCGGCCAGCATCCACTGGATAGCCTGGAAATTGGCGATCGGCTGGTCGAATTGGACCCGTTCCTTGGCGTATTTCAGGGCGGCTTCCAGAGCGCCGGCCGCAACTCCGAGCGAAAAACCGGCGATGCTCACCCGGCCGCCGTCGAGGATGGCCATGGCCCCGCGGTAGCCTTCATTCTCCTTGCCAAGCAGGTTATCGGCAGGAACCTTGACGTCCTCGAAGATGAGTTCGGAAGTATCGGACGCCCGGATCCCAAGCTTGTCCTCTTTCTTTCCAGGCCGGAAGCCCGGCATCCCTTTTTCCAGGATGAAGGCCGAGATGCCGTTCCTGCCTTTGGCCGGGTTGGTGACCGCCATGACGACACAGATCTCGGCTAAAGAGCCGTTGGTGATGAAGAGCTTGGTCCCGTTGAGCAGCCAGTGATCGCCCTTCCTCTCCGCCCGCGACTTCATGGCGGCCGCATCAGAGCCGGCTCCCGATTCTGTCAGCGCCCAGGCGCCGAGGGTTTGGCCAGAAGCCAGCCGGGTCAGGTACTTTTTTTTCTGGTCCGGCGTCCCGAAGAGGTTGAGGTGATTTGAACAGAGGGAGTTGTGGGCGGCCACGACCAACCCGACCGAAGGGTCGACCTTGGATATTTCCTCCAGGATGATGACATAGTCGATGTAGGAATACCCGCAGCCCGAGTATTCGGGCGGGATGATGATTCCCAGGAGGCCCAGCTCAGCCAGTTTTTTGGTCAAAACATCGGGCCACTTGCCTTTCTCATCGGACTCCTTGATGAGCGGCTGGATCTCTTTCTGGGCGAAATGGCGAATCGTTTCCTTGAGGCTCAGTTGATCTTCAGACAATAAGAAATCCATAGACCTATTCTCCTTGTCCGAGCGCTTTTTTCATCTTACTTTTAAGGGAAGCCAGAATCAAGAGGATTATATCGCCTTATTGCCTCTCTATGCGGACTGAGGTGCCGCCCACCGCTGCCCTTCCCGTCTCCAGGTTCCGGATGATCACGCGGCATTCATAGGTCCCCGGAGCGAGCCTGAAGTCAGCCTGATGGATGACGCTTGCTTTTGGAAATTCAGCCGCTGTTTTCACTTCCCGCTTGAGCTCCACGGTGTTTCCCCTGTCATCGAAAATGATGCTAACGATCTCGAATTTGCCCGGCAGGACTTCCTGGATCTTTTCGAGAGCGAATTCGGCGGCGAGGCAGAGATTGGCCCTCTTGTCCGGAGGACAGGACAAGGTGGCCACGGAAAAGCGGACCGGCACCTGGAAGACGGGATCTTCGTTCAGGGCCAGGTCGACGAGATGGAGCATCTTTTCGAGCGCGCTGTATTCCCGAAACGGCTTGGGGCTGTAATATCCCTTCTGGGCATGGACCTCGCATCCCGGCTGGACCACCTCGACTTTGAGCTGATGGAAGGCTCCGTCCCCTTTCTCATCGATGGAGTAGCCCAGGACATAGTAGCAGCCGGTCAGGTTCTGGATCTTCTCGATGTGTTTCTCATACTGGTTGATATTCCCGAAATACTTGCCGCCGGTGGAGCTGCTGATCTTCTGGAGGGTGAAAGCACCCATGGTCCTCAGGTCTTTCTTGAGGCTCGCTCCGATCTCTTCTGTGTCCAGCGCATAGACGATGCAGTTCGAAGCGGCCAGTTCCTTGAGCATGTCCTCGTACCTCTGCTTGAGAAGGGACTCGCCGAAGCTGCCAAAACGTCCGTCCCCGTAAGGAGCCTGGATTCCATAGATGAGGGAGTAAGGGACACCGGAGGAGAGGAAAACGACGCTCTTCTGACCCGGCACGTATCGCAGAGCCAGCGCCAGGTCCCTAAGGCGGTCGGCAAACATCAGGGCGTGGAGCTCGCCTTTTTCCGAGAACACCCACTGCTTCATTCCCGGTTTTCCCTCGAGGTCGGGCTTGACGGCCATATCGGGAAGACTTTTCTCATCCCCCCGGAGAGTCGCCTTACCCCAGCCGGCGGCGTCGGCCGGGTTCTGCCCGGTAACCGCCTCGTAATATTTTTCCTGGAGGTTGTCCACCCGGCCCGAGGCCTTCTTCAAGCCGAACGCTTCGACAACGTCCCGCACCTTCGGGTGGTCGGAGGTCAGATACTCCCAGAGCTGCAGGCCTCCCATGCCGGAATAGGAGAGGACACCGACTTCGTCCGTCGGCCGGAGTTGCGAGTCGATAAAATGCAGGGCCGCCTCCTTGGCCTTGACGATTCCCCTGGGGTTGTTGTAGGCAAAATCAAATAGAAAAATGAACTTGCGCGGCATCAGGTCTCGAGGCGGCTGGAGAGGTGTCGCCTCGAGGCTCACCGGCCGGGTCTCCGATTCCGGGGAAGGGAGCTTCAAGGCGTGCCGTTCGAACTCGCTGATCGCCTGGATCTTTCCGTTGTCATGGATGAGAAAATCCTCTTTCCGGAGGTCCAAAACGGGATTCCCCTTCTTGTCAACGACAAAGACCTGGACGAGCTTCAGGGTCACGACAACTTCGTGGCGGATGGCCGTCTTCTCTTGCTGCTGTTGGCCTGGCTGGTCTTGGATGGATACCTGCCGGGCACTGATGCCCCAGGAGTCTTCGCGATCATCGCCAAATGGCACGAGGGATATGAAGCCAACAGCTAGGATAAGCAGAGTCGTCCGTTTCAACTCGAGTCTCCCTTCCACATTATACACAGCAAAAACCGTGCCAGATCTCCGATTTTATTCTAGCGCCGTTTCTGTCCAGACGCAAGAACACCTTAGGACGTTGACACTATTCACTGATTCGGCTACATTCGAAAGGTGATTCTCGGTTTTTTCCGACTCCTTTTCTATCTCATCGCCGCCTATGTCATCTACCTCTTTCTCCGGCTTTTATTGTCGCCGCGCCCTCCCGCTCGGCGCAACCCAAACCGCCCGCAGCCCTCGGGCGTCATGGTCAAAGATGAAACCTGCAACATCTATCTCCCCCGGGAAGAGGCTATCCTGGAAAAGGCGGACGGCAAGGAGTATTACTTCTGTTCTCAGGAATGCCGGCAAAAGTTCTTGGACCGGAGAAAAAGACAGGGCTAAGGCCAGGCTATCCGGAAATCCCCGAACTCGCCCCTGAAATCTTCCCAGGTCACCTCGACATTCCCCACCTCGGCTATAGGAGGGCCCTGTTTCAGCCGGACGATCAGGTCTTCCAGGCGTGCTTTTTCACCCTCGGCCAGGACTTCAACCCGGCTGTCCAGCAGGTTCCTAACCCAGCCCGTGAGACCCAGAGAGGCCGCCCAGCGCCGGGTGTGGTCGCGGAAGAAGACTCCCTGGACGCGGCCGGAAACAAAGACATGGGCCCTGGCTTTCATCGAATATGTCGATATGCTAACATAGCCCCGCCGGGCCGTAAAGCGCAATCAACGCTCCGACAATGTCCATGATAACAAAAAACCACGCCGGAAAAAGAGCCTTGCTTTCGATCGCCGGATACGATCCTTCGTCGGGAGCAGGGGTCCTACTGGACGTTGCGGTTTTCCGCCGGTTCGGTTTTCTTGGCACTGGAATCCTGACTGCCGTCACCGTTCAGAACAGCCGCCAGGTCATGGATGTCCGCTGCCTCGGCCGCCGGTTCCTGATCAGCCAGTATGAGACGCTCGTCCGGGACGTCTCTCCATCTGGCATTAAGGTGGGGATGGTGGGCTGCCGCCAGAATATCCCGGCCCTGGGCCGCATCCTGGCTCAACACCCGGACATCCCGATCGTCGTCGATCCCGTTTTCCGGGCGAGCTCAGGCCGGTGGCTCCTGGAAAAGGAGGCCATTCCATCCTATCTCTCCCGGATCAAAGGCCGGATTTCCATACTGACGCCGAACCTCTACGAGGCGGCCCTGATCTCCGGCCGTCGCCTGAGAGAGCCGGAGGCGATGAAAGAAGCCGCCCGCCGGATCGTCGACCGCATCGCCGTGCCCTGCCTCGTCAAAGGCGGACACCTTGCCGGAAGTGTTGTGGACGTTCTCTATGACGGCCGGCAGTTCTACCTTTTTCCCCACGAAAGGGAGCCTGGGGATGTCCACGGCACCGGATGTTTCCTGTCCTCGAGCCTGCTGAGCTATCTCGTTATGGGCAAGTCGTTAGCGGAAGCCTGTGCCCTGGCTTCCGAATTCACCCGCAAAAGCATCCGGAAAGCGGAGCGCCTAGGAAAAGGACGGGAGATATTTTTCTTGTTTTGAGGGCCGGAGTTTTATCATTTTTGGTTCTCCCCATGTTCAGAGGACCCTTGCTGTCCGATAATGTCATCGGCCCGCCCGATAACCTGGGCAGAAAACTCTACGCCCTGCGTTTTGGCCGCCGCTAAATTGAGGTGGAGCCGAACACGGCTCATGGACTGGAGAGGAATTCGGCCGGGATCCTCCCCGTCCTTGACCCGGGAGGCGATCTCTCCGGTCTTGTAGCCCATTTCGAAAAAATCCCAGCCCAAAGCGGCGCAGGCTCCCAGGCGCGTGAAAAGCGGGAATCCTCCAAAGAGAGGGACCGTGTTTTCCCTGGCCAGCCGGCCGAGGGACTCAAAGGAAGCGTTGATGGTGTTGTCGGAAATCGGGAAAATGAGATCGACCTTTTTATTGAGCAGAATCTGCCCGGACAGGAGGACTTCGTTGACGTTGGCCACAGGAACGGCGACCACCTCAAAACCCAACTCCCCCGCCCCTTCCCGCAGCAGCCGGAGATAGTACTCGGAGTTGAGCTCGGCCGGCGTCCAGATGGTCCCGATCCGCCTCGCGCTGGGTAGCACCTCGCGGATAAAGGCGAGCGCCTGTTTGATCGGAGCCGTGGAAGCGACTCCGGTTATGTTGCGGCCTTGGTTCTCAGGGGACTTGCCCACGCCGAGAAGATGCGGATTGGCCACCGACGTAAAGATGACCGGGACCCTCGGTGCGGCCATCATGGCCGCTTGAAGACATTGCGTGGACAGGGCGACAATCATGTCGATATTCTGATCGACGAACTCTTGAGCGATGCGACGGGCTTCGGTGACATCACCCATGGCGTTCCGGACCACCAGCCGGACGTTGACTCCATCCCTGAGGCCGCTGTCCATCAATGCCTGGATAAATCCTTTCCGGGCCTCGTTCAGAGTCGGGGCGTCGGTGATCTGAAAAATGCCAAGTGTGTAGAGCTTTTCTGCCGGCCTCCTGCAGCTTCCGGTAAGTCCGGCCAGGACAAAAAGAAAGGCGAAGCCGATGATGACACGACTTCTCATCGCACCGCCTCCTCAAAAACTCTCGGCGCGATGTTGCCGCCGCTCGCCACCAGGACCACTTTCTTCCCGGCCAGCCGGGCCCGATCCTTTATCAGGCCGGCAAGGGGGAGCGCTCCCGCTCCTTCGACCATTTTTTGATGGTGCTCGCGCAGAAGCGACATGGCCTTTTTAATCAGCGACTCTTCGACAATAATGATGCCGTCGAGAAGCTCACGGCACAACGAGAAGGTGGTGCACCCGGGCTCGAGACCGCCGGCCACGGCGTCGGCGATCGTCTCCTCTTCGGTGATCTCGACGATATGTCCAGCGGCGAGAGAGGCGGCCATGACAGCCGAGTGGGAAGGCTCGACACCGAACACCTCGAGGACCCGGCCGGCATCCTTGAGGACACCGGCGATACCGGCGATCAGTCCTCCGCCGCCCACCGGTACGAGTGCCGCTTCTACAGCGGGAAGGTCCTCCAGGATCTCCAGCCCGATCGTGCCCTGACCGGCGATGATCTCCTCGTCATTATAGGGAGAGATAAAAGTCCTCCCCGTCTCCCCGGCCAGCCGGCGCGCCCAAACCTCTGCTTTCTCGCAGCTTTCACCGTGGATGATGATTTCGGCCCGTCTATTTTCCAGCCGTTCTCGTTTGGCTGCGGCCGCGTTCTGAGGTAGGACGAGAGTCAGCTTAACCCCTTCCATCTCGGCGGCCAGGCTGATGCCCTAGCCGTGGTTTCCGGTGGAGGCCGAGACAACACCCCGCTTTTTTTCGTCAAGCGACAAAGAGCGGACCTTGTTCAAGGCCCCGCGGAACTTGAACGAGCCGGTCCGCTGCTCGCTCTCCCATTTCACATAGACTTTGGCTCCCGTCAGCCCGCTCAAGGCCGGAGAGAATTCGAGCAAGGTTTTGCGGATCTCGGACTTGATCCGGCCGTAGGCCGCGACACTCTTTCCAGTTAAATTGCGACAGGTGATTTCGTCTTGGCCCGCCATAATTCCCAGCCTTAGTCTAGCCTGTTTTGAGGTCTTTTGCACGGTTTTCTTGCGACGCGAACAATTTACCCTCCTCCCCTCCAAAGAAACACGATTAGACCGGGATGGCTTTTTCCCGGCCCCCCAAATGAATATAATAGGGGACGCCATGAGCCGTACCTATATCGGGACTGCCGGCTGGAGCTATGAGGACTGGGAGGGGATCGTTTATCCACCGAACAAGGAGCGCGGGTTTCACCCTCTCCCCTACCTGGCCGCCTACATCAACATCGTCGAGGTCAACAGCACCTTCTATCGCCCACCGGCTCTCTCCAGGTCGCTTTTCTGGATCAAGAAACTGACCGGCATCCCGGATTTTCTCCTGGCCATCAAGGTGCATCAGGCCTTCACCCATGACCGCGAAACCTGGTCCCAGAAGGATGTCGACGGCTTCAAACTCGGCATCGAGCCACTTCGGGCCGAAGGCCGACTGGCTACGCTGCTCTTCCAATTCCCCTGGTCCTTCCAGCACTCCGATCCCAACACCGGTTATCTCACCCGGCTCTTCCAGTCGTTCTCCGGCTACCCGATGACCGTTGAGATGCGGCATTCCACTTGGGATCGTCCGGATTTCTACGACCTCCTCAGCCAGCACCGTGTCTGTTTCTGCAACATCGACCAGCCGGTGATCGGAAGCTCCCTCCGTCCCAGCGCCAGGGCGACCATCCGCGACTATTCTTACGTCCGGCTCCACGGCCGGAATTACCGGGACTGGTTCAGGGAAGAGGCCGGCCGCGACGACCGCTACAACTATCTCTACAGCAGCGAGGAGCTCGATGAATGGGTCGAGAGGATCAAGGACCTCGGCCGGAACACCGACAAGGTCTTCGTCATCACCAACAACCACTACCGCGGCCAGGCCCTGGCCAATGCCCTTCAGATCAAGAACAAAATCACGGGCCAGCTGCTCAACATCCCCCGGACGATGCTCCAAAAGTATCCCGTCCTGATGGATATCGCCAAGAAGCTGGCCAAGGGGCAGCTCGACCTGTTCGAGGAAAAGAAATAAGGGAGGAGAAAACCGTCGATGTGGTGGGAAAACGAATTCGTTAGGGCCCGGAAGCGAAGACTTTATCTCGGAGGGCGACCGGCCGTACAGATCGCCGGGCGATACGGCACACCCCTTCTGGTCTACAGCCGGCGGCAGATCCTGGCGAACTGCGAGACTCTGCGCCGGACTTTTTCTCAGGCCTCGGGGCTGCCGCTTAGGGTTTGCTATGCCATGAAGGCCAACCCTCACCGGGAGATCTTGAAGCTGCTGCGCAGGCACGGCGCCTGGATCGACGCCGTGTCTCCCCGGGAGGTCGAGGAAGCACTCCGGGCCGGTTTTCCCGCCCGGAGGATCCTGTTTACGGGGACCTCGCTTAGCAGCGAGGACCTCCGCCGCGTTTTCCGTATCGACGGGCTGACTGTCAACATCGACGCGCTGGAACAACTGGAGCTGATGCAGGAGCTGAAGAAAAAGGAATTCCGGAAAAAGGCGATCCGGGTTTCGGTCCGCTGGAATCCGGGCATCGGACGGGGGTTTAATCCGCGGGCGATTACGGCCGGCGCCCGCTCCACCGACGGCACTCCCGTCAAGTTCGGCGTCGAAAAGAGCAAGGTTCTAACAACCTTGGAGAAGGCCTCTTCCTCCGGCTTTCTTCCTGTCGGCCTGCACCAGCATCTGGGCTCGGGCTGGGTGGATGAAGATTACCAGGTCGTCAGCGCGGCGGTCGACAGGATGATCGCCATGGCCAGCCGGGCGCAGGAGAAGGGATTCCCACTGGAATTCCTAGACTTCGGCGGCGGCTTCGGACCCCGGTATGAAGAGCGGCAGCGAGTATTCCCGCTCCGGAGATACGCCGCTCACATTGCCCGCCGGATCGCTGAAGCCGGGCTCGGAATCGAGGCCATTGCCGTCGAACCGGGCAAGTACCTGGTGGCAGACGCAGGAGTGCTTTTATTAGGCGTCCAATACCTCAAAGTGAGCTATGGTCAACTCTTCGCCTGCGTCAACTCCGGAACATACAACAGCTTGCCCAGGCCCGCCATCTATCCGCAAGCCCGCCACCACATCGTCCACTGCAGCCGAGTTTATGACGGAAAGATGAGGCCAGTGACCGTGGCCGGTAACCTCTGCGAGACGGGCGATGTTTTCGGCAAGGAGATCCCGATGCCGGTCCCTCGAAGAGGCGATATCCTGGCGGTGCTGGGCGCGGGGGCTTACGGCCGGAGCATGGCCTCTAACTTTAACTTGCGAGATATTCCAAAGGAGATCCTTATCTGAGGATTTCAAGAAGAGCGTTTTTTAGGTCGGGATAAGAAAACCGGAAACCGGCCTTGAGCAGGGCCCGGGGAAGGACCTTCTGGCCGGCGAGAAGCGTCTCCTCGGCCATCTGGCCGAAGAGAAGGCGAAGCAGAAACGCCGGCACGGGGAACCAGGCCGGGCGTTTCATCACCCATCCCAGCGTCCGGGCGAAGCCCTTCATGGTCAGCGGCCCAGGCGCCGTCAGGTTGAAGACTCCGGCCAGGTCCTCCCTCTCGAGAAGGAAGCGGATGGCCGCGACCTCGTCCCGGCGATGGATCCAAGAAAGCCATTGCTTTCCATGGCCCAGCGGACCGCCAGCGAAAAAACGAAATTGCCTCAGGAACCGGGGGAGAACACCTCCTTCCCGGTCCAGGACGAGTCCGGAGCGGACGACCACGCATCTCACACCGAAGGCGGCAGCACCGGAGGTGGAACTCTCCCAGTCACGGGTCATGGCCGCAAGGAAGCCTTCCCCGGCGGGAGAGGATTCGTCAACCTCCTCGTCGCCCCGCGGGCCATAGTAGCCGACAGCCGACGCTTGGATGAGAATTCTCGGCCGGGCCGACACTTTTTGGAAGGCATCCATCACCGCCCGGCCGGCATCGATCCGGCTGCGAACGATCTCCTGCTTCTTTTTATCCGTCCACCGGCCCGCACCGATGTTCTCACCGGCCAGGTTGACAATCCCCAGCGCACGAGAGGCCAGCTCGCGCCAACCCTCCGAGGTGCGGCCGTCCCACCTGGCCGGTCTGACCCGATTTCCGAACAAGGCCGAGGCCTTCTGCGGATTTCGGGTCAGGACAGCGACTTCATAACCCGCTTCAGCCAAATCCAAAGCCAAAGGCCGGCCGATAAAACCCGTGGCTCCGCTGATAATGACAAGTCCTCTTTTCATAGTTCGCCCCCTCGGGTTTCCCCGACAGAGACAGAAATTATGGCACGGGCGAGGGGGGTTTTCAAGAAATATTCTTACTAATATGATATTTTTAGTAGGCTATCGGAGGGGACGGCGCCGTCTTTTGCCGGGTGATGAAAGCATCCGGGCTGCAGCGAAAGTTGGTGAGGCAGACGGGGTACAAGCGCGGATGGCTGATGACGAACTCCGTCGCCCGGAGAATTCGCTGGCCGCCATGCTAATGGACCTTGTTGAGATAGTCGGCCGTGCGATGTTGCCCTCATTATGTTCTACCGCCAGAGGATTAAGCGAGGCCCGCCCTTGACAGACAGGAAACAAACACAATATATATCCCTGCGGTAAACAAAGGAGGAGATATGAGCAAGCGTATTCTCGGACTTTCTCTGGTGTTTCTTTTGGCCTCACTCTTTTGGGCGGCTGACGAGGAGAAGCCCTTCAACGGCCTCAACCTCAGCCTGGGGAATCTGACCCGCCTGTCCAAGGCTCAGACCCGCTCGATCAGCCCGGAAAACTTTACGGGCGAAAAGGGGAAGGCGGGGATGTCGGTCGATGGACCGGCGATGAACGCCGCCCGTGACCTGGGCCAGGGATGGAAGGTCTCGCCCTATGTCCGGATTAAGCCCAAGGAGACCTTTGTGATGGCCGACGTCAAGGGAGAAGGCGCCATCCAACAGATCTGGCTGACCCCGGCCGGGGCCTGGCGGTTCGCCGTCATCCGGTTCTACTGGGACGGGGAGACCGAACCCTCGGTCGAATGCCCGGTCGGAGATTTCTTCGCCTGCGGCTGGGGGCGCTACGCCCAGATATCCTCTCTGGCCGTCTGCGTCAACCCAGGGAGCGCCTTTAATTGCTACTGGCAGATGCCCTTCCGGAAGGGATTCAAGATTACGCTCGAGAATATCGCCGACGACAACTTCACCCTTTATTACCAGATCAACTACACGCTGACCGATGTGCCGGACGACGCCGCCTACTTTCACGCCCAGTTCCGGCGGGTCAATCCCCTTCCCTACAAGAATGTTTACACGATCGTGGACGGGATCAAGGGCTGGGGCCACTATGTCGGCACATATATGGCTTGGGGTGTCAACAACAACGGCTGGTGGGGCGAGGGCGAGATCAAGTTCTACCTCGACGGCGACAAGGATTTCCCGACCATCTGCGGAACGGGTACAGAGGACTACTTCTGCGGGTCTTACGATTTCGACACCAAGAGGCCGGACGGGACGGTCCAATACACGGAGCACACAACCCCGTACAGCGGGTTGGCCCAGGTCATAAGGGGCGACGGACACTACGATGTCGAGCAGAGGTTCGGCCTCTACCGGTGGCACATCATGGATCCCATCCGGTTCGAGAAAGACCTGAAAGTGACGATCCAGGCGCTCGGCTGGCGCTCGGGCGGACGCTACCTCCCGACGCAGGATGATATTTCATCCGTTGCGTTTTGGTACCAGCAGGAGCCGCACGCTCCCTTCCCCAAACTGCCTGACAAGGACTATTTGGAAATCATCTAGCGGCGGTCACCGGCGCCAAGGAGTGTAAATTCGAGATCTACTTATAAACCCGGTGGACTCTTCCAAGGGCCCTACTCCGGGTAACTCCGCCGCCGTCTGAACTTGACAAACTCCTAATCCAGACTTATCTTCTGGATAGTGAAGGGTTCTGGTCGGCATGAGACCGAGGATTGTTATCATCGCTGTTTTCCTCATATCCACATTCCTGGCCACGCACTGCAGCATTAGTGATCTTCTTCCGCTCCAGGGGAAGATCTTATTCGGCGTGATGGAAAGCCAAAGATCGTCTGACTGCAACTGCGTCCCCGATATCACGCTGGTCATGAAGACCGAACAGATTTACGGCTGTCTAAATTTCCAAATCAAGACAGATATGTCCCGCTCGGGGGGGCAAATCGATCTCAAGATCTTGGGGATAAAGTCCCCCGAAGGGTACTGCCTAACAGCGTTGGGACCGGCGACGGCCAGGCAAGTGCTGGACCTCCCGGCAGGAACGTACGCCCTGAACCTTTATTACAATTATGCCGTCGACCGCTATCACTTGATCATCAACGCGGATTCACTCCAGGTCGTCAGCACTGTATCTTTCTTTTCCCAGCCCGAGTTCACGGTCTTTTGGCGCTTCCCCCCGAACTCATTCGTTTATCTCTGCGGGACGATGACAGAGACTTCCTGGATCTGCGATGATTTCTTGGCCCGGCTCTTGGGGGAGGTCGACCTCGAGGAGTTCAATTT
>Ga0154855_1115_pt2 | contig 24698 bp, 18 predicted proteins | sample Rifle2008BG19ft_FD_105827 | JGI IMG/M metagenome (GOLD analysis project Ga0154855, IMG submission 105827) | Candidatus Aminicenantes bacterium RBG_19FT_COMBO_58_17 | reverse complement strand
GTCGGCGTGGGGTCGTAGTAGTACCCGCCGCGGATGGCCAGGTTTTCTCTGAGCCAGTACTCGGCTCCGAACCGGATTTGCAGAGCGTCTTTCCACTCCAGGTGCATCTTGTTTTCGCCCGTGGCGGTCATAAAAAGGCTCCAGTAGGGGTCGATGAACTTCAGCTCGATCTGGTCGAGCGTCGACCACTGCGTCCACTGAAGGTCTCCGGTCAGGGTCAGGCCGGACAATGGACGGAAAGCGACTCCGCCCGCGATCCATAGAGGGAAAGTGAGATGCGGTGATACCGTCTCTGCTTCCGACGACTCCTTGAAGCCGAGGAGGTCAACGTTGGAAAGCGAGGCGTCGCCGCTGAACTTGACGCGGTTGGGAGTCCGGATGGTCGCGCCGAAGCTGAGCATATCGCTCGCCTTCACGAGCACTCCAGCGGTCGCGCCGAAGCCCCAGCCCTTCAGGTTCATCTCGGACTGTCCGAGGTCGATTACCTGGACGGGCTGGTCGATCGCCGTGTTTCCGGCCCATCTTTTCATCGAGAACATGCCGTAGTTGATGTTGAGGGTGGCACCCACCGAGATCATGTCGTTAATCTTGTAGGAAACGCCGGGAGAAATTGTCACGAGCCCGATCTTGCTCTCCCATTCATAAGCGACGTTGTTGGAAAGACCGGCAAAGTCGTTTCCGTCCCAGGAGCTGCCGAGGCCGGACGGGATATAGACGCCGACTCCAGCGACGAGGTACTCGTTTATGGGCTGATAGTAGGCCAGCAGTCCGGAGAGATAGTGTTTGCTCTGAGTCTTGGCATCGACGACCGTGAGCAAGCCGGCCGGGGCGGGAACTTGGAGAAGGTAACTGCCGGAGGGGATGACATCTGTCCCATAGAATCCCAGGTAGCGCTTATCGAACTGGGCCATGCCGGCCGGGTTCCAGAAGATGGCGCTGTAGTCGTCGGCCAATCCGACAAAGGCGCCGCCCATGGACAGGGCCCGGCTGCCCAGGCTGTTCAGGTTAAGTCCATTGGCCAAGGCGAGAGAACTCAGGCCGAGGATCGCTAAGAGCGTGAACGCGAACATTCTCTGTCTTTTCAAGAGAACCTCCTTATGGGATCGATGCAGTCTATATGTTTACTATATTTTAACGGATTTATCAACCGCCGGGGCGGGAAGACCCTGCTTACTTGAAGACGAAGTTCCGGTCTTTATCAACGTCGACCCGGACCGTGTCCCCTTCCCTGTAGCTCCCCTCCAGAAGCCGCAGCGCCAGAGGATTCTGGATCTCCTGCTGGATCGTCCTCCTCAGGGGACGGGCACCGTAGACTGGATCAAACCCTTTGTCCGCCAGCAACTCCTTAGCCTTAGGGCTGACCTCAAGACGTAGCTTCCGGCCTTCGAGCCTTTTGCGGAGGAGGTCGAGCTGAATATCCAGGATCTGGAAGAGCGTCTCCCTGGCCAGCGCCCGGAAAACGACGATCTCATCGACCCGGTTCAGGAATTCCGGCCGGAAGGAGCTCTCCAGGATCTTCAGGATCTCGCGCTGCATGGTCTCGTAGTCCTGGCTGAACTCCTTGATCACCTGGCTTCCCAAGTTCGAGGTCATGATGATGAGGCAGTTGCGAAAATCGACCGTCCTCCCTTTGCCGTCGGTGAGCCGGCCGTCATCGAGGATCTGGAGCAGGATGTTGAAGACATCGGGATGGGCCTTCTCGATCTCGTCCAGGAGGACGATGGAATAGGGACGCCGCTTGATCGCCTCGGTGAGCTGTCCGCCTTCTTCGTAGCCCACGTACCCGGGAGGGGCGCCGATCAGCCTGGAGACGCTGTGCTTCTCCATGTATTCGGACATGTCGAGCCGGACCATGGCGCGCTCGTCGTCGAACAGGAATTCAGCCAGGGCGCGGGCCAATTCGGTCTTGCCCACGCCGGTCGGACCCAGGAACATGAATGATCCCAGAGGACGCGAGGCGTCCTGGATGCCGGCCCTGGCCCGCCGGATGGTATCGGAGACAACCCGCAGGGCCTGGTCTTGACCGACCACGCGCCGCCGCAGGTTGTCCTCCATCCGGATAAGGCGATCCAGGTCGCCCTCGAGCATCTTGCTGACGGGGATCCCCGTCCAGCGGGAGACGACCTCCGCCACATCCTCCTCGTCCACCTCTTCCTTGAGCATCTTCCCTTTTTTCTGAACCTCGGCGAGCTCAGCCGCGAGCTTCTCCATCTCCTTGGAGACCTCGATCAGCCGGCCGTAGCGGATCTCGGCCACCCGCTCCAGGTCTCCCCTCCTCTCGGCGGCCTGCTCTTCCACCTTGAGGGCGTCCTGTTTTTCTTTGAGCGTCTTCATGGCCTCGATCAGGTCCTTCTCCTGCTTCCAATGGACCTTAAGCGAGGAGCTCTTTTCCTTGATCTCGGCCAATTCTTGGCTGATCTTCTCCAGCCTCTCCAGAGAGCCCTCGTCTTTCTCCTTTTTCAGCGCCTGCCGTTCGATCTCGAGCTGGAGGGTGCGGCGCTCGAGCTCATCGATCTCCTCGGGTAGGCTGTCGATCTCGATGCGGATGCGCGAGGCCGCCTCATCCACCAGGTCGATGGCCTTGTCGGGGAGGTAGCGGCCGGAGATGTAGCGGCTGGAGAGCGTCGCCGCAGCCACCAGAGCCGAATCCTTGATCTTAACACCGTGATGGACTTCGTATTTCTCCTTCAAGCCGCGGAGGATGGAGATCGTGTCCTCAACCGAGGGCTCCCCGACGAAGACCTGCTGGAATCTCCGTTCCAGGGCGGCGTCCTTTTCGATGTACTTCTTGTACTCGTTGAGCGTCGTCGCGCCGACGCAGCGAAGTTCTCCTCGAGCCAGCGGCGGCTTGAGCATATTCGAGGCGTCGACCGCCCCTTCGGCGGCCCCCGCCCCGATGATCGTATGGAGCTCGTCGATGAACAGGACGACCTCGCCCCCGGCCTCCCGGATCTCCTTCAAGACCGCCTTCAGCCGGTCTTCAAACTCGCCGCGGTACTTGGTCCCGGCGACGAGTGACCCCATGTCCAGGGCGATGAGTCGCTTGTTCTTGAGCGATTGAGGGACATCGCCGTTGGCGATGCGTTGAGCCAGGCCTTCGACGATGGCCGTTTTCCCGACCCCTGCTTCACCGATGAGCACCGGGTTATTCTTGGTCCGGCGGGAGAGAACCTGGATGACACGCCGGATCTCCTCCTCCCGGCCGATGACCGGGTCGAGCTTTCCCTGGCGGGCCAAGTCGGTGAGGTCGCGGCCGTAGCGCTCCAGGGCCTGGTATTTCCCTTCCGGCTGGGGGTCGGTGATCCGCTGGGTGCCCCGGACCGCCGCCAGGGCCTGGAGCACGGGATCCTCCCGGACCCCGTTCTCTGCGAGGATCATCCCGGCCCCGCCGGCCGTGTCTTTGAGCATGGCTAGAAAAAGGTGTTCGGTGGAGATGTATTCGTCCTTGAGCTTGTCGGCCTCCTTCTGAGCCTCGTTCAGAAGCTGCCGGAGCGCCGCACCGATATAGACCTCTCCGCCGCTCGTCTTCGGCATCCTCTCCAGGGCTTTCTCCAATTTCTGCCGGATCTTCTGCGGGCCGATACCGAGCTTGTTCAGGACGGCGCCAACAACGTTCTCTTCCTGACCCAGGAAGCTCCAAAGAAGATGCTCGGGCCGCACTTCCTGGTGGCCCATCTCCTCAGCCTTCGCCTGAGCCGCTTGGAAGGCCTCCTGGGACATCACGGTCATTCGATCCCATCTCATGGCAACTTCACTCCTTGTCTTTTTAGTATGACAAAATCTTTCCTTTTTGGGAAGAAACGGCGATAATTTTTCTCTTGACAATTTCTGAGAATACGCTATTTATTGCTCCGGAGTTCTTATGGAAGAAATCGAGATCATAAGCTGGCTGACCCTTGATGCCATCAAAAAGAAAGCGAGAGTCGTGGAGACGGTCGGCAACCTCCAGACCGGCCACAGCATGTCCGTCTTCGGCATCATCGAAGAAGACTACTTGGAGCTCTGCTACAGCGATTCGGCGGCCAACTACCTGCGCCGCTACGAAAACGAGGACGAGTTCGACGCCGCCCTGGAGCAGAGAAAAGAAGAGGACGGCGAAGCCCATTACGAAGACAAGAGCGACTATGACGAAGATGACGAAGACGAAGAAGAGGAGCTCGACGTCGAGGACGAGTCAGAAAGCCTCTAGTCTTCCCCGGTCGCTTTGACCTTTTTCTTGAGATCGCTCAGGAAATTGAGGGCGTCCAGGGGGGTCAGCGAGGAGATATCGACCTCCTCGATCCCGCCTTTAAGCTCCCGCCACCGCTCCAGCTCCCTCTCTTCCGCAAAGAGAAGAAGTTGCGTTTTATCTCGCTTCCGGTGAGACCGGTAGGCCAGGCGCGGCAGTCCGGTCTCGTCGAGCTCCAGTTTCTCCAGGTTGAGGAGGACCTCCTTGGCCCTGTCGATCACGGAACGGGGAATCCCGGCCAGCTTAGCCACGTGGATGCCGTAGCTCTGGTCGGACGGGCCGGGGACGATCTTGCGCAGGAAGATGACCTCCTCCTTCCACTCCTTGACCGAGATATGGTAGTTCTTGATCCTTTTCATGGTCAGCGCCAGGTCGGTCAGCTCGTGGTAGTGGGTGGCGAAGAGAGTCATCGGCCGGATGTCATCTTTCTCGTGGAGGTGCTCGGCGACTGCCCAGGCGATGCTCAGCCCGTCAAAGGTGCTCGTGCCGCGGCCGATCTCATCCAGCAGCAGAAGGCTCCGGGGTGTCGCGTTGTTCAGGATGTTGGCCGTTTCCAACATCTCGACCATGAAGGTCGACTGACCCACGTTCAAAAAATCCATGGCGCCGATGCGGGTGAAGATGCGGTCAACCACTCCGATCTCCGCCCGCTTGGCCGGGACGAAGGAACCCATCTGGCCGAGGATGGTGATCAGGGCGACCTGCCGGAGGTAGGTGGATTTTCCGCCCATGTTGGGCCCGGTAACGATGAGGATCTGGTTCTCGTCGCGGTCGAGCTGCGTATCGTTGGGGATGAACGGCTCGGCCGATGTCTTTTCGATCACCGGATGCCGTCCCTCGGTGATGGCGATCCGGCCGTTCCGGTCGATAAGCGGCCGAAAATAATTCCGCTGCGAAGCCAGCTCGGCCAGCGAAGAGAGGACGTCGAGACGGGCGACGGCGGAGGCGATGCGCTGCAGCCTTTCCGTCTCCCTGGCCACCGCCTCCCGCACTTCGAGAAAAAGGCCGTGCTCGAGCTCGGCAATCTTTTCCTCGGCCGTCAGCACCTTTTCTTCGTACTCCTTGAGCTCGGGGGTGAGGAACCGCTCCGAGCCCAGCAGGGTTTGCTTGCGAGTGTAATCGGGGGGGACGAGGTGGAGGTTCGACTTGGTCACCTCGATGTAATACCCAAAGACCCTGTTATAACGGACTTTGAGCGAACCGATGCCGGTCCGATCCCGCTCCCTCTTCTCGAGCCCGGCGATGAACGACTTCCCGGAACGGCTGATAGAGCGCAGGTTATCAAGTCCGGGGCTATACCCGTCCTTGACGATCCCGCCTTCGGTGAGGAGGAAGGCCGGCTCGTCGAGGATGGACCGGTCGATGAGGGCAGCGATATCCTCGCCATTGTCCCAGGCCGCCAGGATTTCGGCATTCAGGCCCGCCCGGAAATCTTTCAGTAAGGCCTGGATTCCTGGCAGGGGCGCCAGCGATCGCTTAAGGGAAACGAGGTCGCGCGGATGGGCCGCCGCCAAAGAGATCTTCCCGGTCAGACGCTCCAGGTCGAAGACTCCCTTGAGGCTTTCCCGCAGGCCCCGGCGTTCAACGGTCCTCCCGAACCACTCCTCGACGGCATCCAGCCGGGCATTGATGGCCGCTTCATCGACAAGAGGCTGGAGCAGCCAAGCCTTGAGCAGGCGGCCCCCGATGGCGGTGACCGTGAAGTCGATGACCTCGAGGAACGAGTCCTTGACCCGGCCGTCCCGAAGGTTGCGGATGAGCTCAAGGTTTTTTATGGTCGTAGCGTCGAGCGTCATCTGCCGGCCGGCTGGAACATAGGAGATGCTCTGGACCAGGGAGAGGGAGCCCTTCCGGACCTTTTTGAGATAATAGAGGAGCGCTCCGGCGGCTGGGACGGCCAGCCGCTTCTCCTCCAGACCGAAGCCGCCCAGCGATCTAACCTTAAAATGTTCGAGAAGAACGCTTTCCGACTGTGGAAAGTCGAAGACCCAGTCTTCGACCCGGCTTTTCAGGAAGGGCCCGAGGTCGGTCTTGGCGGTGAGACGTTCCACCTCTTCGTCCTGGCCTTCGGCCAAGATGATCTCCTTCGGTGAAGCGCGGAACAGCTCATCAGCGAGGAGTTTGGTGTTTACGAGGGAACCCTCGGTCGTCCTTATCTGGCCGCTGGCCAAATCGATGAGGGCCAGTCCCCAGCCGTCCTGTCCGAAGAAAACGCTGGCCAGGAAAATGCTTTCTTTGGCCCCTTCGAGCTCGACTTCAACGGCAGTCCCGGGAGTCAGCACCTTGATCACATCGCGTTTTACGACTCCCTTGGCCGTTTTCGGGTCCTCGACTTGTTCGCAGATGGCCACCTTGAAGCCCTGTTTAAGAAGCTTGGCCAGGTAGGAGTTGACGGCATGGTAGGGCACCCCGCACATCGGGACCTTCTGGCGGGAAGTCAGGGCGATCTCCAGGATCGGCGAGGCGGTCTTGGCGTCCTCGTAGAACATCTCATAAAAATCGCCCAGCCGGAAGAATAGGAGGGCGTCCCGGTGCTCTCGCTTGATGCGGAGGTACTGTTCCATCATCGGAGTGACGAGGTTGTCCTGGGACATGGTATTTTCAACTATACTCAGGGTCCGGGAAATTTTCAAGGAAGGCTCGGGAGAGTCCCTCGCCTTGGACAGCAAGGAAAGCTATCCCCAGATGTTGTATTTTTTGATGAAGTGGTGGGGATGGTAGGAGGTCTTGGCGCGGCGCAGGCCGGGAATCCCGTTGTCCTGCTCTCGGTTGATGAACCGGCAGTCGGCCCATTCTCGCCGGACGAACTCCCGGTTAACCAGCTGGCTCAGGCCGTCATAGCTGGGGTCGACGATTTCGATGGGAATGACGGCCGTATCGGGTGTGAGTCTCGCTCCCAGCGAAAAAGCAGCGACCCGTCCGCCGACCTTGAACACCGCGCCACTGAGCAACAGCTCATCAAAATGGGCCAGCCCTTCCTCGTTGACACATCTCCAGACGTTGCCGATGAAGCCATCGCTGCCGGCCTTGACCTCGAGCCATCTCGCCAGAAGCTCCCGGCAGCCGGACAGATGATCGCGGGAAAGCCGCATATAATCATAAGCATAATGCCTTTCAAACTTGCGTATCCGGTTCCGCTTGCCGTCGTATTTTCTTCCTTTGAGCTCGATAAGGTCTTCGGTCCGGTACACGTAGTCGAAGTTGTCTCGGTCGAGCTCACGTCGGTAGGCTCCGCCGTATCTCAGGGCGAATGACTCATCGACCCGGGACAGCCGAGGGGCAAAAGACAGGCAGGCCCGAAGGGTCCCCTCGATGTCGTTCTCACCGACCGGTTGAAGAAAATAGGCCGGCTCTGAAGGCGGTTCGCAGAGGACACAGAGGTTTCCGTTGATGGCAGTCAACTTGGAGTGCTCGAATTGCCGCCAGAGAAAGATGTTCGCGAAATGGATCTCGCAGGCTTCGGAGGGATGCCGGGCGATGGCCGCGGCCAGCAGGTTCTGGTCCTCGAGCTCGATGAACCTGAATTCAGGGAACTGCGGTAGGCTCATCGTCCTCCCTGTCTCATCATTACGGTGCAGAGCTCCGGCCTGCAGCCGGCGCACCATTCCGCTTTCTTGACCATCGAGGCGGGCACGGCTTCCGCCTTCTTAAACCCAAAGCGGCTAAAATATCCGGGGATGACCGTCGCCAGATAGAGTTCGGCAGGAACATCTCGGAGCACCGCACGGACCAGCAGCCCTCCCCAACCCCGGCCGCGCCATTCTTCGTCCACGCCGAGAGCGCACAGCTCGAGGCACTCCGGGTGCTTCTTAAGCCCGCAAATGCCCCGGATTCTCCCGCCCTCTTCGACTACCCAGAACCCGTCTTCCTCCATATCGGCATAATCGAGGTTATATAACTTAGCAAGCCGAATGATATCCGGGAAATCCGCCTTTCTAGCTTTTCTAATGCGCATATAACCTATTATACCATTTCGTTTAGATAAGGTGGGGGCCCGTTGGCGACAAACCCGTTTGAGGGCGCAGCGGGCAGGGCTCTCTTCTATTGCCCAAGGCGAAGGGTATGGGTGAGGAAGTCCGTGGACGACTGAGCGGGCACGGTTTCTCGACTGAAAGGAGAGAAGAGCGAAGGAGGATGCGGAGCGAGTTTCTTCGCTGGGGAAACGAGCGGGCTGACGAATCCCATGCCCTGAGCCTAATTGACAACAAGGGGAGGCTATTGTATATCAATCCAAATGAATGGCCCCCTCGCCCTGACCTATCTTCGTATCCTCGCCGTACCCGTCCTTGTGATTCTGCTCCTCTCCAATTTCCGGGGTTATCACATCGCGGCCTTCGCCGTCTTCCTCCTGGCCACGCTCACCGATACGCTGGACGGCTTCTGGGCCCGCAGAAAAAAACAGATCACCGTCCTGGGCCAACTCCTCGATCCGACCGCCGACAAGCTGCTGATCGTCTCGGCGCTCATCTGCCTCGTCGGAAGCGGGGCTGTCCCGGCCTGGATGGCCGTCATCATTATCGGCCGCGAGATCGCTGTTACCGGGTTCCGCGCGATGGCTTCTGCCAAGGGGATCAATATCCCGGCATCGGCGCTCGGCAAGATCAAAATGATCCTGGAGACCACAACCATCGGCGTCCTTCTCTTGGGAGAAGGAGTCCTGGGCGGGCTTTATGTATTGTCCAAGGTGGGACTCTGGCTGACCGTCGTGGCCGCACTGGTCTCCGCCGCAGAGCACTACGTTCGATACGGGCGGACCGTCCTCTCAGGCCGATCCTGACAAAGCCTCCCGGCACTTGTCGAGCGACTCCCCGTCCTCTATGTTGAGAAGCCTCGGCGGAGAGGGCCACTGACGGCTGATCCTCTTCAACAGGCCGATCAGGACTTTGCCCGGGCCCATTTCCACCACTGTCTCCGCTCCTTCCTGCTGAAAGACCAGCATCGAGCTCTGCCAGAGCACGGGGCGGCTGACCTGTCTTTTAAGGGCGTCCCGGGCTTCCTCGCCACGACGGATGATCCTGGCATCCACGTTGGTGACGACAGGAAAGCGGAGGTCCCGGAATTCGACCGCAGCCAGGTCTACGGAGAGACGTGCTTCAGCGCTCTTCATCAAGGCGGAGTGGAAGGGAGCGCTCACGGGCAGCATCACCGCCCGCGCCCCTTTGATGTGTATCACGGCCTCTTCGACGGCCTCCTTATGTCCGGCGATGACGACCTGGTCATCGCTGTTCCAGTTGGCTATCTGGACCGTCCCGCTCGTGACCTGAAGCAGGGCCGACTCGATGTCCGCGATCGTGGAGCCCAATATCGCCGCCATCGCCCCGACTCCGACCGGCACGGCTTCCTGCATGTACCGACCCCTTTTGTGCACGAGGCAGAGGGCGTCCTTGAAAGTCAGGCTTCCGGCGGCCACCAGGGCCGAGTATTCTCCCAAGCTGTGGCCTGCGGCCAAGCCGGGTTCCATCCGCAGCAGCCGGAAAGCGATATAGCTGACCGCAAGAAGGGCGGGCTGTGTGTAAGAAGTCAGCTTGAGCTTGTCCTCGGGCCCTTCGAAGCAGACCTCGGAAATCTTAAAGCCCAGGGCATCATCCGCTTCCGCGAAGAGTTCTTTGGCCAGGGAGGAACGCGCCCAGAAATCCTTGCCCATGCCGACTTTCTGTGAACCCTGACCCGGAAAAACGAGAGCGAGTTTTCTCACGGCGTTCTCGTCACCTGGCCTGCTCCAGGCAGCGGTCGTTGATCCGGACCTCAGCCTGGGCGCGCAGGGACCGGACCCATGTTGTGGCCTGCTGTCCGGCCTTTTCGCTTTTAAGCCGATCTTCGATTTCGGCGGCAGCCTGGACGAGCGGTTTAGGCTCCCTCCCCAAAGACCTTTCAAAAGGCCTGTACTCCTCCTCATAGTAGCGTTCGATATCCTGACGGCTGACATCGACCCCCCGGCCGAAGCGGAGGTCTATAGTCTTGATATAGCGGATCACTTCCTCGAGGTAGGGCCGGAGTGCCTCCTCCTGAAGACCATAGGCCGCCAGCCTCTCCTGCCATTGTTCGGCCTCGAATCGTCCCTTCCAGAGGAGCAGCAGGTCGTCTGTCTCTTTCTTGGTCACCTCGATGTCTTCTCGAACGAGGTCGATGACCACCCTTCGGTTAATGGCCTCCTCCAGGGTTTGTCGAAGCGTCACCGGCGGATCGCCGTCCTTGTGCTCCGGACCGATGGCGAACTCCTGCAGGATCCGGACATCGGTCAAGGTCAGGGCCTTGCCGTTGACCTCGGCGACGATGCAGTCGACAACTTGAGGCTGACCTGGATGCAGCCAAAGCAGCAGGAGGACAGGTGCCATCGCCCAAGAACGGATTCTTCGCATGGGATTAGAATATATTGCCGATCGTGATAAAGGCAATAGGTCGCCCTCGTTTCTCGGGATCCGTCAGGTTCCAGCCGAGCTCCAGTCTCACGGGGCCGAGAGGAGTCCGATACCGCACCCCCAGCCCGACGGCGTGTTCCAAGTCGCGGAGGTCGACATCGCTCCGGTTGAAGAAGGAGTTGCCCGCATCGTAGAAAATAACACCCGAAAAGTTGCGAAGCGAAGAGACGACCGGAAAGCTGAACTCGAAATTGAACAGAACAAGAGCCTTCCCCCCGATGGGAATGCCGGACTCGGGATCCTCAGGACCGAGTTCATCGAATTTCGCCCCGCGGAAGGAATTGCTGCCTCCAGCGAAAAACCGCTCGTGGATGGGCATCTTGCCCATGCCGAGTCCCAGCCGGAACGTGGAACCGAGAAGGACACGGGGCACCAGGGTGAAATAGCGCTGGTACTTGAACAGGCCTTTGAGAAAATCGGATTCCGTCTGAAGAAGAGGGAAGGCCCAATCCAGCGCCAGGCTGGAGAAATAGCCTCGCTCCGGGTTGAAGGCATCGTCCCGCCGCTCCCGGATGAAACTCGGGGCCAGCGAGGTCTTTGAATAAGGGTAGAACTGGCGGTCGATCTCATTGGGCGGGACCTCGAGTTTGGTCAGCGTGGTCCGGGCGTATCCTAGAGTCGTCAGCATATCGAAGCCCCAGAAGAACGGCCGCATTCCCGTGACACTGATGCCCTCTCGCTCGAAGGCGAAGCTAGTCCGGTCTTCCGCCTCGACCCAGCCGTTGATGTAAGTCTCGACAGGGATGTTGAATAAAAAATAGGGCTGCTGCCAGGTGACCACGACTCGTTTCTCGGAGAGGCTGAACTGGGTGACGAAGCTCAGGCTGGCGGCGCTGCCGAACATGTTGCCCCGCATATACTCCGCGGTGCCGCGGAGCCGCAGGCTCGTTTCGAGAAGCGATGAGGCGGACCTGAAGGTATCCCGGGTCTCGAGGCCGATGCCGACGCCTGCATAGTTTCTTTCCCCCTCGCGGACCGTGATGATGACATGCTCCGCGCTTTCCGAGATGGGGATCTCTTCGATCGCGACTTCGGAAAAGATGCCCAACCTTTCCAAATTCTGCTTGGAGAGAGAGATCCTGTCGGCCCGGGCCAGGTCCCCCTCTTTGACCCTCAACTCTCGTAGGACCACATTGTTCCGGGTGGTGCGGTTTCCGGAAACGAATAAGCTCTGGATCCGGATCATCCGGCCTTCCTGGATGTTGAAGATGACCTTGAACAGGTCCTCTCCCAAAGCCTCTATCCTGGGCTCGATCTTCGTTCCCCGGACAGATTGGTCGAGATAGAAGGCACTCAGTTTCTCGATCTCTCTCCGGATGAACGGCCGGAAGAACGGCCCGTCTTCGGCGATGCTCAACTGCGACCGGATCATCTCGGGGCTGAAAAGAGAGGCTCCGGCGATCTCGATACTCTTGATCCGCTGCTGTCTTCCCTCTTGGATTGTGTAAACCGCTTCGGCCTCGTCTCCCTCCACGGAGAACTGGAGGCCGACTTGGGCGGCGGGGAACCCTTCGATCTCGTAGAGCATCTTGATCTCGCTGGTGAGCTCGAAGGCCCGTTTCCCGTCCAGCCTCCCGAAAAAGAGGACGCGGTCGGCAATCCCCAGCTCTTTCTTTATCCGGCCGGCAGTAAAATGGCTGTTGCCTTCAAACCGGACATTACTGATCCTGGCCTTCTGCCCGGGATCGACCCGATGGACGATCCGGATCCCGGCTGCCTCCCTCTCAATCCGGGAGCTTATCGCGGCCAGGATATATCCTCTTTCTCTAAGATAGGCCAGGATTCTCGCCTCAGCCTCGCCGAGTCCCCATTCTTCAAAGATCCTCTCTTCCCAGATCGGCAAGACGAGGTCGATAGGAACCTCGGCCCCAGAGATGAGGATTTCGATATGTTCGTCAGGGTCAACCCGGATCAACAGGGAAACGGTCCCGTTCTCGGGGAAAAAATCCTCGGCGGTGAGTTCGACGTCGGCCCGCGGGTATCGGTGTTTGGCGTAAAGCGCTCGAAGCCTGGCCAGATCCTGGTCCAACCGGCTGAGGCTGTAAAGATCGCCTTCCTTTGTCTTCATGGCCTTCTTCAGGTCCGCTTTGGGGACGCCCGCGCTCCCCTGGAACCGGACCGCGGAGATCGCATAGCGCGCTCCCGCCGCAATGGCGAAAACGACATCGACCTGAGGAGCCCCTGGAACCCGCTTCGCCGCTGCCCGGACCTGGGGCTGGAAATAGCCCTCATCGATCAAGGCCATCTTCAATTCTTCGGTCGCCCGGGCCAGCTTTTCGTCGGAGAAATAGGCATATTCCTGCAGCGCGTAAAGGGAATTCCTGAGTTTTCGCCCCGACGTTCCTTTTTCGCCCCGGAAGCCGATTTTGCGGACGATGAGCTTCCGGGTGAGCCCGAACCTGAGCTCGACGCTCTCCACGCCGCTCCGCGTGACCACCACGTCGGAGAATAGTTGGCTTCGGTGGATCTGTTTGATGCTGTCACTGACAGCCGACAGCGAATACAGGTCGCCGGGCCGGATGGAGACCAGGCGTTCCAGGTTTTCGGTGTTGGGGGCTCCGTCCACCCAGACCTCCACTTTGGCAACCACTGCGGCCGGAGCACTCTGGGGAAAAGCGGCTGAGCTCATAAGGCCGGGCAGGGAGAGGATGAGACAGAGAAAGCAGGCCGGGAGGCACAGCCTCCGGCGCCCGTCCCTAAAACCGCCTGCGAACCTTGACATCGAAGCTGAGCCTTCCAATTTCGTTGCGCGTGCCGACAATCGAGAATTCGTTGCTCAGATCCCATTCCAGGCGGACGATCTCCTCGGTCTGCCTGGTTAGGTTGGTGGAGTAATAGATATAGAAGTCCTTGGAGATTTTCTTCCCGATCGTCAGCCGGGCGGTCATCTCGGACGAAGAACCCATAAGAAAAGGGTCGATCCGGAAGCGGTCGAGACTGAACAGCTTCTCGGCCCTCTTCTGGGCGCCTTCGGTCAGGGTGAAGGAGAGCAGCGAGGCCGTGCTGAGTTGGGAGCTCGTCTCCGTTCTGTATTGTCTCTTGTAGGCTTCTCCCAATGCGAGAAGGGCCAGGACATCCTCCGGCGGCAGAGGGGGCGAGGAGCTGAACTGGGGCTTCAGTTGCGTTGCCAAACCGGACAGCGTGATGGTTACACGATAGTCCTTGACAAAAGTTTCCGCCCGAAAATCCAGGTAGGGCTCGACCGAGGAGGGATTGAAAAAGCTCAAGCGTCCGCGGAGGATCTGGAATTTCCTGTCCTGAAAAAGGGCCTCCCCGCTCAGGGTTTCGACGGTCCCGAGAAGGATAGGGGCCTTGATGTCTCCCGTAACGTTCAGGTCGAAACGTCCTCTGACCCGGCCCAGAGAATTTTCCATCCAGGCGTTGTCATCGGCCTTTAGCCGGACATTCAGGGTGAGGTCGTCAAAGAAGCCTGGCTTCTGCTGCGGCTTTGCGTTTGGGCGCGAGGAGAACGAGAATTTTTCCTGGATCTCCCGCCTCCAGGAGAGGCGGCGCACCGCGACATCGCCCTCCAAGATAAATCGTTTGCTGTCCTTGATCAGCCGCAGCGAGGCATTCGCCAAGGCGCGGGTCCGCTCGAGCGGCGAGAGCAGCATGCTCTTGCCTCCGAAGGAGCAGTTGATGCCGATCTCGCCACCTTTCCCCAAAGTAACCTCGCCGTTCCCTTCGACTTCGCCTCCCCCGAGCTTTCCGCGGAACGACCTGATGGAAAACCGTCCTCCCTCGACATTCACCCGGCCAGAATAATCGGCCAAAGCTTGGGGAAATTGAGGGAAGGGAAGAACCGGTCCCTGAATCTCGATGACTCCATTGAGTTGGGGAGAAGAGGGGGCGCCGCGGATTCGGGCTTGGTATTCCAACCTGCCCTTAACCCCGCGCCAAGGAAAGACAAGATCGAGGTTGCTGAATCCACCGTTGACGTCGATGGACAGGCTGTCCGGAGCGAGGGGGATATCGGCATCCACCGAGAAATCGTTCTCTTCGGCGGAGAAATAACCTCGGGCCATGAGGCCGAGACGTTCTTTTGACATGCGGAGCCGGAGCTCTCCTCGAGCATCGACTTGAGGGAAAGGACCGAAGCGTAGGTTATTGATGCTGAAGTCGCCGGCAGGCATCTCTTCTCCGCCCAGTCGTCCTCTGCCCTTGAGCGTGAAATTCAGCTCTCCGGCCAGGTCAGGTCTCAAGGTGTTCAGGTTGATCCGCTCTCCGGCGGCATCGATCTCTACCTCTTCGCTCTTCACCCCCAGCCGCCAGGCGGTCTTCACCCTCCCGCCGAAGATATCGAAGGCGAGCTCGGGGAAGGCGATCGAGTCTCCGTCCCAGATGAGCTTTCCCGTCAGGGCTCTGAGTTCCTGTGTCCCAAACCTGATCAGGGGGCTCGAAAACGTACCGTCCACCCGGATGACGTCGTCCCGATACCGGACCTGGAAATCGCCGGTCCCCATTCCGCGGAGTGGCAGCCGTAAATTCAAGCCGGCCAAGACCCTGCCCAGGTCTCCTTCAGCCATATTGATTCCGATATCTAATCCCTGAGGGGAATTGAGGAGGGTGATGTTGCCCTTGAGGCCGGGGTCATTAACCCGGAACTGCCCGCGCACTTCGTCCTTTTGGATTTCCACCAGGCCTTCGGCGGCTTCGACATCATGCCTGTCGAAACCGGCCGGAGAGAGAGCAAATTCGATCCTGACCTGAATATCCGATGGGGCGCCTTTGATCTCGACTGAGGCGATGCCGCTGCCCCGGATCTCCGGAAACGTCAGATTCTGGCGAAGAACAAGGGAGGTGAACCTTCGGGCCTCCCGGACATCGCTGACCTCGCCGCTGATGGTCACATCGGCGGCCCGGTCGAGGACATACTTCCCGTCGAAGGCAAAACGCCCAAATCTGGTGTCCAGCCGGGGAGAGGAAAACCGGAACTCGTTCTGGCGGTCCCAAACAAAGCGAACCGGGCCGGAAAATGGGTAGGTTTCAGGGGGACCGGAGAAGGACGAATCCCTAAACTCGAAATCGGCCACCAACTGGCGGTCATCCAGAGAGAACTTTCCCCACACAGGCGATCTCACTGGCCACGGCACCGAGGTCATGGCCAGGATGGGTTCGAGATGAAATCCCCGCACCTCGCCCCCGATTTTTCCCTGGGTTTCCTGGATCCGGACCGATTCCAGGCCGGACCGCTTCTGCATGTTCATCTCGACGAGAAAGCCTCGCACCGTGGAATATTCGAGGCTGCCCGTTATTTTTTCCAGGGGAACTCGGTTGAGCGTAAGCCCGCCGCTGCTGAGGCGGCTGACGAACTTGATCTCCTCCTGGGTCCTGCTCAGGTCTCCCGCTCCTTCGATCCGGCCTTCCCATTCGAAGGGAATTCCCAGCACCTTGGCGACGGAATCCAGGTCGGCCTTGAACGAGACTCGCAGCGTCCCCTGGGGATCGAGCTGCCCGAAGAGACTTCCCTGGGCCTTGATCCAGGTGTCTCGGCCGGCGAGGACGAACCTGTTGATTCTCCAGCGGGTTCCCAGGCTTTCCAGAACGAGCGCCATCTTCCCTTCCAATGGCTTCCTCTCAGGCTCCAGCCGGAGGGAGCTCTCGGCTGCTTCCACCCGCAGCGATAGGAACTCATCTTGCAGACTTAAGCTGGCCCTAACTCCTTTTGCCTCAAAACTCTCCTTGCGGCCGGAATAGTGGAACTCGCCCTCCCGGAGCAGCCCTTTCTTGATGGCAAAAGGCAGGGCCAGCGAAGCCCTGTTCTTGGCCCCGACCCCTTGACCCTCAGGCGAAGCGGAGATCCTGATCACCGGCCTGTCGATGAAGATCGTGAGTGGCCTCTCGTTCTTGAACAAAGAACTGAAGGGCAGGACTATAGATACGCTCTTGGCCGAGAAATAAGGGGACTGGGAAACCGTCCGGATGTCCTCGAGCAATACGGACGGAGGAAAAAGATGAAGCTGGATGCGGGAATAGGTGAAAGCCGATTGGATCCTCTTTCTGACTTGGCCACGGATGAAGTTCCGTAAATAGACCCCGCCGCCGAGGAGGACCGACACCAGGATAGCGAAGGCGATAAGCGATCCCAGCCTTTTTTTGGTCATGAGCAGAGACAGCTTAATATAGCACTATCAAGGGATTCTTCTCAATCCGGCTCGGGCAAAGCTCGGAGGGACACCCCCTCGCTTTGTTAATAAGGGGAAAAAACCAAGGCTTGCCCGTTCTCTCCTCATACGGGTTTCTCATCCACGGACCGCGCCCTAGAAAAACTATGTTTTGAGCCCCATTATTCAACCGTGAAGAGGACAGAGCTGGCCTCGACATAATCGCCGGCCCGAAAGCAGATCCTGGCGATCTGTCCGGCCTGGGGGGCTTTTATCTCGTTCTGCATCTTCATAGCCTCCAGCACGAGGATGGGCTGGCCCTCCTGGACCTCATCCCCCGGGGCTGCCAACACCTGGACGACGCGGCCCGGCATACTGATCCTGACGTCTCTTTTCTTCTGCCGTCCCTTATCCTCCCTGAGGATCTTCAGGGCAGAGCGTTTTTCGACCCGGAAAAGCCGGCCATTGACAAAGACCGAATGGGAGAGGGAGTTGGAGTGGACGATGACGTTGAAGATCCGGCCGTCGACGTTGAGGAGGATCTCCTCCTGACCGATGAACTCAGCGGAGACATCATAGGACCGATCGCCCACCGAAACCCGGAGAACGTTATCCCCGGCCGCCTCCAGGCTAACTTTGACCTCCTTCTGTCCAAGCCAAAACAGGAAATTCATCCTAAAGCCTCTTGGCGAAATTCTCCAACCTTCCCTGAATCCTCCAATTCTTCTCTTCGCCCTTGCTGTGAGGCGACGCTCCGGTTTGGGCATCGCGTCCGCTCTTGATCCCGGCGGCGATCAGGGCGGCGATTTCTTCGGCCGGATCCTCTTGGCCGGGCTCTTTCTCCAGCTCGGCGATGAAATGGGTGTTGTATGCGCCGGCCAGGAACCGGGGATGAAGGAGGATCCTCTGGAAAAATGGGATGGTGGTCTTGATGCCGTAGACTTGATACTCGGACAGAGCCCGCCTCATCCGGAGGATGGCCTCCTCCCTCGTCTTCCCCCAGGTGATTAGCTTGGAAAGCAGAGGATCGTAGTCCAAGGGCACTTCGTACCCTTCATAGATGCCGCTGTCATCGCGCACTCCCAACCCGGCGGGCGTGTGGAGATAAACGATCTTCCCAGGAGAAGGCATGAAATCATTGAAGGGGTCCTCCGCCATAATCCGACATTCCATGGCATGGCCCTGTGGCCGGACATCCTCCTGGCGGAAAGGCAGCGGCCGGCCGGCGGCGATCTCGAGCTGGCACTTGACCAGGTCGATGCCGGTCACCATCTCGGTAATAGGATGCTCGACCTGGAGGCGGGCGTTGACCTCCAGGAAATAAAACTTCTTCTCCCGGTCGACGACGAACTCCACCGTCCCCGCGTTTCGGTACCCGATGCTGGCAGCCGCCTTGACGGCTACCCGACCCATCGCAGCTCTGGTCTGTTCGTTCAGGAAAGGCGAGGGGGTCTCTTCCAGGACTTTCTGGTAGCGCCGCTGCATCGAGCATTCCCTTTCCCCCAGAAAAACGACATTCCCGAAATTATCGGCCAGGATCTGGATTTCGATATGGTGCGGCTCCTCGATATATTTTTCGATGTAGACGGCCGGGTCCGCGAAGCTCGAGAGCGCCTCTGACCGGGCCAGCTTGAAGGCGGAGAGCAGGTCCTTTTCTTTGTGCACAAGCCTCAGCCCTTTGCCGCCGCCGCCGGCGGTCGCTTTGAGGAGCAGGGGGAAGCCCACCTCACGCGCTTTTTCCCGGAGTTCTCGCTCATCGGCGACAGATTCCAGGGTTCCGGGGATGATGGGGACTCCGGCTGCCGACATTTTCCTCCGGGCAGAGGTCTTCTCGCCCATCATCTCCAGCGGTTCGGAAGGGGGACCGATGAACGTGATCCCCTCCTCTTCACAGCATCTGACCAGCCGAGGGTTTTCGGCCAGAAAACCATAGCCGGGATGGATGGCCTCGGCGCCGCACCTCTTGGCCGTGGCGATGATCTTCTCTACGTTGAGGTAGCTTTCGGACGGCTTGGCCCCGCCGATGAAATAGGCCTCCTCGGCCAGGCGCACATGGAGGGCCTTGCGGTCGGCTTCGGAGTAGACGGCGACCGGGATGATCTTCATCTCCCGGCAGGCGCGGATAATCCGCACGGCGATCTCGCCCCGGTTGGCGATCAAGATTTTCTTAAACATTTACAGGGGTATATTGCCGTGTTTTTTGGGCGGGTTCTTGTCCCGCTTATTCTCCAGCACCCGCAGCGCGGCGATGAGCTTCGGGCGGGTGGAGCGAGGCTCGATGACCTCGTCGAGATAGCCCTTCTCGCAGGCGATGTACGGGTTGGCGAACTTTTCCCGGAATTCACTGATCTTGGCGTCCCGGGCAAGCGTCGACTCCGAGCTTCCGTTGAGTTCGCGCTTGTAGACGATCTTCACCGCCCCCTCCGGGCCCATAACGGCGATCTCAGCCGAGGGGAATGCGTAGTTGATGTCCGCCCGGATGTGCTTTGAGGCCATAACGCAATAAGCGCCGCCGTAGGCTTTTCGCGTGATGACGGTGACCTTGGGCACCGTCGCTTCGGCAAAGGCATAAAGGAGCTTGGCGCCGTGGCGGATGATGCCGCCGTGCTCCTGGGCGACTCCGGGTAGAAATCCGGGCACGTCCTCGAAAGTGATGAGGGGAATGTTGAAGGCATCACAGAAGCGGACGAACCGGGCTCCCTTGTCCGAGGCGTTGATGTCCAGGGCACCGGCCAGATGGTCGGGCTGGTTGGCCACGACGCCGACCGGCTTTCCCGCCAGCCGGCCGAACCCGATGACGATGTTCCTGGCGTACTCGGCCTGGACTTCGAAAAAATAGTTCTCGTCGACGACTTCGCGGATGACCTGGCGGATATCATAGGGCTGGTAGGGATCGTCAGGAACCAGGAGGCTTGCCTCTTCGCTTGACCTGTCCGGGGGATCCGAGGTTTCCTTCTCCGGCGGGTCCTCGAGGTTGTTGCTGGGAATAAAGGAGAGAAGCTCCCGGATGAGGGCCAGAGCATGTTGTTCATTCTCGGCCGCAAAATGAGCGACTCCGCTCAGGGCGTTGTGCGTCTCGGCGCCGCCCAGCTCCTCCATACTCACTTCTTCGTGGGTGACCGCCTTGATGACGTCGGGGCCGGTGATGAACATGTTGCCGGATTCTTTGGTCATGATGATGAAATCGGTGATGGTGGGCGAATAGACGGCCCCGCCGGCACAGGGCCCCATGACCGCCGAGATCTGGGGGATGACTCCAGAGGCCAGGACATTCCTCAGGAAGATATCGGCGTAGCCGGCCAGGCTGGCGACCCCTTCCTGGATCCGGGCGCCCCCGGAATCATTGAGTCCGATGATGGGCGCGCCGACTTTCATTGCCAGGTCCATGATCTTGACGATCTTGGCGGCGTTGGCGCCGCTCAGCGAACCGCCGAAGACCGTGAAATCCTGGGCAAAGACAAAGACCTGCCGGCCGTCGATCCGGCCGTAACCGGAGACAACCCCGTCCCCGGGGATCTGCTTCTTCTCCATCCCGAAATCGCGGCTCTGATGGACGACGAGCTTGTCCATTTCCTGAAAAGACCCTTCATCGAGAAGAAGGGCGATCCGTTCCCGCGCTGTCAACTTCCCCGCCTGGTGCTGCTTCTCGATCCTCTCGGCGCCCCCGCCCAGCTCGGCCAGACGGTTCTTCTCCTTGAGGTCATCCAGTTTTTTTTGGATGCTCATGATGACCCCTCCCCAGGATCAGGTTATTTCTTAACCTTTCCCCAGTCCTTCAGGAATTTCTCGATCCCTATATCGGTCAGGGGATGTTTGACGAGCTTGTCAATTACGGAATAGGGTATGGTGGCGATGTGGGCGCCGAGCAGGGCAGCGTCGACGACATGGCGGGGATGCCGGATGCTGGCGACGATGACCTCGGTCTCGAACGAGTAGTTGTCGAAGATGGCCAGGATCTGCTCGATAACCTCCATCCCCTCCTGGGAGATATCATCGAGCCGGCCGATGAACGGGCTGACGAAGCGAGAGCCCGCTTTGGCGGCCAGGAGCGCCTGACTGGGGGAGAAGATCAGCGTGGTGTTGATCATTATTCCTTCCTGAGAGAGGACCCGTGTGGCTTTCAGCCCTTCGAGGCCGATGGGGATTTTGACCGCGATATTGGAGGACAGCGCAGCCAGCTTGCGGGCCTCGGGGACGATCTCAGCAGCCCGGGCTGAGACACATTCTACGCTCACGGGCCCGGGACAATAGCGGCAGATCTCCTTGACGAGATCCTCGAAAGCCATGTTCTCCTTCGCGCAGAGCGAGGGGTTCGTGGTCACGCCGTCCAGAATCCCCCAGCCGGCCACTTCCTTGATCTCGGCCAGGTTTGCCGTGTCCAGGAAGAACTTCATTCTTTCCTCCATTCTCCAAGTTCTGGGCTATGCCGGTAACGCGCCTCGCGGTTCGCGCGCCGCAACCGTGTTGGAGAGGGTCCCGATACCCTCTATCTGGACGTCTACCCTGTCCCCGGGGACCATCGGGCCAACCCCTTCTGGAGTTCCGGTGGTAATGACATCGCCCGGATAGAGTGTCATGATGCGGGAAACGAAGCGGACGAGAAAAGAGACCGGGAAGAGCATCTTCCGGGTGCTCGAGGACTGCCTGAGCTTGCCGTTCAGAAAGGTCTTGATCCGCAACCCGGCCGGGTCGAGGCCGGTAGCGATGCAGGGTCCGATCGAGGCAAACGTGTCGAAAGACTTGGACCGGGTGAATTGGACATCTTTAGCCTGGAGGTCCCGGGCCGTGATATCATTGAAACAGGTGTAACCGAGGATAAACTCCTCGACGTCCGCCCGCTCGGGAAGCTGCTGCGCTTTTTTTCTGATGACCACAGCCAGCTCCCCTTCATAATCCACTCTCTCTGAGATCTCCGGATAAGATATGACCCCGCCCGGTCCGATGACCGCCGAGGGCGGCTTCAAGAAGAGCAGCGGCTCCTTGGGAACAGGGTTTCCGAGTTCCCGGCTGTGCGCTTCATAATTCCGGCCGACGCCCACTATCTTGGTCGGCTCAACGGGCGGGAGGAGTGCGACCTGGCTGATAGGAATGCTCCTCTCCCCAACCCGATACTTCATAAAAATGGAGCCGGAAACAGGATGGAGGTTCTCTTCCCTGAGGACGCCGAAGAGGATTTCCTTTTTGTGTTCAAACCGATAGATTTTCATTAAGGGGAGTCGTCCCTTGCGGTCCCGAGTACAGCGGCCGACTTTCGGCTCTCATTCCCGGTACCATCCAGTGCAGTCATAGCATATTCATAATTTCTTCCCTTTTCAACCTTCGAGTCCGAGAAGGAGCTATCCGTTGCCGGCAGGCTGGCGACCAGGACAAAATCGCCCTTCCCAACCTCCCTGCGCCAGACCGTATAACCGGTCAGGTCGGATTCCCCGCCTGCCTCCCAGCTTAAGGCGATGAAGCCCGGGCCGCCGATGGCCGTCAATCCAAAGGGTGGAGCCGGAGGGAAGACATCCTTAGCGATGACCTCGGCGGTCTCCGAATCTTCGCTCTCCACCGGTGGTGTCGTCTCCAGGACGGCCCGGACGAAATACCGGTAGGTCCGGCCAAACAAAAAATCTTTGTCTCGGAACTCAGTCATCTTGAGCGGAGCCGAATTCAGCGGTGACGTCGGGTTTTCCCCGTCCAACTTGTAAACGTTGTAACCTGCAGTCTTGGAAGAGGGCGCTTCCTTGCTGGCTTGCTCCGGGCTCTCCCAGCTCACCTGGATATGGTCCTCAAAGACAACACCCCGCACATTTCGGGGAGGAAACGGCGGAGTCAGAGCTTCCAGAGAAGAGGGCACCGCGAACCCGGAAACCCGTTTCTTCAGGTCCCTCACCCGAACAGAGAAGGTCAGGACTTTCTGCCCGATATCCTCGCCGGCCAAGGCATGGCTGTGGACCAGTTTCGCTTTGGTTGTCGTGTCCCTCGAAAGGAGCGGGGCAAACTGATCTTTGCTGATTCGGGCAAGGAGCTCGGCCTTGCTTTCAAACTCCTCTGCGGTCCACGTCTTGGGGCCGGTCTCGGCCTTGCGGTCCTCCTTTATCATCCAGATTTCCACCTCCGTCACCTCGTCGAGCGGGTTCCCGTCGACGTAGGCCGTAGGGTTGGTCCAAGTCAGTAGGAACGCGGCGCCTCTCTGGATGAGGACAAGGTCTTCCACGGCCTGAGGGACTCGCACCAACGGCGGCTCGATCGGACCCTTTTTTCCGCAGCTCGCCAGGGCGATCAGACTGGAGACAATTAGGGGGAGAAAGCTGCGCCTCTCCATCAGAGGATGAACCGCCGCAGGTCCTGGTCCTTGAGGATATCCCGAAGCTGGTCTTGGACGTATGATCTGTCGATCAAGATGTTCTTGTCCGCAATTCCCGGGGCCGCAAAGGAGATCTCCTCCATCACCTTCTCCATGATGGTGTGCAGGCGGCGGGCGCCGATGTTCTCGGCATCCTCGTTGACTTTTTCGGCTATGTCGGCGATCTCGTCGATGGCATCGCCGGTGAACTCGACGTACACACCCTCCGTTTCCATCAGCGCCCGGTACTGCTTGATCAGGGCGTTTTCGGGCTCGATCAGGATGCGCAGAAAATCCTCCTTGTTGAGCGGAGTGAGCTCCACACGGATGGGGAATCGGCCCTGCAGCTCGGGGATGAGGTCGGCCGGCTTGGAAACATGGAAAGCGCCGGCACCGATGAACAGGATGTGATCGGTCCTGACCAGGCCGTAGCGCGTGTTGACCGTCGTGCCCTCGATGATCGGAAGGAGGTCACGCTGGACGCCCTCGCGGCTGACCTCCGGGCCGTGACCAGATTCACGGCCGGCGATCTTATCCACCTCATCCAGGAAGATGATGCCCGAGTGTTCCACTCTCTCCACGGCCAGCCGGGCCACCTGCTCCATGTCGACCAGACGCCTCTCTTCGTCCTCCAGCAGGAACTCCTTGGCCTCCCGGATTTTCACGCGTCGCTTCTTGGACTTGCCCCCCAGGAATCCGGGCAGGAGCTCCTGAATGTGGATCCCGATCTCTTCCACTCCCTGGTTGGAAAAAACCTCGAACGGAGAGGCCATCTTCTCCTTGACTTCGATCTCAACCAGGCGGTCGTCCAGGACACCCTCACGGAGCTGCTTGCGCAGCTTCTCCCGGGTTTCCAGGAACCGGTCGTAATCGCCTTCCGCCAGGGCATTCTCCTTCCGTCTCGAAGGCGGCAGGAGCAGGTCAAGGACCTTCTCTTCTACGTTGCTCTTGGCCTTTTCCCGGATCTCCTCGATCTTCTCCTGCTTGACCATGTCGACGGAGATGCGGACGAGGTCCCGGATCATCGACTCCACGTCCCGGCCCACGTAACCCACTTCGGTGAACTTGCTGGCCTCGATTTTGAGAAAAGGTGAGAAGGTGAGTTTAGCCAGGCGGCGGGAGATCTCGGTCTTGCCGACGCCCGTGGGTCCGATCATCAGGATGTTTTTGGGCGCGATTTCATCGGCCAGCTCGGGAGGGAGCTTCCTCCTACGAAAGCGGTTCCGCAGGGCGATGGCCACGGCTTTCTTGGCTCCCTTCTGGCCGATGATGTATTTATCGAGCTCGGCGACAATCTCCTGGGGAGTGAGCTCCGTGTCTTTGGTCTCTTCGGGGACTTGGCGGATGGCTTTGGGCTGTGTCACGGCGACTCTCTCACAACTCCTCGAGTGTGACTTGATCGTTGGTGTAAACGCAGATGCCGGCGCTGATCAGGAGCGCCTCAAGGGCGATCTCCTTAGCCGTGAGGCCGGTGTGCCGGATCAGGGCGCGGGCGGCGGCCAAGGCGTAGGGCCCGCCCGAGCCGATGGCGATGATCCCGTCGTCTGGCTCGACGACATCGCCAGTGCCCGAGATGAGGAAGGCGCTGTCCTTGTCGGCCACGATGAGCAGGGCTTCGA
>Ga0154855_1127_pt3 | contig 26067 bp, 19 predicted proteins | sample Rifle2008BG19ft_FD_105827 | JGI IMG/M metagenome (GOLD analysis project Ga0154855, IMG submission 105827) | Candidatus Aminicenantes bacterium RBG_19FT_COMBO_58_17 | reverse complement strand
ACGAGCTTGAACGGTACCGGCTGAGCCAGCAGATCAAAAAAGAAGAGGCCAAGATGAAGGCCATCGAGAAGGAAGAGGCCATCAAGATCGAGGAACTGGAGATCTCGAGGCGCGAGAAAGAGCTCGAGGCCAGTGTGGTCAAGCCGGCCGACGCCCGCAAGTACCAGATCAAAGCCGAAGCCGAAGCCGAGGAATTCCGGATCCAGGCCGAGGCCAGGGGCAAGGCCGAAGCGCTGCGCTTGGAGGGAGAGGCCGAGGCCGATCTCATGAAGAAAAAAGGCCTGGCCGAGGCGGAAGCCATGCTCAAGAAGGCCCAGGCCTGGGAGAAATATAACCAGGCGGCCATCCTGGAGATGTATCTCAAGACGCTTCCGGACCTGGCCAGGGCGGTTTCCGAGCCGTTGTCCAAGGTGGACAAGATCGTGGTCATCGGCGGCGGCGACAAAAGCCTGGGGACGACCAAGATCACGGCCCAGGTCGCCGAAGTCCTCTCCCAGTTGCCCGATGTCGTCAAGTCACTCACAGGCGTCGATTTGAAAAAATTCCTCCAAGAGAAGCTCTCGCCCGAAGACAAGAAAGAGAAATAGCCGCCGGCGAAGGACAGGTCCGCCATGATCTCAGAAAAAGTTAACCAGATCGGCGCCTCGCCGACCCTCAAGATATCGGCCAAGGCCAAGGCTATGAGGGCGGAGGGGATCGACATCGTCGACCTCAGCGTCGGCGAGCCCGATTTCCCCACCCCCGAGAACGCCAAGGGAGCCGGGATCCGGGCCATCCAGCAGAACTTCACAAAGTACACCGAGAACGAAGGCATCCCCGCCCTCAAGAAGGCGGTCATCGCGCGGATGAAGGAGGACTACGGCCTCAGCTACGAACCGAATCAGGTGATCGTTTCTCCCGGGGCAAAGGCCTCCCTCTTCTTGATCTTCCAGACCCTGGTCAACGAAGGCGAGGAGGTCATCATCCCTGCTCCTTATTGGGTGACCTATCCGATGGCCGTCCTCCTGGCCAAGGGCAAGCCCGTGGTCGTCCCGACCAAAGAGGAGAACGGGTTTGTCATAACTCCCGCGGAGCTCAAGGCGGCGATCAACCCATCCACCAAGGCTGTGATCCTCAACAACCCGTCCAACCCGACCGGAGCGGCCTACTCAAAGGCCCAGCTCGAAGCGCTCGCCGAGGTCATCCGCGGCGAGGACGTGTTTGTCATCGCCGACGAGATCTACGGCAATCTCATCTTCGACGACTTCGAGTTCCGGAGCTTCGCTTCATTGGGTGAGGACATCAAGAAGAAGACGGTTGTCGTCAACGGCGTCTCCAAGTCCTATTCGATGACAGGCTGGCGCATAGGCTACGCCCTGGGACCGTCCGAGATCATCAGCGGCATGGCCAAGGTCCAGAGCCATTCCACGTCCAACCCGTGCTCCATCTCTCAGTATGCCAGCCTGGAAGCCCTGAGCGGCCCCCAGCATGAGGTCTCGCGGATGGTCGCCGAGTTCCAGCGCCGGCGGAACTACTGCCTGATGCGGCTGCGGGCCATCCCCAAAGTCTCCTGCTTCAAGCCGCAGGGCGCATTCTACCTCTTCCCCAATTTCTCCGCCTACTACGATAAAGAAGCCGACGGCATCCAGATCCGCAATTCCTACGGGCTGGCCTATTACCTCCTCAAGGAGGCCCGGGTGGCTATCGTACCCGGCGATTCCTTCGGCGCCGACGCCAACATCCGCCTCTCCTTCGCCACTTCCATGGAAAACCTGGAAAAGGGCCTGGACCGTATGAGCGCGGCCTTGGCCAAACTCAAGACCCCGAAGAAGCTCAAGCGCGTCGCCCTCAGCAACGCCGTCACCCGGATAAAAAAATCCGTTCCGGTGGAGGCGACGGTCACGGCCAAGATGAGGGACGCCCTGGTGGCCGAGATCGACGGGCACCTCACTCCCGAGAACTACTACGAGTGGAACGCCAACATCTCCGGAGTTATCGTCCAGCTCCGGACGAACGTCTCCCACCTGTACGACTTCTGGGTGGAGAACTGGTACCCCGCCCAGCTCGAGGCTGAACTCGAGCCACACGGGATCATCTACGCCGTGGACGGGATCGCCGGCCGGGAGCCTCGGGCTTTCTACAATTCCGAGACCAAGACCGGGATCATCGTCAACGCCGACAACTACGGCCCCTTGAGGAGTCTGGCCCTGGGCCTGGTCATGGATGTCTCGGAGCGACTCTTCGGAGTCTGCGGCATTCGCGGCATGTCGGCCGACACTGCGGGGAAAGGGTTGATCCTGATCGGCCCTCCCGGGACGGGCAAGACCGAGCTCTTCTATGGGATCCTCGAGGACAAGCGCTTCCGTCTCCACTCCAACGATATCGTCTTCGTCCGTCAGTCAGGCGGGAAAGCGCTGGCCGATTGCGTCGAGAGGAAGCTCTATATCCCCACCAACGCCGTCGAGTCGTTCCCGCGGCTGGGCCCTCTTTTCGACTCCAGCAAGTGCGAAAACGTCGTCGTCCACAAGGACGACTGCAAGAACGCCGAATGCCTGAGGCAGGACGACTGCCGGCTCGACCGGGGATCGCTATTCTGCTACAAGGCCGCCTCGGAAGCGCATGCCATGCTCGACCCTTACTGGATCGGCGGAAAGGCCGCCTCCACCAAGCGGACCGAGCTGAGCTGGATCTTCATCCTCCGCAACGACCCCGTCTCACCGGCGGCGATCAAACTGCAGAAGGACGAAGCCCTCCGTATCCTCGAAGCCGGCGAAAGTGCGGGGGCTAAGAAGGCCTTGAGCCCGGCCAAGCCCCAGCCTTTCTTCAACCCTCATCTTCTGTTCACCACAGAGGAGAGGCGGGAGCTCCAGAAGGGCTACGTCGGCCGGCTGCTGGACAGCGTGTCCTGCTATCTCTTCAACAGCGGAACCGCCGCCGCCGCCGAGATCAAAAAGATCATATTGGGTGAAGGGTAGACCATTCCCAGCTTGTTGTCGAGCTCCTGAGCGATCGTCAGCAATCCCTTTTCCTTTGCCGCCTTGAGAGCCTCCACGATGTTCGGCGAAGTCCCGCTGGTGGACCGGACCAAGGCGACGCCGCCTTCGTCTCCGAGTGCTTCGACCTGACGGCTGAGCTCATCAGGGAACGTCCGATATTCCATGGGCATCTCCCTCATGCCGGAAGGCCGGATACGATGATGTCTTTGACTTTATCGATGAGCGTCCGCATGTTGTGCTGGTCAAAGCCCTCTACGGGGACGGGCGGATGAAAGAGGACATCGACTTTCCCCCGGCGGGTAAAAATGGTTCCCCGGGGCATCAGCTCATAAGTCCCTCGAATGGTGATCGGGGCGATGGCCGCTCCGCTCTCCAGCGCCAGGAAGAACCCGCCCCTCTTGAACGCCTGGGTGCGGCCGTCCCGCGTCCTCGTGCCCTCGGGAAATATCAGGTAAGAATACCGCCGCTCCCGCATCAGGTGAGCGGCCCGGTCGATGCTTTTTTTCCCGCCCCGGACACTCCTGCGGTCGACAGGGACGAACCCGACGAACCTCATCCCCTGGCCGACGACGGGAATCCGGAAAACCTCTTTCTTCAGGATGACCCGGATGGACTGGGGGATGAGCAGGAAGAGCAGCGGCCCGTCGAGGAAACTGAGATGGTTGGACATGAAGATATACGGAGTCCGCTTGTCGATCATTTCCCGGCCGGCGATCTTGACCTTGACACCCAGGATGCCGGGAGCCAAGCTGATGGCCCATTTGCCGAGACGGAGGAGAGGCTCGCGCAGGCCGAGCGGCCAGAAGATGATGATGAAAACGAGGAGGACAAAGATCAATACGGCATAGATCAGGACCAGAAAGATCGTCCTCATTTCCGGTTAAGGAGATTATACCATATTTCCGCCCTGATGAGCGGCTAAACCGAGCCTTCTCCGGCTTGCAACCCGGGAAGAAATCGGATTAAATAAGACCGGATGGACGCGAGCCCCGCGGGGAACAGACCGGGGATTCCTCTCCCCGTGGTCTTGGCCTCTGTTTTTGCCCTCATCTTCTGCAGCCTTTTTTCCTCTCTCGTCTTCGAGCGCGTTCCCCATGTCAACGACGAGATCGCCTATCTCTTCCAGGCCAGACTCTTTCAATCGGGACGGCTCTATGCGGCCTCTCCCTGCGGCCGGGAATTTTTTGACTTCCCCCATATCATCAACAACGGAAAATGGTACAGCATCTATCCTCCCGGTTTTCCGCTCCTCCTCGTCCTCGGCCTGGCCTTCCGTACACCCTGGCTCATCAACCCGATCCTGGCGGGCTTGACGATCGTCCTTTTCTTCCTCCTCGGCTCGGAGATCTACAGCCGGTCGGTCGGTCTCCTCGCCGCTCTCCTGGCCACTATCTCTCCTTGGTTCCTGCTGATGTCTTCGACCATGATGTCCCACACTGCGAGCCTGTTTTTCAACACGCTCTTTCTCTTATTCCTCTTCCGGTCTCTCCGCAAGCCCTCCCTGGGCCTGGGACTGGCCGCCGGGATCAGCTGGGGGATGGCCTTCCTCATCCGGCCGCTCAATGCGCTTTTCTTTTCGCTTGTCTTCCTCGTGTTTTTGGCCGTCCGCCTGCTGAGAAGCCCGGGGAAAAGGGTGAGAAGAAACGCCATCGCTCTCTTAGCTGCGGCCATAACCTTTTTCGGGCTGCTTCTCCTCTACAATTTCCTCACCTCCGGCGGGCCTTTCCGGATGGGATACCTGGTGCGCTACGGCCCGGGCTATTCGGTCATCTTCGGCCGCGCGGCCACGCTCGACTCCGACTTCACACCCCTTGCCGGAGCCATCCAGATGGCCGACAACCTGCGCGCGCTGAACTCAGACCTCTTCGGCTGGCCGGTCTCCTCTTTCCTGGCCATGCTGCCCCTCCTCTGGCTGACGAGGCTGAACCCAAAGGACCGGAAAAGGGACCTCCTCCTCCTGAGCGGTATCGGCTGTCTCATCGTCGCTTTCTCTTTTTTCTGGGGCGCGTTCGTCTTCATCGGCGCCCGGATGTTGTTCGACGCCCTGCCCCTTTTTGTCCTTTTGAGCGCCCGCGGGATAGTCGAGATCCCCGGCCTCGTGAGCAGGGTAGTCCCGGGACTGCCCGGGCCGTCGGTCAGAAAGATGATCGCTGTCCTGCTTTCAGCTTTAGCCGTCTATGCCCTAGCCTACAACCTGCCTCAACGCCTCCGTCCTCCCGATGCCGACTGGTACTTCGAGCGCTACGACCACCGGTTCGCCGGGACCAACGGCCGGTTGGGCCGGACTATCGCCGATCTCAACATCGGCCGCGCGCTGGTCATTCTTAAGTTCTGGCACCGGCCGCCCGCCTCTTTCCCCGAAGAAGGAGGCTGGGGTTCGGGCTTCTTTCACAATGACCCGGATCTCAAGGCGGACATCATCTATGTGAGGGACAGGGACAAGAGCTATGCTGAACTTTTTTCCTGTTATCCGGACAGGAATATTTTTATTTACGCCGGAGCCCTGGACAGGGGGGTGTTCATCCCCTTGAAGAAAAGCGGGTCTGGGGTCGAATTGGGAGAGCCAGTGCAGCCCCCCGGCCGGACCAGGAACTCCATCGCAATCGTCGCTGACCCCGCCGAGATATTCTCGGCGTATTCTTCGGAGTTCAGCGACTTCGTTCATCAGCTCTTCCGGGATAAAAGCTTGCTCGAAATGGACGGAAGGCGTTTGGAAGAGATGGGCATCCACTTTCAAGCCCAGGATGACCTGCGGCAGGCAGCTTTCTGTTTTGAGGCGGCCCTTCAGGTCGAAAACGATCCCGAGGTCCGGCGAAACCTTCTCAACCGTCTCATCCCTTGCTACCGGAAGACGGGCCAGGCCGAAGCAGCCGGAAAGATCCTGGCTTTCATGGAGAAGGTTGATTTCAACGAGCGCCGCCTCTATGCGGTCTTCCCGGAGAGAGGATTTTGAAGGAAGCTACTTGATATAGCCGAGCGACTTCAATATCTCCAGGTCCTTCTGCGTCGGCCGGGTGTCTTCAACCGACTGGCTCTGCAGGGTCATCCACTCCTGGAGATATTTCTCCAGTACACCCGCCCGAGCTTTCTCCACTTCGTACAGATTGTCCGTCTCATCCGGATCGGACTCGACATCGTATAGCTCATAGAGCATCCCAGGCTGCTGGAATGGGGTCCAGATCAGCTTCCAGCCGTCAAAGATCACCGACCGGAACCGGCCGGAGATATCATGGCGGACGCGGCGCTTGATGAATTCGGGGTAAAAAGTATCGTCCGACTCAGAAAAGAGTGGCCTCGGAGCCGGCCTCCGGCCTTCCCAGTAGGGGATCAAAGATACTCCATCCACCTGGCTGAGATGGCCGGAGCTCACCTTGATTCCCAAGAGGTCCAGAGTCGTCGGGAGCACATCGATCAAGCTGACCCAGTCATCCACGCTACCCACAGAAAAAAGCTCATGCCCTCGAGGGATCCGGAAAACCAGGGGGACACGGAGCTGGGCGTTATAGACGTAATCGCCGTGTTCATAATAATAGTCATGCTCTCCCAGGCTTTCCCCATGATCGGCGGTCAGGATAGTGATTAGCTTATCACCAACTCGCCGCTCCATTTCAGCCAGAAGCTCAGAGATGGCCAAGTCGGTATACTTGATTTCCGCAGCATAGAGTTTCCGGATATGCGCGTTGACAATTTCTCCCAAGTTATTCTGGAAGACAGCTCCTTCCTTGCCGATATCCTTGGGATAAGCCCAGCCGCCGATTTTGAGTTTGTTGTCGCCAAACTTCTTCTCGTATCGTCCTTGGTAATCCGGATCCAATTCCTGGATCATTGCCTCTGGAGGATAATACGGGACATGTGGGTCGATATAATGCACCCAAATAAAAAAGGGATCTTGGGTGTTGATATTCTCGAGATGCAAGAGGACGGATTTGGTGGTTTCCACAGCATCCCTCTTGTCAGACTCAAAATCATAATGGTCAAAGCCCCTAGATAGATTTCTGTCAGGAATCAGGTTGTGACTCGATACCACCGCCACCGTCTGATAATGACTATTCTTAAGGACTTCCGTTAGGGTTATCATGTTCCCGGGAAGGGCACTCCAGAGATTCCTAACCCTTGTTTTATGCGGATAGCATCCAGTGAGAAGTGAAGCCAAAGATTGTGTTGTCTTCGGAATAGGAGTTATGGCCCTCGTGAAATTGAGCCCTGCAGAGACCAACCCGTCGATGGTTGGAGTGATTTTTTTATCATACCCGTTGGCGCTGACGTGATCCATCCGGAGCGCATCGACGGTGATGAGCAGCACGCTGAGCCTGTTGCCCTTCGCCTTGAATTTGATATCTCTGGTATACTCAGCTCTTGGGGATTTAAAGAACCCAAAATAGATGACGGCCGCCAAGAGACAATACAAAGCACAACACAGCCCAACTGTAAGTCTCTGGCGTCGCATGTCTCGGACCCGGCACTTTTTTCATAGCAGAAACGCCGTCGAGGGTCAATGAAAGACATCGTGTTTTCGTCTAAACCATGATAATATAGTCAGAAAGATGGAGCGACCGAAGGGAAGGCTCGTCCTGGCCGCCCTTTCTTGTTGCCTGGCGGCCCTTCCTTTTCTTGTAGTCAAATTCCCCCCGATAACCGACCTACCCCAGCATGCGGCCCAGGTTCGTCTTTTCGGAGAAGCCATCAACCAGCCCGATTCTCCCTACAGAATCCAATGGATGACCCCGTACAGTCTAGTCTATACGGTGCTCGGAGCGAGCTGGCTTGTCTTTGGCCCCGAGAATGCGGGCCGCATCGGGATGCTCATCATCGCGCTGCTCTGGATCGCCATGCTCCATCTCCTGGCCGCCCGGCTGAAACGGCCGGCCCTTGCCGCATCGCTCGCTTCAATTCTGTTCTTCGGTCACATCCTGTACTGGGGATTCTATCAGTTCGCCTTCGGCTGGCCGCTTTTCATCGGCTATCTTCTACTCCTCCGGGCTGACTTCCGGAACCGCTGGAAAGAAGCCCTGACATTTTCCGGAGCCTGGGTCATCCTTTACTTCACCCATATCCTCTGGTTTTTTGTGGCCGTCGCCTGGCTGGGGGTGACGCACCTTTTCATCCGGCGGGATATCAAGAGGCTCTTCCTGCGGGCCCTGGGTACCGTCCCTCTTTTCGCCCTGGCCGCCGCCTGGTATCCGAACCTGGCGGCCTACGGCTTCAAGTCTCAGACGGTCTGGGCCACCGTTCCGTTCGAGAGGCTCCTCCCGACCTGGCTCGCCGACGCTTCTTTCGGAGGGCTTAAAGGCGCCCTGGAGCCCGTCTTTTTCGGCCTAATCGTCATCTGGGTCCTCCTGGCCTGGCTTCCAAACCGCAAGGGTTTCCTGGCCAGGACCGACAAGAGCCTCCTTCTTCTCAGCGCTCTCTTCTTCATCTTGGCGCTCGTTCTTCCGGATAAGCACACAAATACGATCCGGTTCTGTCAGCGGTGGGTACCGCCGGGGCTGGCGTTACTGCTGCTCGGCCTGCCCGAGATCAAGGTCCGCAAGAGCGCTCTCACCGCCGCCGTGTTCGCCTCGCTCCTCGCCTTTTTCGCCCTCACCTCGCTCAACTGGATGGCCTTTGAGAGAAGCGAGCTCTCCGGTCTGGGCGAATCGCTGGAGGCGCTTCCCCAAGGGCCCCGCCTCATCGGCCTGAGCTATATGAAGGACAGCGCGATCGTCCGCGGCCGGCCGTTCATCCAGGTTTTCTCCTACGCCCAGGTCTATCGGGGAGGGGAGCTGAACTTCTCCTTCGCAGATTTTGGGCCGAGCCTAGTTCTATACCGGACGCCCCGCCGGCTGGCCTGGACGTCGGGGCTGGAATGGTTTCCGGAGCGAGCCAAGAAGAGCGATTTATTGTCTTTTGACTACGCACTGGTCAGCGGAGACGACGGGCTTCACGAGGCCATTCGGCGAGACCGAACCTTCGACGCAGTTACCTCTGCCGGCCGCTGGCGGCTGTACAAAACCGTTCGCAACATCCAAGAATGACAGGAGACGGTCCGGTCTAGGCTTAGGGAATCTTCTTGTTCAGCCAATCCTGGGACATCTTGATCCCGGTCTCGGCTCTCTGTCTCTCCTCCTCGGTCCGGGCGATGGCCAGGCACTTTTCGAAATAGGGAATCGCCCGGTCGAAGCCGCGCTTCAAGAAATGGTGGCTGCCCAGGTAGTACTGGACCTGGAAGTTCGTCGCGTAGTCCGCTTCGTGGCGGAAGAAATCCGCGTAGCGGGGCACATAGAGGCCGTAGGCTGTCGCGTTGTGGAGGAATTGGTCCCTGTTATAGGAACCGATAACGATCCCGGCCAGGAGGATCAGTAGCCCGCCGACAAGCGCCCTGACCAGATTCTTGGGAATGACCGCTGCCTCGGGTTTTTCGGCGGGTTTGGCGCTTTCCGCCGGGGCATCCTTCCTGGTCAGGACGAGGGCCGCCCAATAGCAAAAACCGGCCAGGACAAAGCCCGCCAGGACATCGGTGACATAGTGGTCGCCGGTGTAGATGATGGCAAACTGCATGAGGAGCGCATAGAGGTAGAACGGCCAGGCCTTGGAGCGGTAGACTCTCCAGAGGATCAGGGCGCAGAGAAATGGGAAGGCGGCGTGGAGCGAGGGCATGGCGGCGACGGGATTGGTGTCGAACCCCGAGCTGATATCCGGGATGGCCAGGTTGTAGATGATCGCGTTGAAGCGGATAATCCGGGGCAGCAGGCCGAAGACAGTCGACGCCATCCAGGGAGGGACGGTGGGTACGGCGAAATATCCCAGGAGCCCGAGGAAGATGGTGAGGTAGAAGGAGACCTTAAAGAACCGGAAGAAACGCGGCCTGTACAGCCAGATGATGAACCCGACCATAAGAAAGGCGACGAAGTGGCTGCCGTGGGCCACGGTGATGAACTTTTCGAACCAGCCGAACCCGGAGGTAGAGTGGGAGCGGAGGAACAGGTCCTGCAGCATGAGGGAGGGGACGCCGCCGAACAGGAACTGTTCGATCCGGATCACGTACAGCGTATGCACCGGCAGGCCGAGCCGGCAGGTGGCGATGTAGATGCTCCCCCGGAAGCTATCAAAAAGATAGATGAAGCCGATGAAGACGAACCAGTCCTGGAGGAAGATCTTGACCTTCCCCAGGGCCGTCACAGCCAGGATAACCAGCAGGATGATCAGGATCTTGGGCACAAAGAAAAACCGCTTGGACAGGATCAGGATGAGGATGAGGACGGCCAACAGGGCGACGACCAAGAGGACCGGGGACTTTCGGGGGGAAAGCCTGTCTTTGAACATTCGAGGCAGGAATATTATCGGTTTGGCGGGGTCAAGTCAAATTCCTGGGCCGGTCGGAGGTCTTGAAAAAAAAGAGCCAAGACCTTAACATACCCCCATGCAAAAAAAGGACCTCCTCTATGTGGCCATCCTGGCCGTCATCGTATTCGGCCTGTACTGGAAGACATTTGACTACGACCTCATCTGGGACGATGAGATCTTCTTCAAGCACAACCTCCTCTTCATCGAGCATCAGCCCTTGACCTCGGCTTTCAAGTACGGCTATTTCAGCGAACAGCTCGGTGTCCAGGGACAGGACCACTACTACCGGCCCCTTCTGACGCTCTCCTTCCTCCTGGAGAACGAGCTCTGGGGGATCCGGAACATCACCCTGCGCCTGACCAACCTGCTGATCTTCCTCCTCTCCCTTATTTTCTTGTTCGCCTTCCTGAAGGCCCATTCCGACAAAGCCTATCTGCCGGAGATCACCACGCTCCTGTTCGCCCTCTATCCTCTGAACTGCGAGAACATCGTCTGGGTCGTCGGCCGGGGAGACCTCTTCCTTCTCCTCTGGGGGAGCCTCGCCTTCCTCTTCTTCGAGCTCTTCCTGAAAAAGGGCCGGCCGCTCTACCTGGTGGGGTCTTCGTTCTTCTTTTTGCTCGGCGTCTTTTCCAAGGAAACCTTCATCCTCTTCCTTCCCCTGCTCTTCCTCTACGAAAAGATCCGCCGCCGGAGGATCACCTGGCCCTATCATCTCGCCAACGCCTCCATCATCCTGCTCTTTTTCTTCATCAAGAACCTCGTCCTCGGGATCAAGAACATCAAGATGGTTTATCTGCCAAATTCGCTCGAGAACGCAAAGGCGGCGCTGGGGACTCTGGGCTATTACCTCCGGACCATGATCTTCCCTCTCCGCTATGACATGTTTCTCCCCGTCACCGATATGAACCGAGTCATCTTTCTCGCTTTCGGCCTGCTGGCGCTGGTGTTCATCGTCTGGCTGGTGATCTGGGCCAAGAAGGACAGGGACATGGCCCTGCCGGCGTCGCTCTTTCTCATCTTCTGGCTGGGGCACATCCCTCTTATCTATGCCAGCATATTCCCCTATCAAATCTATTCCCGCTACATGATGGTCTCCGGCCTCGGCCTGGTCTGGCTCCTGGCTCACTTCCTGATGCGGATCAAAGAGAGGCCCCGTTTCGGGTTCGTCTTTCTTGTCCTCATCCTCTTTATCCCTTCGATCGTCCTCAACGCCGGCGCTTACAAGAACAGCACAGTCTTCTGGCAAAGGGCCCTGAAGTCTTCATCCGAAGACGCCTATGTCCTCTTCCAGGCGGCCAAGACGGCCATCGAGAACAAGGACTATCTTTCGGCCGAGATATCTTTGAACAAGTCTCTTCGTGTCAGCATGAAGCGGGAGACGGCCATCCTGGTGAGCATGCTGTACGCGGATGTCGAGATGATGAGGGCGGATTATCCCGGCGTGCTCCGCTGGATGGCCAGCGTCGAGGAATTCGAGAAATCGCCGGAAATCAGGATCGCCCCCTTCATCAGCTACCAAATCAACTCCAAGAAGGCCCGGGTCTTAGTCTCCCAGGGAGATATCGGGGCGGCGGAGAAACTGCTTCTGGAGAATATCGCCGGCTACAGCACGGTCAAGGAAGCCTATTCCGACCTCTACAACATGTATGTCAGCCACGGTCTGTGGCCGGAGGCGGCCAAGCTCGAGGAGACGATGAAGAGCATTTTCCCGACTTTTTTTGCCGCCGTAGACACGCCCAAAATGCGGCAGGAGTTCGAGACGCTCCCCTTCGATAAGAAGATGACTTTCTACATCCAGAACAGGAATTTCGCCGCGGCTATCGCCCTGGTCAGGACGCTCCCCAGCCTCGACATCGACCACCAGTTCCTGCTGGCCAAGCTCTCCTTTTATGAAGGGAAAGCCGAGGAGGGAGACAAGGTCATCCAGGAGATCCTTGACCAGAATCCGGGGAGCTTCGAAATCCTAAACAAGGCAGGCTTCTTCTATCTTTATAACCTGATCCGGGTAAAGGCGGCAATCGGCTATTTCGAGCAGGCCCTCGCCCTAAACCCCTCCCAGCCGGAGATCATCGTCCTCACCGGCCGTCTTAAGAGAGAGTATGTAGAGAAGATCAAGGACGTCTGGGCAGAAGGCCCTCACTGATCGTTCCGGGGGAGTAAAGGCCGCAGCTCTTCCAGCAATTTCTTGGTCTGCTCGTTGCGGAAGAGGTTGTAGTCCCGCCCATAGAAGTCCGCCGCCCGGGGATAATCCTTGACGATCAGATAGAACTTGGCCGCCCGGGTCAGGACAAAATGGTTCCGGGGATAGCGGCCGACGAGGTCCAGGACGATGCTCTCGCCTTCCGCCCGCCTCCCGGCAAAAGCCAGGTAATAAGAATAATTGAAGGTGGAGTGCAGCGACTGACCACCAGGCCGTTTGGACAACTCGCTGAAATAATATTCGGCTTTGGCAAAATCCTTTTGAAACGCATAGTACATCGCCAGCTCTTCATAGATCCTGGCCTGCCACATAGGAAAGAGCGGATGCGTTTTCGCGGCCAGGACCTGGTCGAAGATCTGAAGCGCCTTCTTTTCGTCTAGGGGAAGGGTCTTGATCCCCACGTTGAACCGGGCGATGAGGTCTTCCCGGTCGACCCGTTTGATCCCCAGCCAGAATCCGTTTTCATCGCGGCCGAAGAGTTCGCTCTTGGGATAGATCTCGACCGTGTAAGCTATCGCCAATAGTCCCAGGAGAGCGCAGGCGACGGACCGGGGACGAATCAACCGGAAACCGAAATGAACCAGGCCGGCGATAAACACGGCCGAGGGAAGATAGAGGAACCGCCAGGCAACGAGGGACAGGGTCAGCGAAGAGAAGATGACGGCGATCGAGGGCAGCATAAAAAGGATGAAGGCGAAAAGGAGGAAGGGGGCATCGGCTGTCCTCCGATTCCTGTCGAGGACAAGAACGAACGAAACCGCGAAAAGAGCGGTGATCAGAAAACCGAGGCCTGTATACGCCGCGTTCCCGAATACCGGCCCGGAATCCACGGTCACGCTCAGGTCAAACGGGATAACCAGCCGCGCCGTGTAAAAACCGATGGTGGAGAAGAAATCGAGGATGGACCGGCCGGAGAAAGCGGGCGCGCCGTGCCCAAAAGCCAAGGACCTGAGGAAGAACCAGACAGCAGCGCTCAAGACAAACGGGAATGAAAACGGCAGGAGATCTTTCCCCTTCATCCCCTTCCGCCACAGAACGATGAGGAACAGGCCGGGTAGCAGGAAAACATTCTCTTTGGCCAGGAGCCCGCCCAAGAAGAAAAGCGCAGAAAGCACTAGCCGGGCGCGCCTTTTATTCTTCAGAAAGCTGAGAAAGCACAGGGCCGAGAGCGCCGCGAAGAGAAAAGAGAGGAGGTCTGTCCGGCCCGAGATCCAGGCCACGTTCTCGAAGTGTGGGGAGAAAACCGAGAACAGGAGTGCGCCGGCAAAAGCGGGCACCCGGCCAAGTCCGACCCGGAGAAGGATGAAAAGCAGGAGGATAGAGTTGACGACCTGGAGGAGGATGTTGGTGAGATGGAAAGCGGCTGTGTTGAGACCCCAAAGCCTGAAGTCCAGCCAGTAGGACAGCGAGGTCAGGGGGCGGTAGAACTGCCGTCCCCGGTCGATCCTGAGGCTGTTGTCGTCGGTTCCCGAGAAACCGCCGAAGGGACTCCGCCAGAAATCCAGGAGAAAACGGGCCCCGAGGAGGTTGGAGTTCTCGCTGATGAAATACTTGTCATCCCAGAGGAAATCGCCTGACATAGAGGGGAGGAAGATGAACAGGTTGACCGTCAAAAGGAGGAGGATGAATATCAGGAGGGAGCGGCGGGGATCTTCGGGATCTTGGAAAGACGGGCCGGTCAAAGGGGGTTCCTCGACGCGCCTTTCTTAACAGAAGACGCAGGAACTGTCAAATCGCTTTGCCGGCAGGCCGCGTTATGTCTGGCCGAGCTGCCCGGCTTTGGGGGCATGAATCCAGGAGCCGTTCCAGATGATCAGGTCCTCGTTGAAACTAGGCAGGGCCGTCAGCTCGAAATAGGCGGTCAGGGGGTCCATCGCGTCAAAAGAAACGGGAGTCTGCTGCCTGTCCCTTCCGAAAGACACGATGACAAAATCATCGGGTCCCGTTGCCGTCACGCCGCCGAGGCCCACCGCGCTGATGGCATCAGTTCCGCAGTAGACATAAAAGGATGTCCCCCACTGGTCGATCAGGGGGATCGCTTTCACATAAAAAGGCCTCAGCTCTTCTATGAAACTGGACCCGGCGACCATAGCCCCGCTTTGCTCCGGGGCATAACCGACGTCGGTTATATAATCGATGATCGATTTGGCGATGCCGTTCATGTCCTGCATCGTCCCCTTCTGTTTGGCCTTCTGGATGGAAGCTACAAACTGGGGGATGAGAAGGGCCGCCAGAATTCCGACGATCACCACCACAATCAGCATCTCGATCAGCGTAAATCCTCTGCTTTGCTTGGACATCTCTCTAGCCTCACCTTCATCACCCGTTTCGGGCATTTCACCCGACATGAAAACGGGCGGCAAGGGTATCCTTGCCGCCCGTTCGAGGTTGACTTCCTGATGTTCTCTGTGAGTCTCTCTCACTCAGGCGACATCAAGTGTTGCCGAGCTGGGCCGACTTGGGAGCATGAATCCAGCTGCCGCTCCAGTTGACCAGGTCGTTATCGAAACTGGTCATCCCGGTGATGGAGAAATAGGCGGTGGCGGGATTCATAGGATCAAAGGCAATAGTGGTCTGCGACTTGTCGCGGCCGTAGGAAGCGACAAGGAAGTCATCCACTCCGCAGTTGGTTACGCCGGTGTAGACGCCTTCAGCGGCGCTGCCGCAGTAGATATCAAACGGCGTGCCCCACTGGTCATTCTGGGGAAGAACTTTGAGATAGAACCCGCTCAGGTCGGCGTAAAGGGAATCCCCGCCGGTAAGCGGTCCGCTGTGAGCAGGAGCCGTGCCGTTGTCGGTGATGAAGTCGGTGACGGCCGTGGCGATGGAGTTGATGTCCTTCATCGTGCCCTTCTGCTTCGCCTTCTGGATGGCGGCGAGGGCGTTGGGGATGAGCAGGGCGGCCAGGATGCCGATGATCGCGACAACGATGAGCAGCTCGATCAGCGTGAAACCTCTCATTTTTTTAAGCATTAAAAAACCTCCTTCGAAGATTGTTGCCCCCGTTCAGGTGGGCAACTAGACTTTAGCAATAATCATGCCAGCCGGCGATAAATTTAAATCGTTGAAAATAAATAGTTTAAATGCCATGTTTTCCAAGACATTAATTTCAAGTTAACATTTTTTGTCATTATTTGTCAAAAAATGGCAATATCAGAGCTGCGGCTTGTATTCCGCGCTCGCTTCTTCCCTCTCCAGTCTGTCTGCCTCTTTCAGCCCGAACTTGTCGATCAGATGGCGCAGAGACCGGTAGCTTACCCCCAGGAGCGAAGCCGTCTTCCGCAGGTTTCCGCCCGAGAGCATCCGGGCCTCACCGATATATTTTTTGGAGACGTCGTCGAGATGGGTCATCAGGTTGAAGTTCGGCGGGATAAGGGCCTGCCTGATCTCCTTCTTAGGAGGAAATACGATCTCCCTAGGCAGGCTGGCGCCGGTGACGGTCTCGCGGTCTTCGATGGCCACCACCCGCTCGATGACGTTCTCCAGTTCTCGGACGTTGCCGGGCCAGGCGTACATCTCGAAGTAGTTGAATACTTCCGGGGCGATCCTCTTCATCTTTTTCTCCATCTGCTGGCAGTACTTCTGAAGGAAATGGTTGATAAGGAGGGGGATATCCTCCGTCCTCTTGCGCAGCGGCGGCATCTCGAAGGCGATTACGTTCAGCCGGTAGTACAGCTCTTCGCGGAATTTCCCCTCCCCGATCCTCTGCTTGAGGTCCAGGTTTGTCGCGGCGATGATCCGCACATCCACGGGGATCTCCTCCGTCCCGCCCACCCGCCGGATCTTCCTTTCCTGAAGCGCCCTGAGGAGCTTTACCTGGGTCCAGGGCGAGGTTTCGCCGACCTCATCCAGGAAGAGCGTCCCCCGCGTCGCGACTTCGAACATCCCCTTCTTGTCGGCTACGGCGCCGGTGAACGACCCCCTGGCATGACCGAAGAGCTCGCTCTCCAGGAGGTTCTCGGGCAGGGCGGCGCAGTTGATCGAGACGAACGGGTTCTCGCCCCGCCGGCTGAGTAGATGGAGCGCCCGGGCGGCCATCTCTTTCCCCGTCCCGCTCTCGCCGGTGATCAGGACGGTCGAGTCCGTCCCGGCCGATTTTTCGATCAGGCTGTAGACTTCCTGCATCGCTTTGCTCTTGCCGATCATGTTTTCGAACGAGTATTTCTCCTGGAGGTTCCGTTTGAGGAGGATGTTTTCCTCCTTGAGCCGCCTCTTCTCGAGTTCCTGGGCGATAATGATCTTGAGCTCCTCGACGTCGAACGGCTTGAGGATATAATCGATGGCCCCGGCCTTGAGGGCTTCGACGGCCTGTTTCAGGCTCCCGTAGGCGGTGATCATGATCACCGGGATCTCGGGCCTGTTCTCCCGGACGTACTTGAGGACCTCCATCCCGCTGATCTGGGGCAGCTTGATGTCGCAGATGAGGAGGTCGAGTTCTTCGTTCTCCAGAATGTCGAAGACCTTGGTCGGCGCCAGGCAGGTCTTGACACGGTAGCCCTCTTTCTTCAGGACCACGCTGAGGAGGTCGAGTAGGCTTTTCTCGTCATCGATGATCAGAATGTTTTCCATTGTTCGTCCTTATCATCCGCGCAACGGCATCGCCTTCTCGTCCTTTCTTACGGCGCAACCTCCAGAACGGCGGTCCTCCGCCGGGCCTCCTTCAGCGGGAAGACCAAGTTGATTTCTGTGCCCTTCCGCGGCTCCGACGAAACCTCGATCCGGCCGTCATAATCGTCGACGATGCTGCGGACGACCGCCAGACCCAGCCCATGGCCGTTCTCGAAACGCGAGAAGAACGGCTCGAATAAGCGCTCTTTCTCCTCTTCCGTCAGGCCCCGGCCCGTATCCGCAAACCGGACCCGGACGTTTTTTTTCTTGTCCTGGAAGAAATCGACGCTCAGGGTTCCGCCCTCGGGCATGGCTTTAGCCGCATTCTTGGCCAGATTCCAAAAAACCTGCTTGAACTGGTTCGGGTTGCCGTAGTAGTCCACTTTGGCCGAGGGATAATTCCCGGCCAAGAGGTGCCGTCCGTCGAGCTCTCCGCTGGCTCGCAGCAGGGCCAGCGTTTCCTCGAGGATCTCCGGCAGGTTGATCCAGGAGAAGACCTGCGGACCGGGCGAGGCCAGGTCCAAGAACTGCTCGATGGACTGCGACACGCGCTCCGATTCCTTGACGACGATATCCATCAAGCTCCTCTGCTCCTCGTCCAGGCTGAGCTCTCCGCGGAGCACCTGGACGGCGCCGGAGATGGCCGCCAGGGGGTTGCGGACCTCGTGGGCGAGCTGGGCGGAAAACCGGCCGGCCGTGGCCAGCCGCTCCTTGATCTCCAGTTCCTTCTGGGCCAGGTGAAGCTCCTCCCGCGTCTTGCGCAGGCCGTTGGCCAGATAGTTAGCCAGGAAGGCGATCAGGAACATCAGGCTCCAGGCCAAGAACATCGAGAAAATGACCAGGCCCAAAGAACGCTCCCTGTATTGTTCGGGACTAAAATAGGGGATGATCCCAAAGTACAACCCGTCCACGAGGAGGCCGAAGAGGATGGCCGACAGGCCGGCCGTGATGAAGGCGGCGCGGTTATCGAGGACGATGCTCGCCGCCACGACGGAAAAAACGTAGAGCAGGTACAGGGAACCCGACAGCCCGCCCGAGATGTAGACCAGCGCGGTGATGAGAAGGAGGTCGATAACGGTCTGGACGTAGGCCTGGACCGGATACTCTTTCCGCCAGGAATAGAACCCGAGGTAGACGAGCGAGAGGAAGTAGGCCAGGAAGACGAGATAGTAGAATGGGACGACCGGGATGAAAGCGCTCGTCGACGACTGGATGATCACGACCGCCACCAGGATGGAGGTGACGGCGATCGCTCGGATGAGGATAAACCAGAAGATATGCCGCTTTTGAGTTTTCATCCGGCCTCAGAACTGCTGCATCAGGCTGAAAATCGGCAGATACATGGATATGACCAGCGACCCGACCATGCCGCCGACGGCGATGAGGAGGACGGGCTCCATGATGGAGAGGAGCGAGGCCACCGAGGCATCGACCTCCTCGTCATAGAAGTCGGCCAGCTTGGTCAGCATTTCGTCCAGCGTCCCCGTCGCCTCGCCGACGCTGACCATCTGGGTCAGCATGAACGGAAAATGCCCCGTCTCTTTCAGGGCGTCGGTCAGGCTCTTCCCTTCGGACACCTTCTGCCTCGAATCCAGGACGGCCGTTTCGAGCAGCACGTTGTTCGCCGTGGAGGAGGTGATCTTTAGGCTCTCCAGCATCGGCACGCCGCCGGAGACGAGGGTGCTCAGAGTCCGGGTGATCCGGGAGATGGCGACCTTGCGAAGAAGCTCCCCGAACAGGGGGATCTTCAAGATCCAACGGTCGGTCATCCACCGCCCTTGGGGTGTCCTCCGGAAATACCGGAACCCGATGACGAGGCCGATGATCCCGATGAAGATGAACAGGATGTAGTTGGAGACGAAGCGGCTCAGGGCGATGATGAACGCCGTCAGGGCCGGCAGCTGCGCTCCCAGTTCCGTGAAGATCGAGGCGAATACGGGGATGACCTTCCAGAGCAGGAAGATAGCCACCACGACCGCGAAGACGACGATGGCCACGGGATAGATCATCGCTTGGCGGACCTTGGACCGCAGCCGGACGACCTTCTCGATGAATTCGGCCAGCCGGCGGAGCATGATGTCCAGCGAACCGCTCTGCTCGCCCGAAGCGATCAGGTTGCAGTAGAGGTCATCGAAGGCCTTGGGGAACTTCCGCTTCGCCTGGTTGAGCGTCGAGCCGGCCTCGACGTCCTCCCGGATAGTGTTGATGACCCGCTTAAAATATTTGTTCTTGGTCTGCTCGGAGAGGATGTTGAGGCTCTGGATGAGGGGCAGCTCGGCGTCGATCAGGACCGAGAGTTGCCGGCTGTAAACGGCCAGTTCCTTGAGCTTGACCTTCTCCCGCTTGAAGAACGGGATGGAGAAGCCCACCCGCTTGGGAGCGACGTTCAGGACCTGGATCTGTTCTTTCTGCAGGATCCGGGTCACTTCCTCGGGGGACGTCGCCACGCGCTCCCCTCCGACCGTGTCTCCGTAACGATTCTTGCCTTTCCAAACATAGATTGCCATATGCCACTCCTTATCTTCGATGATTGCCCTGGGAGGCATTGACGGACGCCGATTTGAGGCCTTCTTTTCTCTGGATGATTTCCGTCAGCTCCTCAGGGAAGGAGGTCACGCTCATTGCCGTCTCCAGCGTGATCGCTTTCCTGAAATACAGGCTGGCCAGGGACTGGTTGAAGGTCATCATGCCGAACTTCTCCTGGCCCATTTGCATGGATGAATAGATCTGGTGGATCTTGTTCTCCCGGATCAGGTTGCGGATGGCCGGGTTGGGGATGAGGATCTCCATGGCCAGCACCCGGCCTTTTCCGTCTGCCCGCGGCAAGAGAGACTGAGTCACCACGCCCTCGAGGGTCATGGAGAGCATGATCCGGACCTGGGACTGGTACTGGGAGGGGAAGATGTCGATGATCCGGGAGATGGACTCGGCGGCCGAATTGGTATGCAGCGTCGAGAAGGTGAGATGGCCCGTCTCGGCGACGCGCAGGCAGGCTTCCACCGTCTCGTAGTCGCGCATCTCGCCGACGAAGACGACATCCGGGTCCTCCCGCAGGACCGACCTCAGGGCATTGGAGTAGGACAGCGTGTCGACAAACAGCTCCCGCTGGTTGATGATCGACTTCTTGGGCACGAAATAGTACTCGATCGGGTCTTCGATGGTGATGATATGAACGCCCCGCTCGATATTGATGTGATCGATCATGCAGGCGATGGAGGTCGACTTGCCGCAGCCGGTCGGCCCGGTCACGAGGACCAGTCCGCGCGGCAGGTAGCAGAGCTGGGCGATGCGCTGGGGGATGCCGAGCTGGGCGAAGGTCCACATCGTCGGCAGGAACCGCCGGAAGGCCCCGGCCACGGCGCCCTTCTGCATGAAGACGTTGGCGCGGAAGCGGCCCAAATCCTTGATCCCGAAGGAAAAGTCGAGCTCGAGTTTCTCTTCGAACTGCCTCTTCTGGCGGTCGTTAAGCACGCTGTAGATGACCTGCTTAGTCTCCGACGGTGTCATCGCCGGCTGGTCGACCGACTTCAGGACGCCGTGGACGCGGATCCGCGGCGGGATGTAGGTCGTGATGTGCAGATCGCTGGCGTCCTCCTTGACCGCGATCTCCAGGAGCTCCTGGATGGTTTTAGCCATTATTCGATCTCCTTATCCGTCCCGATTCAGTCTTTGACACTCTCGCGGAGCACCTCTTCGATCGAGGTGACTCCGTTCTTAATCTTGATCAGGCCGCTCCGCCGGAGCGTGATCATGCCCTTCTCTGTCGCTTTCTTCTTGATCTCGCGCGACTGGGCCCGCAACAGGATCTGTTCCCGCATCTCATCATCGACGGGCATGACTTCATACAGGGCGATCCGGCCCTTGTAGCCTGTGTTATTGCAGTAGTCACAGCCTCCACTCTTCCACACCTGGACCGATTTCACCTCTTCGGGCAGAAAGCCGATATCGAGGAGCGCCTTCTCCGGGAGCTTGTGCGGGACTTTGCATTTCTGGCAGAGCCGGCGGATCAGCCTCTGGGCCGCGACCAGGATCAGCGAATCGGCGATCAGGAACGGTTCGACGTTCATGTTGACCAGGCGGACGATGGTGCTGGCCGCATCGTTGGTGTGGACCGTGGAAAAAACCAGGTGGCCGGTCAGGGCGGCCTTGATGGCGATGTCCACGGTCTCGAGGTCGCGCATCTCTCCGACCAGCATGATGTCCGGGTCCTGGCGCAGGAACGACCGCAGGACGCGCGGGAAGTCCAGCCCGATTTCGTCTTTGATATGGACCTGGTTGAGGCCCATGATACTGAACTCGACCGGGTCCTCGGCCGTCATGATGTTCTTCTCCAGGGAGTTCAGGGTGGACACGGCCGAATACAGGGTGTTGGTTTTGCCGCTCCCCGTCGGTCCCGTGACCAGGATGATCCCCCACGGCCGGTGGATAGCCTGCTGGAATTTTTCCAGCGACTCCTCCTCGAACCCGAGCTCGGTCAAGTCGAGTCTGAGCATCTGGCGGTCGAGGATACGGGAGACGATCTTCTCGCCGAAGATGGTCGGCAGGGCCGAGATGCGCATGTCCACTTCCTTGCGGCCCCCGTTCTCGAGCTTGACCTTCATCTTGATCCGGCCGTCCTGGGGAAGCCGTTTCTCGGCGATGTCCATATTGGCGAGAATTTTGACGCGGGAGATGACCGGGGCCCTGAACTTCATGGGCAGGTTCATCTGCTCGTGGAGGAGGCCGTCCATCCGGAAGCGGACGCGGAAGGCCTGTTCGTAGGGCTCAAAATGGACGTCGCTCGCCCCCTTCTTGATGGCATCGACGAAGATCTCGTTGACCAGCTTGATGATAGGCGCTTCTTCGGTCGCCTGGACCAGCTCCTGGACGTTATAATCGTCCTTCTCTTCCTCGATGATGTTGACCCGGCTGTCATCCGCCAGGGCGATGTCCTCGATAATTTTCTTGACCCGCAGGGCGCTCGAGGAGCCGTAGTACTTATTGATGGCGTTCAGGATGCCGGACTCGGAGGCGATGACCGGCTGGATGCTGAGCCCCGTGCGGAAGCGGATGTCCTCGATCACCTCGAGGTCCGTGGGGTCGACCATGGCCAGGGTCAGGAAGGACCGGATGCGGTGGATGGGCATGATCATGTACTTCTTGACGATCTCGATGGGGATGAGGTTGACCACGTCCGGATAGACCTCGAACTGGTCGAGGTCGATGTAGGGGTAGCCGAGCTGCCGGCTCAAGGCCTGGGCCATCTCTTCTTCCGAGACCAGTCCGAGGGAGACGAGGGCCGTCTGCAGGGGGACATTTTTTTCCTTCTGGACTTCGAGCGCGGACTTCAGCTGGTCAGGGGTTAAGACCTTCTCACGGAGCAGGAGTTCGCCGAGGTTAGAACCCATGGGCTAAAAGTCCTCCAAAATAGACGAACTGGCAAATTTTGTCAATGAACCCCGGACAATTTGTGTCAACATTGACATTTTCAGTAACACAGACGATTTTCCCGGCCGAATCTTCTCTCCGCCGAGGTCAGAATTCCCACAGGAAGTCTCCTTGTTTCGAACGGCCCATATGATGGCAGGTCCCCCCCTGGAGGGTCAATCACCCCCCGAGAGGATTTGGAAGGTGATTTTCACCCTCAGATTCTCACCGTCGGGGGTGAGAGCGCTAGCCGGGAGGGACTCCCCTTCTCCGGGATCAAATTGACAAGCCCGGACCGTTTTGTTAAGATGAGCAGGCTCAAAGCCCGGGATTCACCCCATTTCGACACGCGGAGAAGGATAAAATAGCGCGATATAGGCGAGCGGGGAGTGGCGCAGCCTGGTTAGCGCGCCTGCCTTGGGAGCAGGAGGTCGTCGGTTCAAATCCGATCTCCCCGATTCTCCTCCACGGCAGGCAGAATAAAGACGCGCCTGTAGCTCAGGTGGACAGAGCAGCTGCCTTCTAAGCAGCGGGTCGGGAGTTCGAGTCTCTCCAGGCGCGCCAGATCATATGGACGAGAGAGCCGGACCGGCCAAGAAACTGCCTCTCATCGTCTTTGCCCTGGCTTTTTGCCTCTATGGTTTCCTCGTTTTTTCTTTCTTCAGCCCGTATCAATTTCACAAGTACGTGCTGGCCGCCCGCCAGGCGATCGATGGTGCGCTGCCCGCGGAGCGACTTTTTGATTTCAGCCCGCTCTATCTTTCCTTTCACATCCTTGTCCAAAAATTCCTGAAACGACCCGACCTGTTCCTGAAGCTGGCCCAGGTCGTGTTGGCCTCGCTGTCGGCATCGTTTCTCTTCCTCATCCTCAGGAAACTCGTCCGTCTTCCCGTCGCCCTCATCGGAACGGCTGCCCTCATCCTCAACCCCACCCTCATCGTCTTGACCCAGGCCTACGAACCGGAGGTCCTGGCTCTTTTTCTCCTGCTCGGATTTATCTTTCTTGCGCTTAGGGACGACTGGCCGAGTCATCTGCTGAGCGGCGGCCTCGCCGGCCTGGCCTTCCTCACGCGGCCCAGCGTTCTTCCCGTTCTTCTGTTTGTCCCTGTCTATTTTCTCATCAATCCGTCCCGGGCCCGGACAAAGCGCCTCGTTTCCGCCGTCTGTTTTTCGCTGCCCGTGCTGCTGTCTCTATTCCTTCTCCTCAACCGAAGCGAAAGGGTGACCGGGCGGGTAACCCTCCTGACGATGAACCCGGGAACCGTCTTCTATGAGGGAAACAACCCCCTCTCCTGGGGCACGACCTCCGTCTATCCCTATCTCGTCTACGACTTGGCCAGGCAATACAACCAAACTCCGGACGTCCAGCACGAGCTTTATCGCCGGCTGGCCCGGCTGAGCACCGGAAAGGACCTGACAATTTCCGAAGTGAACGGATATTGGATGGGAAAAGCGGTCCGCTTCATCCGCGACCATCCCCGCCGGTATTGGCATGTCCTCGCTCACAAGCTGTTCCACATGTTCCATTCCTATGACTGGCACGACCTCTACAACGCCTACTGGAATCAGAAAGAGCTTAGCCGGACAGTTGTGCCGACCATCCCATGGGGGGTCCTCTCGGCCCTGGCTTTGCTCGGGTTGATTACGCGGGCTCCGCAGTGGAGGCAGAGCCTTTTGTTCTATGCTCTTTTCGCCGGCCAAGCCGGGGTGATGCTGGTCTTTTACGTCTCCGCGCGCCAGAGGCTCATCCTCCTCCCGGCGTTTCTCGTCTTTGCCTGCGCCGCCCTGGATTTCATGGCCTCACAGAGACGGCGCTGGCTGTTCCTGGCCGCAGTCATCCCGCTGTCGGCGGTGCTCGTCATCCCGACAGGCCTGATGAGAGAGGAGGACCATCTGTGGCAAGGCGTCAGGACGTCGGGCGACCACTTGAGCGAGGCCTACCGCCAGCGGAAGGCGATGGACTACCCGGAAGCGGAGATCCGGGCCGCGCTTGCCCTCGCCGCGGCGCCCTGGCTCATGGACTCCGTGCGGCCCTCGGACCTCGGCTTCGAGCCGGCCGGCTTTGCCGGAGACGCGCTGGCCCATCTCAAGCCCGCGACCCGATCAGAGATGTTCGACCAGGCCTTTCTCCTGCTCGAGGCTGGAAGGTACGAAAATGCGGAGACGGTTTGGGAGGGACTTCTCGCCCGAGGCCGGAGGTTCAAGCGCGATTATTACCAGTCCTCCGCACCCCAATATTATCTGGCGCGGGCAGGCATCGAGCGCGGCGACCGGGAAACCGCCCGCCGCCTTCTCCTCGAGGGACTGCGATCATCTCCCGGCGACCCTTCGATCCTGGCCGCGCTGACGGCGCTGACAGGAGATGCCCGGTATTCCCGGAAGCTCTTTGGCTATCTGGATGACATCAGTGCCCATCTGTATCTCGGCAGGGCCTGTCTCCTGGCCGGAAAACCCGAGCAGGCGGTTGACCACTTCGCCCGGGTCGCTGACCGCCTGCCCGATTACCGCTCCGCCCAAATATACCTCGCCGCCGCCAAGGGGTTGGCCGGAGAAGAGGAGACCGCGGCCTCTCTTTACATGGAGGCGGTCAGCGTCCGGGCAGACCCCGTCCTGCTCGAGAAACCGCTGCTCGGTATCTTCAAGTCCAGGTCCGAGAAGTCTCCGGCCGACGTCCGCTCCCTCTTTGAATACGGAGTCCTCCTCCGCCAGTTCGGTCATACCAAGGATGCCCTCACCGTCCTGGGCCGGGCCAACGACCTCGGCTCTAGCCAATGGTCCGACCGGGTGCGACAAGAGATTCAAATCGTCGAACGGATTGACGAAGCCCCCCGATAGGCGCCTTCAAGGAGGCTGGTAGTCTTTCTCCCGCTCAGGGGTTGCGCTTCAACCCTCTTTCGATCTCGGCCTTCTCGATTTTGACGATGATCGGCCGGCCGTGGGGACACAGCGCCGGGTTCGATGTGCGGAAGAGCTCCTCCACCAGGTAGTCCATCTTGTCCGGCGCCAGCGGCTCATGGGCTTTAACCGCGGTTTTGCAGGCCATGGCGGCGAGCATCTTCTCCCGCCTCCGGCCCGACTCCTCTTCCCCGATCTCATCAAGAAGCTGGAGGAGGACGTCCCTGGCTTCCTCGGCCTCGAAGATATCGGGAAAGCTGTTCAGTGCAAAGGTCCTCCCGCCCATGGCCTCGGCCCGGAAACCGGCCTCCTCCAGGAGCGGCTGGTTTTTTTCAAGGCTCACGATCTGGGCGGGCGAGAGGTCAAAGAGGACCGGAACGAGCGGCGTCTTCCGGGGCCATTTCTTCTGGACATCGATCTCCCTGTATTTCTCAAACAGAACCCGTTCATGGGCGTTGTGCTGGTCGATGACCAGCAGACCCTCTTCGCCCGCGGCCACGATATACATGTCGAGATACTGCCCCAACACCCGGGGCCGGCCCTTCTCTTCCTCGGCCCGGCCGGACGCGAGGAGAGCCATCTGTTCCGGGCCCTCCAGCCGGGCGGCGCGGGTCGGGAGACTCGCCGTCCTCTCCCCCACACTCATCGTCGAACCGGCTT
>Ga0154855_1094_pt2 | contig 27274 bp, 23 predicted proteins | sample Rifle2008BG19ft_FD_105827 | JGI IMG/M metagenome (GOLD analysis project Ga0154855, IMG submission 105827) | Candidatus Aminicenantes bacterium RBG_19FT_COMBO_58_17 | reverse complement strand
TGGCTCGACCCCGCCCACGTCTTCCGCTTCTTCAAAGAGAAAAGCGGCGGCCGGAGCTACAAGCTTCTGGATACGAGCGTCATCATCGACGGCCGCATCACCGACCTCTGCGATACAGGCTTTATCGAAGGGACCCTGGTCATTCCCCAGTTCGTCCTCAAGGAGCTGCAGTTCATAGCCGATTCCTCCGACGGCCTGAAGAGGCAGCGGGGCCGGCGGGGGCTCGACGTCCTCAACCACCTTCAGAAGTCCTCCCAGATCTCCGTCGTCATCTGGGAGATGGACTTCCCCGAGATCCGGGACGTCGATTCCAAGCTCATCGAACTGGCCCGGCAGCTCGACGCCAAGATCGTCACCAACGACGTCAACCTCAACAAGGTGGCCAAGCTGCGCGGCCTCTCCGTCCTCAACATCAACGAGCTGGCCAACGCCCTGCGTCCGGTCGTCCTGCCCGGCGAGTCGATGCGGGTGTTTATCCTCAAAGAAGGGAAGGAGAAAGACCAGGGCGTGGGCTACCTGGATGACGGCACCATGGTCGTCGTCGACAACTCGCGGCGGATGATCGGCCAGAACGTTGATATCACCGTGACCTCGGTGCTCCAGACGACCGTAGGCAAGATGATCTTCGGGCGGTACAACGAAGACGCGCGATGAGCAAGGTCTCGGTCATCATCGTCGCCGCCGGAGCCGGCAAGCGCTTCGGTTCGGCCAAACAGTTCGCCCTCCTGCGCGGGAAAACCGTGCTCGAAAGGAGCCTGGAGGCGTTTGTCGCCCATCCGGAAGTGGATGAGATCGTCCTCGTCCTGCCCGCGGAGGAAGACGCGGCCCGGTACCGGAAGCCCGGTGGCAAGGTCGTCGCCGCCGTCCGCGGAGGGAAGAGAAGGCAGGATTCGGTCGTCCGGGGGTTCGAACGGTTGGATTCCCGTCCGGCCGATATCGTCCTCGTGCATGACGGTGTCCGGCCGCTGGTCAGCCGGGAAGTCATCACCCGCGTGATCGCCAAAGCGAGGGAGTGCGGAGCCGCTATCGCGGCGATCCCGGTTGAAGACACCGTCAAGGAGGCGGCGGGAGGAATCGTTGTCAGGACCCTGGAGCGGGAGAACCTTCAGCGCGTCCAGACGCCGCAGGCCTTTGCCCGTGAGGTTTTCGATCGGGCCCTGAGGAAGGCGCGGGAGGACGGGTTTTACGGCACGGATGAGGCGGCGCTCGTGGAGAGGACCGGGCACCCCGTGGCTGTGGTCCCGGGCGACCGGCGAAACATCAAGATCACGACAGCCGCCGACCTCAAGATCGCGGAGGCTCTGCTTGAAGATTAAGATCGGCCTCGGCTACGACATCCATCGCCTTTCCAGGGGGAAGGACCTCTATTTGGGTGGAGTCAAAATCCCTCATCCTGCGGGCCTGGTTGGACATTCCGACGGCGACTGCCTGGTCCATGCGCTCATCGACGCCCTGCTCGGGGCCGTTGGGGAAACCGACATCGGCCGGCTCTTCCCCGACACCGACCCGGCGTTTAAAGGAATCCGGAGCACGCTGCTTTTGGGAAAGGTCATGTCCAGGCTGAGACGCTGCCGGGTTGAGGTTCTGAACGCCGATGTGGTCGTCGTCGCCCAGGCACCGAAGCTGGCCCCCTTAATCGAGACGATGAAAGACACGCTCTGTCCGATCCTCGGAGTGGCGCGGGACAGGCTGGGGATAAAGGCTAAGACCAACGAAGGCCTGGGCATCATAGGGAGGGAGAAGGCCGTGGCCTGTTGGGCGGTTGTTTTGGTGGAAGAGAAGGCGGGGAAAAAGGCCTAAAAAAAGGCAATCTGCTTCATCATCCTTTATCCTCAAACTCAGGACGGATCGACGGGAAGCTGCGCCTTGGCCAGCACGTTGGCGATGATCTCATATCCGGCCCTCTTCCCCATCTTCAGGATATCGAGTGCGGAAGAAGAGGCGATGAGGTTGAACCCGGTCAGGGTGATCAACGTGGCCAACAGGAAGATCGCGATTTTCGCTTTGAAGCTCATTTTAACCTCCTTGTCGAGCTGTTTCATCGTTCGCTCTCACACCATATATACGCAGCGAGTTCATCAAAGGTTCCCTAAAAAAGCCCTATTGTTAACAAATCCTATATTTTTTATCGGAATAAGGGAATATAGTCGCCTTGAGGATTCATGGCATCAGAGTTCCAATGCCAAGGCTCGGGTATGGAATTCGTCAGCCCGCTCGTTTCCCCAGCGAGGAAACTCGCTTCGCATCCTCCTTCGCTCTTCTCTCCTTTCAGTCGAGAAACCGTGCCCGCTCAGTCGTCCACGGGCTTCCTCATCCACACCCTTCGCCTTTAGCATAAAAAAAACTGGTTGCCCTCGAGAAGCGCCTCGGCGAGGCTAAACCCGAGAGTCACTCTGCCGCCCCAAACCCTGAAGGCCTATGCATCCGAGGAGGGGTTGACGGAAGGGGCCGTTCCAATTAAGCTCAACCCTCACGATATCGGAGGAGGCGAAATGAAGGTTCAGAAGATATTCGGGTTTGCGGCTGTTGTCCTGCTATGCGGGTTTGGTTTTTTTTGGGCGGCCGAAGAAAAAAAAGCGCCGCCTCTATATACGGTGGCCGGAGAACGACACGGAGTCAGCTTCTTCCCGCTCGTCGATTATCCGGAGACGAGACCCAGGGTCGAGGGCGAGATGGACTTTTTCCACTATCACAAGTATGCGGAAGTCATCTCGTTCTTGATGGCCTGGGCCAAGGACCATCCGGATATCGTCGACCTCTATTCGGTCGGGAAGACCTTCGAAGGACGGGATATCTGGCAGATCACGATCACCAAAAAGGCGACCGGCAAGGACACCGACAAGCCGGCCATGTTCCTCGAAGGGAACCGGCACTCGGGCGAGGTGACGGCGGCTGAATCCGCCCTTTACTTCGCCTGGCATGTGATCACTCAATACGGCACCGACCCGGAGATCACCCGTCTCGTCGACACGAAGGCTTTGTACGTGAGGGTCAAGAACAACCCGGATGGATCCGAGCTCTACCTCAACACCGCCCAGAGCAACCGGAGCACTGTCCGGCCCCACGACAGCGACGGGGACGGGCTGCTGGACGAGGACCCCTCAGAGGATCTGGACAGTGACGAATTCTGCTATCAGATGCGGCAGAAGGTGGAGCCGGGAAAGGGCGAATTCATAATCCACCCCGACGACAAAACGGGAAGGCTGATGAAAAGGGTCGGCAAGGACAAGGGTGATTACAAGGTGTATGGCGAAGGATTGGACAACGACGGCGATGGCAAATATAACGAGGACGGCGTCGGGGGTCTCGACCTCCACCGGAACTACCCCGAGAACTGGCGTCCCGAGCCCGGACTCGATTTGACCGGCCGGGGCAGGACCCAGCTCGGAGCCGGCGCCTATCCCCTCTCCGAGCCGGAGACGCGGACAGTGGTCCTCTTCCTCCTTCAACATCCCAACGTCTCGGTCGGCCAGACCATGGACACGGCCGTCCCGATGCACCTGCGGCCGCCCTCCACCTCGCGCAGCGAGGAGTCGATGTTCCCCGGCGACCTGGCCCTTTACAGGTATTTCGACGAGCGGGGAAAAAAGATCTCCGGATACCCCTATGCGGGCGATGTCTTTTGGGACTTCGCCAACGCTACGAGCGACTACCGCGAGGGGGACGAAGAGGAAGAAGAGCCGACCGGCCGTCCGCTGTTCGGCCATTCACCCGACTTCGGCTATTTCTACTACGGCGCCATTTGGTACGGCGACGAGCTCTGGTCGGGCGGCAAAGTCGTTGATTATGATAAGGATGGGAAGGTCAGCGAGCTCGAGGTGCTGCGCTGGAACGACGAGGCGCTGGCCGGCAAGGGATTCAAGAACTGGACCCGCTTTTCCCATCCCCAACTCGGCGACGTAGAGATCGGCGGTTTCAACCCCAAGTTCTTCCGCCAGAACCCTCCGGCCTCGGTCCTCGAAGATTGGGCGAAGAAAGAGGCCCTGTTCAACCTGCTGCTGGCAAAGTCGTTGCCACAGGTCAAAATCGTCTCGGTCGATGTCCGCCCGGTCAAGAAAGAGCCGGGAGTCCTCGAGGTCGTCGCCGTATTCATGAACGAAGGATTCCTTCCCACGGCGCTGGAAATGGCCGAGCGGGTGAAGATCATCAGCCCGGACCGTGCCGAGATCTCCTTCCCGGAAAAAGAGCTGGCGCTTGTCGGCGGGAGGAAGACGATTGAGCTGGGAAGGCTGAGATCGGGGGAGAAAAAAGAGGTCCGCTGGAAGGTCAAACCGGCGAAAGCGGGCGTCGAGGCCGAGGTCTCGATCCTCTCCACCCGCGGCGGCGTCGCCAGGCAGAAGGTCAGGGTCGGCTGACTTGAAGTTCTGACCGGCCGCCGCAGTCCGGATGGCCGCCGGGTGAACATTTTTTCCTCTTTTTGCGTACTAAGCAGAGAGACGTATGCGCAATCCGAGGATTTTTATGCCTGTCCTTCTCCAGATCGCATTGTGTTCGTTCTCCCTCTTAGCCTCCGAGCCGGTAACTGCCGCGAGAGCGTCCGTCGCCCCGGTTATCGACGGCCGGCTGGACGACGTCGCCTGGAAGACGGCCTTGAAGTTCACGGATTTCAAGACCTTCAAGCCGGACTATGGAAAAGAGCCCGGCCAAAAGAGCGAGGCCTATTTCCTCTTCGACGCCGAGAATTTCTATATCGCCTTCCGCTGCTACGATACCGACCCCGGCGGGATTAAGGCCAATATCTCCAAGCGGGATGCCATGTTCGCGGATGATTATGTCGCCTTTTTTCTCGATACATTCAGCGACGGACAGAATGCCTATGTGCTCTTGATCAACCCTCTTGGGATTCAGGGCGACGGCCTGATGAACGCCGTCGGGAATCTGGAGCCCAGCATGGACTTTGTCTGGTACAGCAAAGGCCAGATCGATGATCAGGGGTATTCTGTAGAATGCCGGATCCCTTTGCAGAGCCTCCGTTTTTCAAGCAAGAAGACGGTGATCATGGGGATGGCTTTTATCCGGCAGATCATCCGGACTTCGGAGAGCTCGAGCTTTCCTGCCCTATTTCCCGATAAGGGAAGCCTGATCACACAACTTCAGCCCGTATCGATCACAGGGCTCAAATACAACCGGGTGGTTGAGGTCCTGCCGGCCTTGACCCACAGCACCCGCCTGGCGATCCAGGACGGCGCCCTCCGCCGGGATGTGCAGCAGACCGATTTCAGCCTGACGGCTAAGGTCGGCCTAACCTCTGACCTAACGGCCGACGCCACTTATAATCCGGACTTCAGCCAGGTCGAGTCCGACGCCGGCCAGGTCGATTTTAACATCCGGTTTGCCCTTTATTATCCGGAGAAACGGCCGTTCTTCCTGGAAGGCCTCGAATACTTCCAATTCGCCGGCAATACTGAGGAAGCGCCGCTGGCGGCCATCGTCTATACCAGGAATATCATCGACCCGAGCTTCGGCCTCAAGGGCACCGGCAAACTTGGCTCAAAGAACACGATCGCCGCGATCTATGCCCGGGACGACCTGCCCGGTGATGCGGTCGACCGCTACCCCGATTTCGGAATCGTCCGGTTCAGGCACTCTCTCCGAGACGACTCCTATATCGGCGGGTTCTATACGTCAAGGTTTCAGGGAAGCGGTTTCAACCAGGTGGCCGGATCGGACGGCCGGTTCCGTCTCACCGGGGCCTCGGTCGCGGAGTACCATCTTTTCGGCTCGTTCACTCGAGACTCAGGAGAGGGATCGACGGTCAATGGCCACGTCCTCGGCCTGAGGTATAATTACGGCACGCGTTCGGTCTATATGGATGTGGGTATTCAGGATATCTCCAAGTATTTTCAGGTCGATACCGGTTTCATCACCCGGACAGGAATCAGCCGGTTCGCCCCGCTTATCATCTATAAATTTTATCCCAAGTCCGGCTTTTTCCAGCGCATCGAGCCATTCTATTGGGGTGAGCTTATCTATGACAAATTCTACGGCACGTTCGAGACCATCAACGTCTTTGTCCTCCGCTTTATGCTCCCGCGGAATTCCATGTTTCGAGTCGATGGCCTATTGGGGAACGAAGTCTATGTCGGCCGCAAGTTCAGCCTCGACGGCTATCGATTCCGTTTGGAAACCCAGCTGACCAAGCATTTTAGCTTGCAAGGACAATTCCGCCGGGGCGGGTCGATCTACTACGATCCAGCGAATCCTTACCAAGGATACGGCAACCAGGCGCAGCTCCTTGCGGAATTTCAACCACTGGAGAAGTTCTCCTTTGGGTTAAGCTATACGTACATCGACTTTTATCGGAAATCCGACCGCAGCAGGGTTTACGACTACGGCATCATCCGCAGCCGGAACACCTTCCAGGTCAACAAGTACCTGTTCGTGCGGGCGATCTTCGAGTACAACAGGTTCTACCGCCGGCTGACTACGGACGGCCTCATCTCCTTTACCTATATCCCTGGTACGGTGGTCCATGTCGGCTACGGCTCCGCCTACGAGAAGCTCGGATGGGACGGCAGAGAATATATCGAAAGCCGACGCTTCCTGGAGACACAGCGCGGCTTCTTTTTTAAAGTGTCCTATCTCTGGCGGTGGTGAGCAAAGAGGGAGCGGCGTCGCTGCCTCTTTCCTTGTAGATTAGACGAGAAAGTCGGTTGGGACGGCTTTGAGTCGCACGATATCCTTCACTCGGCCGGCCACGTCGAACCCCTTGGCGCATCTGACCGAGCAGGCGCCGCAGCTCCGGCAGGGGTCGGATGGAATATCCAGTTCCTGCAAAAGGTCTCGGGCCAGCCCCGGATTCCGGTAGCCATAGGCGTACATGTAGCTGCGCATGAGGTCCGGAACGGGCAGGCTTTCCCGGCAGCCCGGCAGGCACTGGCGGCAGTGCTGGCAGTAAAGCCCGCCGTGCATTTCCATCTTCAGGTCCTTGAGTTCCTGCTCCGTCAGCGTCAGGTCGGTCATTACTGCCAGGTCCTCTTCGAGCTGGTCGAAGGTGGTCATGCCGGGTACAGCAGTCGTCACGTGGGGGTCGCTGAGGACCCATTTCAGGGCCGCCTTCATGTTGATCGGCTGCTGTTTTTCCTTATCCCAATAGGCGCCGGCCTGGGTTTTCATGGCGACGATCCCGATTCCGGCGCGGGAGGCTTCGGCGATGGCCTTGCGGACCTCGTCACGGTGGTCCTGGCGGAAATTGTAGGCCGTCAATACGACATCGTGGATTTTGGCCTCGACCACTGCCCTGATGACCTCGGGCTCGTTGCCGTGAGTCGTGACGCCGACGAAGCGGGCCTTCCCCTCTTTCTTGATTTTCTGGAGCGCGTCGAGGACGGGCTCGAAGAGAGCCTGGTCCCGGGCCAAGACATTGTGCTGGTAGAGGATGTCCACGTACTCGAGGCCCAATCTTTGCAGGCTCGTATCAAACTGCTCGAAGAACGGCTCCGCCTGGGCATCGGCCGGGATGGCACCGGTGCTCCGGTCGCGACCGGGCGCCGGGACCTTGGTAGCGATGATGAAGGAGTGCCTCGGCCTGCCTTTGAGGACCTCGCCGATGATGACTTCGTTTTTGCCCCTCTGATAGCCGTGGGCCGTGTCGAGCATGATGATGCCCCCGTCCAAGGCCGCCCGGATGAGGTTGGGGTTGTCCGAGTTCATCACACCCATGCTGACAACCGGGAGCTTGAGTCCGGTCCGGCCGAGCGTCCGGACGACCACATCCTTCTTCTGAGGGTTGGCCGCTGCAGCCGGAAGATCTCCGGTGCGGGTTCCGGAGAGGGGGTTCACGGCCATGCCGGCCAGACCGGCGGCGCTCCATTTCAGGAACGACCGCCGCTTCAGGGGATTCGCCTTCTTCGTCATCGGGGCCTCCTCGTTCAAGAATCGCTATTATACTAAACCTATAGTATTTATAGCAATAGTAGGTTTTGGCGTACCCCAAGATTGACGCAACGCGGACAGGAAAACGGCAGTTTTTAGGAACAGGGAGAACAACGCCGTGAATATCTCAAAGCCTCTTCACATCGACGGTGACGTCGCGGCCAGGGGTGCTTTGAGAAGCGGCCGGAATTGGGTTATTATGGAAAGGTGATGATGTCCAAGACATTCCAATCGATGGTCCTGGTTTCCTGTTGGCTCCTTCTCCCGCCTTTTCTGTCTTCTCATCCTCAAGCTGCCGACAAAGTCCGCAACTTCGATGACCGGGTGCAGGCGTTCCTTGCCAAGATGGATTATCGCTGGCGGGACATGAACGTGCCGGCGACGGATGGAGAGCTGCTCTATGATATCGTTCTCGAGAACAAATACACAAAAGCCCTGGAAATCGGCACCTCGACGGGGAGGTCCGGGATTTATATCGCCTGGGCCTTGAGCAAGACCGGAGGAAAACTCATAACTATCGAGATCGACCCGGGTCGTTATAAAGAGGCGCTGGCGAATTTCCAGGAAGCCGGGCTGAGCGAATATATCGAGGCGCGGCTGGCCGACGCCCATGAGCTCGTCCCGGAGCTGGCGGGTCCGTTTGACTTCGTTTTCATCGACGCCGACAAGGATTGGTACACGCATTATGCCAAGGCCGTAATCCCCAAGCTTAAAGCCGGAGGCTGCATTGCCGCCCACAATGTTTATGAGGGGCGGGGCGGATGGGGCGGCTACAGTGGGACGGGCGATTATTTTGGATTCATGAAAAGCCTTCCCCAGTTTGAGACCAATCTCCTGACCGAAAGCCGGGGCGGCCTTTCCGTAAGCTATAAAAAGAAAAGGCCTTAGACCGGGCCCGGATGTTTGTTTTTTGATCGGATTTGTGGCAGGAAAATAGGGCGCTGCCCCCAATTCGAGCGGCTATAGACATGAAGCAAAGGAAAAACATCTATCTGGAGCTTCTCCGCCGGCTGGAGGATGAAGAGCCCATTGTTCTGGCGACCATCGTCGAGGCCGAAGGAGCTACACCCCAGGTCCCCGGGGCGTTGGCCCTCTTTGGTGAGAGGGGGCTTCTCCTGGGGACTCTCGGCGGGGGAATCCTCGAGGCAGACGCCCAAGAGAGGGCCTTGCTTTGCCTGAAGAACCGGAACTCACTCTGTTATCAGTTTGAACTCCAGGGCGACGACGTGGCCGCCGGAGAGCCGATCTGCGGGGGGTTCGTCTGGATCCTTGTCGACGGCTCGCCCGGCAGCCAGGGGTCGACTTGGCGCCGCCTTGCCGACGCACTTCTCGCCCGCCGGAGCGGGGTTCTGGTCACTCGGATCGACCGGCAACCCGACGACCAGGCCCGGATCAAGCGCCTGTGGCTCGATGAAAAGGAGTCTGATATCGAAGCCGAGTCAGCCCTCGGTCTCATCACCGGAAAGCTGGCCCAAGCCAGGCGGCAGAGGAAGCCGATGCTCCTTCAGGAACAGGGGACGCCCCCGAAAAACCGTCAAACTCTCTACTTCCTGGAGCCGATCGCCCCCCTTCCCCGGCTCCTGATCGCGGGCGCGGGGCATGTCGGCCAGGCTGTGGCCCGTCAGGCAGCGTGGCTGGATTTCGACGTTACGGTCATCGATGACCGGCCCGAGTACGCCAGCGGGGAGAGGTTCCCCGAGGGGATTTCTCTGGTCGTCGCAGAAATCGAGACAGCGGTCCGGGCATTTCTCGTCTCCGTCGACACCTATGTTGTCATCGTCACCCGAGGGCACAGCCATGACGCCGAAGCCCTGCGGGCCTGCATCCATTCTTCTGCCGCCTACATCGGGATGATCGGGAGCCGGCACAAGGTCGCGCTGATGCGGGAGCGATTTCTTTCCGAAGGCTGGGCCTCGGCCCAGGAGTGGGACCGCGTCCGCACACCCATCGGCCTAAAGATCGGGTCCAGGACCGTCGAGGAGATCGCCGTCAGCATTGCCGCCGAGCTCGTCCAAGTCAGGAGCGAGGTTCGGGAGAAGAGGGCCGGGGAGGCTCTATGATCTGGGCGATCGTCCTGGCCGCGGGTGAGTCCCGGCGGATGGGCCGGCCAAAGCTCCTTCTCCCCTACGGCGATAAGACGATCATCGAAACGGTCGTCCAGAACGTCGTTTCGTCCAGGGCCGACGGGGCTGTGGTTGTCCTGGGGGGGCACAGGCAAGAAATCGAGGAAAAGGTCCGAGGTTTTGCCGTTAAAAGGGTGATTAACCGAAGGTACCAGGAAGGGATGCTCTCCTCTGTCAGGCGCGGGCTCTTGGCCCTGCCTGCCTCCGCCCGGGCGGCCGTGTTCATCCTGGCCGACCAGCCGGAGGTTGCGTCTTCAGTGATTGACTTGATGATAGAAGCCTATTGCCGGGAGAAGAAAGGGATCGTCCTCCCTGTCTACCGGAAAAAGAGGGGTCATCCCCTACTCATCGACTTGAAATACCGCCGCGAGATCGAGTCTCTCTCCCCTGATATCGGGCTGCGCGGGCTTCTTCGGGAACACCGGGACGATATCCTCGAGGTCCGAGTCCCGAGCCCGTCCGTCCTCAAGGACATCGACGATCCAGACGACTACAGGGGGGCGCTGGGATCGATCCGGGGACGGGCGCGCCCAAAACCTGACCGGGTTTAATAACTGTCCTGTTTGGTGTATAATGCTACTCAGTTGTAAGAGGAGAACAGAATGCACAAGAGCAAGCCGCTTTTCTTGGCTTTCTTCGTCTTGCTTTCTTTTGTCTTTTTGGCCGGCGTTCAGGTAGCCAATGTCAGCGGTGAGTGGGAACTGACTATCGATAGTCCCCGAGGCCAAATGACCTCCCAAGCCAAGTTTGTCCAGGAAGGGGAAAAGATCGCGGTGACTATGACCGGGCCCCGGGGAGGAGAATCCAGCGGCGAGGGCACTATCAAGGGAAACACCATCCAGTGGTCGATCACCCGGACCGGGCCGGAGGGGAATCAGTTTACCATCAGTTATAAGGGCTCGGTCGAAGGAACCACCATGTCCGGGACCGCCGAGACTCCGCGCGGCTCCGTAAACTGGAAGGCGACGAAGAAATAGTCTATTTCCTCCCTCGTTCCGGCCCTGAAGATAGATCCTTTATTCCCTTTTGAAACCTTCACCAGTGATATTCGTTTCATATAAAGAATAGGGAAGATTTGCCTCGGCCCTCCGTCTAAAAGATGTACGGAGGCCATTGAGAAGTGTTCGCGAATGGACGAGAAAGAACTCATCCGGCGGTCTCAGGCAGGAGACGGCGAGGCCTTCGGAGTCTTGGTCGAAAGGTATAAGGGCAAGGTGTTCAGTCTGGCTTACGGGTTCACGCGGGACAGGACGAGCGCCGATGACCTGGCCCAGGAGGTCCTCATCAAGGCCTATTTCTCCCTGCCGAAATTCAAGGCCAAGTCCGCGTTCGGGACCTGGCTCTACCGTATCGCCGTGAATCATGCCAAGGACTTCCTGAGAAAGAACAAGGGGCGCCAGAAAGAGATATCCATTGAGGATGTGGGCGAGCAAACCCTGACCGCTGAAAACAAGAGCCTTGAAGAGAAGCGGGTCGAGGAAGGACGCCGACAGATCGTCCAGGCGGCTTTGGCGCGCCTCCCGGAGAAATATCGGGTTATCCTGACCCTCCGGGACATCGATGGGCTTTCCTACGAGGATATCTCCGGGGTTCTGAAGCTCTCGCCGGGGACAGTGGATTCGCGGCTCCACCGGGCGCGGCGGAAGCTGCGGGAGAAATTGACGGGCCGTCTGATTCGGCAAGGAGGAGAACATGGACTGCAATAAAGCCGAACGTTTTCTCCTTCGCTCTCTGGACGGAAGACTTGATCACGAAAACAGGGCTATGCTGCAAGCGCATCTCGAGAAATGCCCCTCTTGCCAAGAGAAAGACAGGGAATATCAGATGATCCTCAGGCTTATCCGGCCACAGACGGTGCCGGAGCCTCTCCCCTATTTCCAGGAGCGGCTTCTGGCCAAGCTCAAAGAGCAGGATAAGACCGCGCCCGCCCTCATCTGGGTGAAGTGGGCCCATCGGACCGTCGCCTTCTCCCTGGCCGTCTTCTTCCTCTTCGGCGCCGGCATCCTCTTCTTCCGGCCGCAGGAGCCCCGGGAGCTGAGCCAGACAGAGAGGTTTCTCCTCCAGGATGAGAATCCCCTCGGTGAGGCGGCCAGCATTCTGGACCAGAAAAAGGCCGAGGACAGGAACATGATGTTGATCTTCGCCTCCGTTGGGGACAAGGATGTCTCGAGGAGATACAAACCATGAACAATAAATATAGATTATGGATCGTCCTCTCGCTCCTCGTCGCCTTTGCGGCCGGAGTCCTGGGAGGCATTTTCGCGGAGCGGATTTTTTTTCACCCCCGGCAGCATACCCGGGCTCAGAGAGGTCCGTCCCACCCCCCCGACCTTGAGGAAATGGCCCGGCACCTGGGCCTTTCCCCTGATCAGAAGGAGAGCATTCGTCAGATTTTTGAGAGGAACGACAGTACGTTCAAAGAGCTGTACACAGAGATGCACAATCGGCTGTCCGTAATTCGGACAGAAATCAAAAACCAAATCGATGTCGTGCTGACACCGGAGCAAAAGCAAAAAATGGAGGCCATCATCACCAAGCACGGCGAACAAAGAAAAAAAGAATCTGAACAAAAAGACAAGGACATCGAGAGAGACGGCTCTCCGGACAAGTCTAAAGGAGAAGATCGATGAAGAAGAAAGCCATCATCGGGATCGCCGCCGTGGTGGTCGTGGCCGGGGCCATCCTCGGCTGGACCATGCTCAAGAACAACAAGAACGGCCTGCCGAAATACCGGCTCGAAAAGCTCACCAAGGGTGACATCGAAGCCGTAGTCACCACCTCGGGGACGGTCAACCCGATCACCAAGGTCGAAGTCGGAAGCCAGGTTTCAGGGAAGATCGCCAAGCTCTATGTGGACTACAATTCCCAGGTCAAGGAAGGACAGATCCTGGGCGAGCTCGACCTGCTGCAGTTCGAAAGCCGGGTGAAACAGAACGAGGCCAACTATTCGAGCTCCAAAGCATCGCTCGAGAAGGCGAAGGTCACACTGGCCAACCTGCAGAGACAGTATGAAAGGGCCTTAAGTCTCTTCGAGAAAGACCTGATCTCCTTCGAGGAAAAAGACACGGCCGAGGCCAACTATCTGGGCTCCAAGACCGACCTCCAGTCGGCCGAGGCGCGTCTCCAGCAGGCCGCGTCCCAGCTCGACCAGAGTAAGATCGACCTCGGCTATGCTATCATCCGTTCGCCCATCGACGGCGTCGTCATCTCCAGGAACATGAATGTAGGCCAGACGGTTCAGGCCAGCTTCACGGCTCCCAAGATCTTCGAGATCGCCAATGACCTGAGCAAGATGCAGGTCGAGTGCGACGTCGACGAGGCCGATGTGGGAAAGGTCAAGGAAGGCCAGAGGGTGCGCTTTACCGTTGATGCCTTTCCGGAGAACACCTTCAACGGTTTGGTGAAACAGGTCCGTTTTTCGCCGACGGTCACCCAGAATGTCGTAACCTACACGACCATCGTGGACGCGGAAAATCCGGAGCTGAAGCTGCGGCCGGGCATGACCGCTACGGTCTCGATCATCACCGGCGAGGCCAAGGCGGTTCTCCGGGTCCCGAACGCCGCTCTCCGGTTCACTCCCACCCTCCCCGCTGAAGAGTTGGCTAAGATCATGAAGGAGGCCGGGGAGAAGATGTTTGCCAAACGCCAGGCGGAAGGAGGGCCGGGTCAGACTCAGGAAGGCACCCGCACCCAAACACCTCAGGGCACCCAGAGCAATCAAGGGGGAGCCCAGACGATGATGTTCTCCCCGGCCGGCGGCATGCCCCAGGGCATGGGCGGAATGGGGGGAGGACAGAGGAGAAAGCCCACCACGGTTTGGTACCTGGATGAAAACGGCAAGCTGGCCGTGACCTTCATCAGGGGCGGGGTGACCGACAATTCCTTTACCGAGGTCCTGCGCAGCGACTTGAAAGAAGGGCAGGAGATCATCCTCGGCGAACAGACGGCTCAGGCGGCCGCCTCCGGTACCAACCCTGGCGGACCTCCCCCGATGATGATGATCCGCCGCTAGAACGAGTTCGCCCGAAAAACGTATTAAGGAAAGAAATCAGATGTCCACTCCAGCCATACAAATCGATGACCTGACCAAGGTCTATAAGGTCGGCGAGACAGAGGTCCATGCTCTCCGCGGCGTTACCTATCAGGTCGAGGCCGGGGAGTTCTTGGCCATCATGGGACCTTCAGGGTCCGGCAAATCCACCCTGATGAACATCGTCGGCTGCTTGGACAAGCCGACCTCGGGGCAATACCTGCTGGAGGGGGAAGAGGTGTCCACCTTTGACCGGGACAAGCTGGCCCGCATCCGCAACCAGAAGATCGGGTTTGTTTTCCAGACGTTCAACCTTCTCCCCCGGACCTCGGCCCTGGAGAACGCCGAGCTCCCGCTCCTCTATTCCTCCCATATTAATTCCAAGCAAAGGACGGAATTGGCCCTTAAAGCCCTGGAATCCGTGGGCTTAAAAGACCGGGCCCACCATAAGACCAACCAGCTGTCGGGCGGCGAGCAGCAGAGGGTCGCCATCGCCCGGGCCCTATTGAACAGCCCATCGTTGATTCTCGCCGACGAGCCCACCGGAAACCTGGACACCAAGACGAGCGCCGAGATCATGCAGATCTTCACTCGTCTTAATGAGGATAAAAAGATCACCCTGGTCATGGTCACTCACGAGCCCGATATCGCCTGCTACGCCAAAAAAAGAATCTACATGCGGGACGGGAAGATCATCAGGGAAGAGAAAGGCCGGGAAGGCTGTGGGGACCAAGCCAGATAGACAGGAGACCGAACCATGAACATACTGCGCACCAGCCGGGTCGCCTTGCGGGCGCTCGGTCGCAACAAGATGCGGTCGTTCCTGACCGCCCTGGGCATTATTATCGGCGTCGGCGCCGTGATCTCCATGGTCAGCATCGGAGAGGGAGCCAGACGCGGCGTCGAGGACCGCTTCGCCTCCATGGGCACCAACCTGCTGTTTGTCTCACCGGGAAGCCGGAGCCGGGGGGGCGTTCATTCCGGGTCGGGGGGATGGAACACGCTTAAGCCCGAGGATGCGGCAGCCATCGAACAGCAGTGCGACGCCGTGAAATACACGTCCCCTTCGGCGAGCACGCGCGCCCAGGTGGTTTATGGCAACAAGAACTGGAACACCTCGATCCAGGGAACCGGAGCCATGTACCCGGAGGTCCGGAATTGGGAGTTAGCGGACGGTACGTACTTTGATGAAAGTCAAGTGAGGGTGGCCGCCAAGGTCTGTGTCCTGGGGAGCGAGGTGAAAAAGAGCCTCTTCGAGGACGAGGACGCGGTCGGCAAGATCATCCGCGTCAAGGCCATCCCCTTCCGGGTCATCGGCGTCTTCAAGTCAAAAGGCGAGTCCGGCGGCTGGTTCAACCGCGACGACATGATGACGGTGCCCTACACCACGGTGATGAAGAGGCTGACCGGGCAGGAATATATATCCTCGATCGATATCTCGGCCGTTTCCGCGGCGCGGACGAAAGAGACCCAGACCCAGATCGAAGAACTGATGCGGATTAGGCACAAGATCGCCCCCGGCGCCGAGGACGACTTCCAGGTCCGGAATATGTCGGAGATCGCCGAGGGCGCGGCCCAGGCCACCCAGATCATGACCATCCTGCTGGGCAGCATCGCCTCGATCTCGCTCCTCGTCGGCGGCATCGGGATCATGAACATCATGCTCGTCTCGGTGACCGAGAGGATCCGGGAGATCGGCATCCGCATGGCCGTGGGCGCCCGGCAGAAGGACATCCTGCTTCAGTTCTTGACGGAAGCCATCGTCTTAAGCGTTCTCGGAGGGCTGATCGGTGTCTTTTTCGGGATCGGGCTGTCCAAGATCCTTCACTACGTCAAAATATTCTCCGAGTTCAAGACGACGGTCTCCCCCAGTTCTATCATCATGGCCTTCGGGTTCTCGGCTTCGGTTGGTATTTTCTTCGGGTTCTACCCGGCCCGCAAGGCCTCGCGATTGGACCCGATCGAAGCTTTACGCTACGAATAAACGTATATTAAGAATGAGACTCAATTTTTGGAGGTTCCATATGCGCGAACGAATAGCCAGACTTCTTGCCGTCCTGATCCTGCTGTGGCCGGCCGCTTCCTGGACCCAGGAAAAGACAGAGCAGGTCCTTTCCCTGACCCTTGAGGATACGATTCTTCGCACCCTCAAAAACAACTACGGCGTGGCCATCCAGGTCATGAGCCCGGAGATCGCCGGCTACTCCGTCGCCCGGGCCAAGGAGAAATTCCTGCCCACTCTGGGGTTCGGCGTCACCGACCGCAGCAATCAAAGCGCTTCCTATTCCTGGCTCGAGACGACGGGGACGACGATCACCGACTACTATGACTATGACGCCTCGATCCAGCAACTTATTCCGACGGGGGGAACGCTGACGGCCTCCTTGATCAATTATAAGAACAAGAGCAACAGCCGCTTCCAAACTGTCAACCCCCGGTACGGCAGCACTCTCCGCTTCGATTTGCGGCAGCCATTGCTCCGGGATTTCGGGATCAAGGTCACCCGGAATGACATCATCGTCAGCCAGAACAGCTACGAGAAGTCCGAGATCGACCTGGAGAAGACGATCGCCGACATCGTCTATACGGTCGAAGAAGCGTACTGGAACCTGACCTACAGCCAGGAGAATTTGAAGGTGAGGCAGCAGTCCCTCAAGCTTGCCCAGGACCTCCTGGCCAAAAACCAGAGGGCCGTGGAAGTAGGCACCCTGGCCCCGATCGAGATCCTGAGCGCCCAGGCCGAGGTGGCCACCCGGGAGGCCGATATTATTTCTGCCGAGGCCGAGGTCAAGAACAACGAAGACCGCCTCCGGACGATCATCAACATCTCCGAGGACGAGATGAAACTGGCCCTGCCGATCAAGCCTGTCGACTTGCCCAAATTCGAGGAACGGCAGGTCGACGTCGAGGAAGCCCTCCTCACGGCCATGCAAAACAGGCCCGAGCTCAAGTCGCTCAAAGTCGACCTGCGGACCCAGGACCTCAACGTCAGTTACACCAAGAACCAGCTTTTGCCGCGGCTCGACCTGACAGCGTCGTATTACAGCCCCGGGATCTCCGGAGACAGGATCCTCTACCTCAACGACAACCCCCTCTCCGGTGTTATCGTCGGCATCGTCCCCGGGCCGGCCAGGGAAGCGATGAAAGATTCCCTTGGACTTAAATACAATAACTGGACGGTCGGCTTGACTCTCGATATCCCGCTGAACACGATTTTCTCGCGCGCCGCGCACACCCAGGCCAAGCTCGAGCTCGAGCAGGCGTTGCTGAGGCTGAAGAACCAGGAGCAGATCATTTATCTGGAGATCCGGAATGGTGTCCGCTCGGTCGAAACGAACTACAAGAGAGTCCAGTCTTACCGGGTCGCCCGCGAGCTGGCGGAGAAAAAGCTTCAGGCCGAAGAAGAAAAGCTCAAGGTCGGGTTGAGCACGAACTTCATCGTCCTCACCTACCAGAGGGACTTGAGCAACACCCGGATTCAGGAGCTCCGCTCGATCGTCGACTTCACGATCTCGGTGGCCAGCCTGGAGAAGGCCACGGGCACCAGCCTCAAGAACAAGAATATCAGTGTCGACCAGGTGATGATGAGCCGTTGATGAAAGTCCAGCCGAGGAGTAGAATGACGAGTCTGGCCTGAGCGGGAAAACGTTCGCTCTCGTAAGCCCAAGACTTAAGCTAGGAAGATTGAGAACAACCCTGCTGACCTATGCCCTCGGCCTGTTTTGTCTGCCCCTCTCTCTGGCCGCGAGTCCCCCCAAGACGGCGAAGCCGCCGGTGGCGACCTACGCGATCAGCATCCCTGAGTTTACCTCCCCACCCAAGATCGACGGAGTGCTCGACGACCCCTTCTGGGAGAACGGTACCCTGATCGAGGATTTTACCCAATTCGAGCCCTTAGAAGGAGGGACGCCTTCGGAGAAGACCAAGGCCTATCTGGGCCACGACAAAGATTATCTCTACGTGGCTCTGCGCTGCTTTGATTCCAACCCCAAGGCCATCCGGGCCTGTCTGACTCCGCGGGATAAGGCCCCGGCGGACGACGGCATCACCCTCTATCTCGATACGTTCAACGACAAGAAACGGGCCTTTGTCTTTCAGATCAACCCCTGCGGCATCCAGACCGACGGCATCCTTACGGAGGGCAGCGGCCGGCGCCGCATGGGGTTTGAACGGTTCGACCGCAACTGGGATACTTTTTTTCTGGCCGACGCCCACCAGGATGAGCTGGGCTACACCGTGGAGATGGCCATACCTTTCAAGAGCCTGAGGTTTCCGAACGCGAGTTCCCAGACGTGGGGGATCAAGATCCAGCGCTCTATTCCGCGCAAGAACGAAGAGATGTACTGGCCCCCGCATACGCGCGACAGCAACGGCTTCCTGGTCCAGTCCGGAACCCTGGAGATTACCGGCCCGATCGCCAAAGGGAAGAACATCGAGGTCATGCCCGTCGTCACCGGGCTCAAGGCGACCGTCCGGAAATTCGACCCGCAGGGCGGCCTGAATTTCAAATGGGGGCTGACCTCCGACATGGTGCTGGACTCTACCTACAACCCGGATTTCAGTCAGATCGAGGCCGATATGCCGCAGATCGATGTCAACCAGCGCTATGCCCTGTACTATCCCGAGAAAAGACCTTTCTTCCTAGAGGGAAAGGATTATTTCGATACCCCCTTCGAGCTGGTCTACACCCGGACGATCGTCGATCCCCAATGGGGAGTCAAACTTACCGGGAAGAGCAAGGGAACGACCATCGGCCTCCTCAGTTCCAGGGACTTGAACTCGCCCGAGATCACACTTTTCGAGCCCGGCGTGTTCGAGGACGATGGGGAAACTGAAGGACCCCTCTATCACTCCCTGGTCAATATCTTCCGTTTGAAGAAGGACCTCTTCTCCGAGTCCTACCTCGGCATTATCGCTACAGATAAGGAAACGGGGATTTCGGGGGGACCTCTGACCGCGAACTACAACCGGGTGGCCGGGATCGACGGCCATTTCAAGTTCATGAGGTATAACCGCTTCTCCTTCCAGGCGGTCGGCTCGATGACCAAGATGGGCGCCGAAAAAACAAACTTTGTGCCGGCCTTCACTTTCGGCCTCAGCCATAATTCCCGGCATCTCCAGGTCTCGGCCGACTACAGCAGTATCCCCCCGGATTTCGAAGCGTCGCTGGGCTTTTTCCGGAGGAAAGACGTCCAGTCCTTAAGCGCCCGGGCCGGCTACGCCTTCCTTCCCCAAAACGAATGGATCGTCTCCATCCGGCCGTCGGTCGAATACCGGAGGATCTATGATTTCAAAGGGACTCTGACAGATGACGAATACTCTGTTTCCTGCTTCCTGAGCGGCTGGCGGCAGACGTACATGTGGGGTCGGTATTCGTCGGGTTTGGAGCGCTATGAAGGTGTCGATTTTTATCAAAAGGACTTGATGATCGGACTCGGCTCCGAGCCCCTGTCCTGGCTGGGCGCGGAGATCCGGTATAATTTCGGGGACGGCATCTACTACGACGTCAACCCCTATCTCGGCTACAAATCAGGCCTGGAGATGTGGCTTATCCTCAAGCCCTTCCCCAACTTGAACGTGTCCTACAGCTTGGGGAACGACAGGTTTTATAAGAGCCGGGGCGGGGAGGCCGTCTACAAGGTCAACGTCATCTCCCAGCGCGTAAACTATCAGGTCACGCGCCCGCTCTCCGTGAGGCTGATCACCGACTACAACGACTACTACAGGATGCTCTATGTCAGTGCCCTTCTTAGCTATGAATACCGGCCGGGCACAGTTTTTTATCTCGGGGTGGATGACAACCGGGAAAGGGATATCCAGGGGTTCTTCCGGGGCACCAGCCGCTACTATTTCATCAAGTTCTCCTACTGGTGGAGGGTTTGAGACGGCCTTGAAGTCAGTCCGGAAAAATGATAGAATATTGAATAAGCGGAGATCTTTCATCAATCCAACAGGTGGAGAATTTCTATGAATAGACGGCTCATCAGACCTAACCTGGCTGAAATCCGGGACAGCCGGGAAAGAGAAAAAGAGCGCCACGAATCTGAAAAACGGAAGATGCACCCGCCCTACGATACTCACGCCGAGAACTACTACTACCTCAAGCAGATGAACAAGAAGACCAAGATGGCCGTGGCCTTCGCCGATGGCCAGGTCATCGAGGGATACATCGAGTGGTACGACCGGAACTGCTTCAAGCTCAACCGCGATGACGCGCCTAACCTGTTGGTCTACAAGGCCAACATCAAGTACCTCTACAAAACGGAGGATACGAAGGAAGAGGAAGAGGCCACGAAAAAGAGCCGATGACTCTTCGGAGGATCGGGATCACGCTCGGCGACCCGGGTGGCATAAGCCCGGAGATCGTCCTCAAGGCCTTGGCGGGGGATTATGAGCTGCCGGAAGCCGATTATGTACTTTTCGGTTCCGCGCCCGTCCTCCGGGCCGAGGAAAAGGCCCTCGGTATTCATTTTGATTTTGACTCGGTGAAGTCAAAGATATCCGCCTCGCCAGGGAACCTGGCATTCCATGAAATCCCGAGCTCGTTGAGGACAATTAAGAAGGGCGTGCCTTCTGCCAAGAACGGGTTGGACTCATTCCACTCTTTCAAAGCCGCCCTCGCCGAAGCCAGAAAAGGGAATCTTCAAGCCATCGTGACGGCTCCCATCTCCAAGTCCTCCTGGGCGCTGGCCGGCGTCCGCTGGAAGGGCCACACTGACTATCTGAGCCACTTCTACGCGGGAGCTATCATGGCCTTCTGGTCGAAGAAGCTCAAAGTCGCCCTCTTCAGCCATCATGTCTCTTTGAAGAATGCCCTGAAAAAAGTCAACCGGGAAAGCCTGCTGGATTTTTTCCTCTCCCTCGACAGGAGCCTGAAGCGGGTTCGGCCGGGGGGGTTCGAGCTCCTTGTCGCCGGACTCAACCCCCATGCCGGGGAAGACGGCCTCCTGGGCCGTGACGAGACCGAGGAGATCTCTCCGGCCATCAAGGAAGCCCGACGGCAGGGGATCAAGATCAGCGGCCCTTATCCCCCCGACGTCGTTTTCCGGAATGCCCTCGGGCAGGCGGACAAAATCGTCATCGCCCTCTACCATGACCAGGGACTGATTCCCTTTAAGCTCGCGGCCTTCGACAGCGGCGTCAACGTGAGCCTGGGCCTGCCCTTCATCCGCACCTCTCCCGACCACGGCACGGCCTTCGATATCGCCGGGAAAAACCGGGCAAACCCGCGGAGCCTGATCGAAGCCATCAAACTGGCCGCCGCCCTTGCCCGATCGATTTGACACTCCTCGCGCGACCTGTTGTCCCCCGCTATTCCAACCCAAAACCCCGGTAAAGCGCTTCATCGATCGAGTTTGATGGGCACCAGCCGAATGGTCTTTTCCGCGGCTGACTCGATTTTCGCTCGGGAATAATAGACCGGGAAATACTGTCCCTCCAGCCATGGATTCAGGAGGTCCGAATAATGAGGATCCTTCGGATCGCCCGACTGGCCGGGCGCGTTCGTGCCCACCGAACGATCCCAATCCGCGAGGTCGGCGATGATCCGGAAAGTTGCACCGGAGGTCTGATTGTCGCCGTCGGATGTGTTGTTGACGGTCTGGCCATCGCCGCCGCGAGGATAGGGTCCCAGGTCGAACCGTCGGCGGATTTCGTCCCTCAGTCCGCCGCTCAGCGGATGGCGAAGCCGGACATGATGAAACCGGGAATCCCCGTAGCGCCAGCGCGCCTGGTCCGGGCCGAACATCTTGGCCAGGAGTTCAACGGCCTCTTCCAGGGAATGGAGGAGCAATCGGTTCCGTCCGGCCTCAGGAATAGGGCCAAGCCGGGTGTCGGGCGCCTCCAGCCAGCGGATGGCTTTAAGGAGAGGAAGCTGCCCAAGGACAGCGCGGGCCGCTTCAGGAAGAAGGACGTTTTTCAGGTTGTCTAAGACGGCCCTTTCCCAGGCGACATAGATGGCCGCGGCTCCCGACTCCGGAGACAAGACGAAATCCCAGGCCCTCAGCATTTCCACGGCTTTCTGGGCAAGGGGAGTTGATGCCCGGAGGTCCTTGAGAAGAGGGACCAGCCGGCGGGCCGGCAGTGAGAGGAAGTCCTGCTGCAAGTTCATCATCTCGCTAAGACTCGTCGTTTGGCCCGAGCCCAAGACCTCGGAGATTCTGAGAAAACGGAAGGGGTCGGCCCAGAGAAAACCCAACTCGTGCGGATAGCCTTCCGGTATGTTGTCCTGGTTGGCCGTCGCAACAAAGCCGGACTCGGGGTTGAGGAGAGAGGGGAGCTCCGAAGCGGGGACGGTCCCCGACCATTCGAACTTCCCACCGCCCGGCACCGGAAGCAGTCCCGGCCAGTTCTTTCTGATAGGGACAAGGCCGGTTGTCTGCCAGCCGATATCTCCCTTTTGGTCCGCCCAGAGCATATTCAGGGAGGGTGTCCGGTTCTTGAAGCAGGCTTCCCGGAACTCCGGCCAATTCTTAGCCTGGTCCATTCGCAGGCTGGCCAAATAAGGAGCGCATCCGCATTCCAGCCAGGCGGCGCGCAGGGCGACCGCTTTGTGATGTTCTGAATCCTCATAGATAACCGGGCCATGACGCGTGAACTTGAGTGTCGCCTCGAAAGGCGCGGCGCCTTTAACCGGGATTTTTTCGGACACGACAATCATATCTTGCCAGTCGCCAGAATATCGGTAGCGAGCGGAGTGATCAGGGTCGGTGTCATAGACGTACAGGTCTTCCTGGTCGGTCGAAAAAATCGTCAACCCCCAGGCGCCGAAGTCGTTATGACCGATGGAAACTCCCGGAAGGGCCGGCTCGCCGCCGCCGATAACGTTCCAGCCGGGGGCCACCAGGTGGACCCAATAGCGGAGCGAAGGAATCTGGAGCGCACGGTGGGGGTCGTTGGCCAGGAAGGGGAAGCCGCTCCCGGTGAGCCGGCCGCTGACCGCCCAGTTGTTGCTCCCCTGTGATAGTGACGGGACCGGCTCAGCTAAGAAAGGTAACAAAGCAGCCGAGGCTCTCGAAGCCATGGTGGAGGCTCGGGCGGCGGACTCGACGATATCATCGGGAGCGAACTGGAGCGGTGACCGGGCTTCTTCGTAAAGCTCGATCACTTTGTCGGTGATGAGCGAGAGGTCCAAGCCATCTGCCGGCCTGAGATCGGGATTCCCGGGATGCAGGTCAAGGAACTCCCCGAGCTTTTCCGAGCCGATCGCCCGGACCGCTTGGGCCAGTCTGATCTCCGTCGTCGCGTTCCGGAAAAGACCGTTATGCCGCGAAACGACGACTTCGGGCGTCCAGTGGCCGGGGGTGATTCCGAGGAGCCGGAATTCAATCGGCAGGAGTTCGGGATTTTTCCGGGCCAGGTCGATGAAGGTGTTAATGCCCCTGACAAAGGCGGAGACGATCTCCTGCCCCTGGGGATGATAGGAATCGAGCTCCTTCCGGAGGTCGCCCCGGAATTTCAGGAGCCGCGCCCCGAGGTCGCGCTGGACCGCTTTCTTTCCCAGAATCTCGGCGACCGTTCCTGTGGCCTGTCGCCGCCAGAGCTCAAGTTGAAACAGGCGGTCCGAAGCGACATTAAAGCCTTGGGCAAAAAAGAGGTCGTCCTTGTTCTGGGCAAAGATATGGGAAATTCCCCACCGGTCTTTGATTATCTCCACCGGCCGGGTCAGGCCCTCGATTTCGAGATCGGCCTTGGCGGGAATGGGTTTCTGCTCGCCGAGAGCGAGGGTGACGCAACCAACTATCGAAAGAAGCCAGACCCTGATCCATTTCTTTTCGGCCATCTATTGATTCTCCCTGCGTTCACCCATCTTATCGCGAAGCACTCGCCATGTCATCACGGACAAAACGATTTTGGATTTCTCGCAGGGGATGGGCTATAATCCCACTTCATGTTGCGGGTATCTCAAATCCATCCAGGAGGGGAATCATAATGAAATTCCAGGGCTATTTTGTCGAGGACATCCCTCGGCGCAAGTTCCTCGAACTCAGTCTCAAGGGAGGGGTCGCTCTGGCGGCTACGCCCGCTCTACTCCGGAGTCTCCTGGCCGGAGACACCGCCTCCAGGCCGAAAGTCGACCTCGAAGACCTGAACCGGGTCATCCGCCACGCTCTGAGCCAGGGCGGAGAGTTCGGCGAGGTCTATATCGAGCACCGGATATCGCGCACCATCCTGCTCGAGGAGGGCAAGTTCAAGAGCGCCGTCTTCGGGATCAGCCAAGGCGCCGGCGTGCGCGTGCTTTCGGGGGACAAAACCGGCTACGCCTATACGGATGAGATCAGTCAAGAAAAGCTCATCCGGGCCGCCGAGGTGGCCTCCTTTGTGGCCCGGGGAGCGAAGACCGTCAAGCCGGTGAATATCAAAGTAGACAGCCGGCCGTCCTACATCACGGTCAAGGTCCCGCTCCAGACGGTTGCCGACGAGAAGCGCCTCGAGATCATGAAGCGCGCCCACGATGCCGCACTGGCTTATGACGCCCGGATCAAGATGGCCTCGATCAATTACTACGACGAGGTCCGCAGCCGCGTCATCGCCAACAGTGAGGGCCTCTACTTGACCGATGACCTGCCGCTCCTCTTCTTCATCGTCCAAACGCTCGGCGTCGGCAGCAACACCTCTCACATGGGACGCGAGCGGCTGAGCCGGCACTCCGGGATCGAGATGTTCGACGAGCTCAAGCCCGAGGATGCGGCCCGGACCTGCGCCCGGGAATCCATCGTCATGCTCGAGGCCAAGGATGCCCCGGCCGGGAAGATGGACGTGGTCATGCAGAACGGCTGGGGCGGCGTCCTCGTCCACGAGGCCGTCGGTCATCCTCTTGAGGGAGACAACATCGCCCGGGAAACCGGAGTCTTCGTCGGCAAACTCGGGAAGAAAGTCGCCAGCGACAAGTTTACCATGGTGGACGACGGCACCCTCCCCTGCTTTCGCGGCACGACCAACTATGACGATGAAGGGACTCAGATGAAGCGCAGCGTCCTGATCCAGGATGGGGTCCTGGTCAAGTTCATGACCGATATCCTCTCGGCCAAGCAGCTCAAAATGGAGCGGACCGGAAACGGCCGCAGGGAAAGCTTCCGCAACATCCCGATTGTCCGCATGACCAACACGTTCATCGACCGCGGCAAGGACAACCCGGACGATATCCTGGCCTCGACGAAGAGCGGTCTTTATGTCCAGAGCCTGAGCGGAGGGAGCGTCAACCCGACGACGGGTGTGTTCAACTTCACCTGCCGGGAAGTCTACCTCATCGAAAACGGCAGGAAGACGACCCCAGTCAAAGGTGCCACCCTAATCGGAAGCTGCCTTGACGTCATCCAGGGAATCGATGCCGTCGGAGACGATCTGGACTTCGGTCCTGGTATCTGCGGCAAGGGTCAGGCGGCGGAAGTCGCGGCGGGGCAGCCCACGGTCCGGATCCGGGGCATCAATGTCGGCGGGTCGCGGGCGAGATAAGGGCGAAAGATGGAGAAAACGATGGACTACAAGGGATTAGCCGAACAGTTGGTCAAGAAGTGCCTGAAAAAAGGGGCTGATGCGGCCGAGGTCTATATCGAGAACGGCCGGAATCTCAGCCTTGAGGTTCGTAAGGGCGAAGTCGAGACCGTGGAAGAAGCGGCCTCCTACGGCGCCGGGTTCCGGGTTTTCCTCAAGGGCAAGATGGCCTTCGCCAGCTCCAATGACCTCGGAGAAAGGGCGCTCGAGGAGGCTATCGGCCGGGCCATCGAGTTCGCCAAAATCACTACACCCGACCCGAACAACGTGCTCCCCGACGACATGGGGATGACCGAAATCGCCGGTCTCTACGACCCCCAGATCGCCCAAATACCGATGGAGCAGAAGATCGACCTGGCTAAGAAAATAGAACAGCTGGCCATGAAGGATTCCCGGATCACCAAGAGCGACGGGGCAAGATACGGAGAGGCCGAGGGCGAAGTCGTCATCGCCAGCTCCAACGGCCTGGTCAAGAGCTACCGGTCTTCGGCCTGCTCCCTTGGTGTTTCCGTGGTGGCGGAGAAAGGGGAGCAGAAATCTTCGGGCGGCGAGTTCTGCGGGGCGCGCTCTTACAAGGACCTCAAGCCGGCCGAGGAGGTGGCGGCCAAGGCGGCGCGGGATGCCTACGAGATGCTGGATCCCAGGCCGGTCAAGACGCAGAAGGCGGCCGTCATCTTCCACACAGACGTGGGTTATGCGCTTCTGGGCGGAATCCTGGGGGCGGTCAACGGTGAGCGGGTCCTGCAGGGAGCGAGCTTTCTGGGGAAAATGATGGGCCGGAAAATAGGCTCGGAGCTCGTAACTTTGGTTGATGACGGGACGCTCGAGAAAGGCGTGGCCAGCGAGCCGTTCGATGGTGAGGGGGTTTCGACCCAAAAGAGGCTCATCGTCGAAAAAGGCCTGCTCAAGGGCTTCATGTATAACACGATCGTGGCCAAGCGGGCCGGAGTCCGGAGCACAGGAAACGCCTCGCGGGGCGGGTTCACCAGCCTGCCGGGGATCGGTCCCCACCAGTTCTACCTGGCCGCCGGTCATGCCAAGCCCGATGACATCATCAAGGCGACTAAGATAGGACTCCTGGTCAAAGAGGTGACCGGCTACGGCATCAACCCGGTCAATGGCAACTTTAGCGGCGGCGCGTCCGGGTTCTGGGTCGAGGACGGCAGGATCGCCTTCCCGGTTAAGGGATTGACTATTGCCGGGACGGCGGATGAGATGCTCAACGGGATCGAAATGGTGGCCGACGACCTCGACCTGAGCAAGAGGATGGCGGCGCCGACTTTCCGGATCAAGCTTCTCCAGATCGGCGGGGAATAATCCCTATAGGGCATGGGCTCAGACAATAAGGAGGTGGGTGTGATAAGGAAGACGTTTATCCTTTGGGCGATCCAAGGGTGGCTTTTTATGCCTGCGGCGGCCGTATCTCAAGACCTGAGTTCCTACGAATCGTTGAAGACACCCCGGATCACGACGATTGGGTCGGTTTATATGGTCTGCCCATCCCCGATTCCGTCACCGAGCTGCCCGATCAAAAATATCTATTTGCTTTTGGGCTCGTAGGAGAGGTCGGGGCGGTAGCGCCCGGTTTTCGATTCCATCTTTTTGATCAACGCCCGGGTCCTTTTCGACAACGCGGCGCCCTCCTCCCCCATCGCCTTCCAGAATTTCTCTTCGGTGACGGCGTAATCCGCGGCGCTCTTGCCGTACTCCACCCATAAATAGACCGGCATCTTCGTGCCCAGGTCGCCCATTA
>Ga0154855_1096_pt2 | contig 27414 bp, 25 predicted proteins | sample Rifle2008BG19ft_FD_105827 | JGI IMG/M metagenome (GOLD analysis project Ga0154855, IMG submission 105827) | Candidatus Aminicenantes bacterium RBG_19FT_COMBO_58_17 | reverse complement strand
CCCCATCAGCCGGTTCCGGCCGTGCACTCCGCCCGATGCTTCGCCGGCGACATACAGGCCGGGGATGTTGGTCTCGCATTTGGCGTTGATCTCGACCCCGCCGTTTTGGTAGTGGAGCGAGGGATAGACGAGCATCGGTTCCTTGGTGATATCGATCTGGTAGCGGATAAACTGCCGGACCATGGCCGGAAAGTTCTTGGCCAGGTAACCGGAGCCCTGGATGATATCGATGAGCGGGGAGTCCAGCCAGACGCCCCAGCGGCCGCTCGGAGTCTGGATGCCGTTGTGCCGTTCCAGGCATTCCCGGATGAAAGCGGCGCTTTCGACGTCACGCGGCTCACGCGGAAAGACAAACAGCTCGCCGTCTTTGTTGAGCGGCTGCCCGCCGGCGCCACGGATCTTCTCCGTGATCAGGAAGCCGGCGATCTGCTCAGGAAAGCTGGCGCCGGTCGGATGATACTGCACCGAGTCCATGTACATGAGCTTGGCGCCCGCCCGGTAGGCGATGATCAGCCCGTCACCGGTCGCTCCGTAGTGATTGGTCGTGTCGAACCCACGGATATGGAGGCGTCCGTAGCCGCCCGTGGCGATGATCGTAGCCTTGGCCTTGACCATGAAGTATTCTGCGGTCTCCATGTTGTAGAGGATGCCGCCGGCGCAGCGACCTTTGCCGTCGAGGACGAGCTCCACAGTGGGCATGAACTCGAGGGCGGTGATCTCGTCGGGATGGTTTCGGACTTCGTCCATGAGCGTCCGCATGATGATGGCGCCGGTGTAATCACGGCAGGAATGCATGCGCTTGCGGGAAGTGCCTCCTCCGTGGAGGACGTACATGGAATGATCGGGATTCTTATCCCAAACGACACCGAGATCCTCCAGCCACTTGACGACGTCGGGGCCGTCCTCGGTCAGGGCGCGGACGAGGTCCGGTTTGTTATCGAAGTGACCGCCTCCCATGGCGTCGAGATAATGCCGGGTGGGAGAGTCCTTCGCGGGAACGGCCGCCTGCATCCCGCCCTGGGACATCATCGAATTGGCATCGCCCATCCGGAGCTTGGTGGAGATGATGCTCTTGGCGCCGTTCTGCATGGCGATGATGGCTGCGGCGCATCCGGCCCCGCCGCCGCCGATGATCAGGACATCGGTTTCGTAATCGGGTTTAGCGAGGTCGAAGAACTCCGGTCTGATCCGGCTGTGCGATTCCAGGATGTCGGCGACTTCGGTCGTGATTTCTTCGCCCTTATTGGGTCCGATGTGGACGACGCGCCGGGAATCTTTCTTGCAGTCGGGATGGAATCTGTTCAGGACGTCGTCCCGCTCATCGGCCGTCATCGGTTTGAAAACAGGCTGGCCGGATTTTTCGAGCTCGAGCCTCTTCGCCCTGGTCCCGTCGACCAACTTAAGGGATTCGCGCATGTATTCAGGGTACATCGGACTCTCCTTTACTCCGTATCGCGGGCATAGTATCTCTTCTTCAGCTCGTCCCGCTTCATCCCCATCATCTCTTTGTATTCCTTATCGAACTTCTTCTCTTTTATCTCCTGGAGCCTCTTTTCGAGCTCAGGGCTCTTGGGAGCCAGATAGCGCCCATAGAGCCGCCTGGCCAGTATCCCGACGTTGTAGTGGACGATCTCGGCCGGGCAGCGGATGGCGCAGAGACCGCAGCTCAGGCAGTCAAAGCTCAGGTCCATGACCTTCTCGATATCACCCCGGATGGCCGCCTGGATGTAGTCCATGACTTCAAGGCTCTGAGGGCAGGCTTTGGTGCAGGTGTTGCAGGCGACACAGCGGAAAATCTCCGGGTAGAGGACCTGGAAGGCAGTGACGTTAGGTTCCAGCTTCTCGATATCATAAACGGGTTTTTGGGCGGGAATTACGGGCAGCTGGGAAAGCCACATCCCTTCTTGGACAAGGGTTGTACAGGCCAGGCCGGTGTAGATCTTGTAATCTCCGGGCAGGCGGTAGACCGTCGCGCAGGCGCCGCAGAATCCCTCCCGGCAGCCCGCTCCGCGCTTGATCTGGTAGCCGGCGTATTCGATGGCGCCCATGATCGTCGCATCGGCGGGGACCCGGTGGGCCTTGCCCATGATGTAGACCATGAGCATCTCCTTGGGGGGCTCCTGGGGCGCGGTCTTGACCGGACGGTGTCTGGCCGGAGCCGCTTTCTTCTTGGGAGGTCCTTTCTTTTTGGCCATCATCTCATCTCCTTCTACATGAAACCGTCTTCTCTCAGTATTCTTGCGGAAGCTTCTTGAGCTCCGCCCAGGAATACACGGGGCCGTCTTTGCAGACATAGTGGAAACCGATGTTGCAGCGGCCGCACTTTCCGAGGCCGCACTTCATTTTGTTTTCGACGGTGGTGTAGATCTGATCGTCCTCGAACTTAAGGTCTTTGAGGTTCTTTATAACGAACTTGATCATGATCGGCGGTCCGCAGGTAATGGCGATCGTGTTGGCGGGGGAGGGCTTCTTTTCCAGGACGTTTGTCGGGACAAACCCGACAAACTCCTTCCAGTCCGGCTCGGCCACGTCGATCGACAGGTGAACCGGCATCTGGCTCTTGAGGTCTGCGAGCTCGTCCTTGAAGACGAGGTCCCTGGACGTTCGGGCTCCATAGATCAGGCTCAGAGTTCCGAATTCGCTCTTCCGAAGAAGCGCCGTCTGGACGACCGACCAGAGCGGCGCGAGTCCGATGCCGCCTCCGATAAAAACCAAGTTCTTGCCCCGCCATTCATCGATCGGAAACCCGTTGCCGTAGGGGCCCCTGACGCCGATGAGGTCGCCGACCTCCATATCGTGGAGTGCGGCTGTGACCCGGCCCGTCCGGAGGATGCTGAATTGCAGGTAATCCCTGATGAGCGGGGAGGAGGAGATCGAGATCATCGCTTCCCCCTTGCCGAAGACCGAGAGCATAGCACACTGCCCGCAGCGGTAGTCGAACCGGGCGCCATTTGCGAACTCGGTGCGGAAGGTCTTGATGGTCCGGGTGCCGACGACTTCATCCTTGGCCTGTACGATCTTGGCCAGCTTGGGAGTATAGACGTTAAGCTCCATGGTCTCTCACCTTGTCCAGGACTTTGATGATATCGATCCCGACAGGACATAACGTGATGCAGCGGCCGCAGCCGACGCACATGAACTTGTCATAGACCTGGATGAAATACTGGAATTTATGCAGCAGACGCTGCCGCAGCCGCGAGGCCTTGTCGGGCCGGGGGTTGTGTCCTGAGGAATGCATGGTGAAATCGGGAAACTGACAGGTGTCCCAGGTCCGGACGCGTTGGCCGCGCAGCGGGGAGGGATTATCGACTTCATCGCTGATATCGAAACAGTGACAGGACGGGCAGAGATAAGTGCAGATTCCGCAGCGGAGGCAGCTCATCGACTCCTCATCCCAGAGCGGCGAATCGAACATCCCTTTGAGCTTCTCGGCGATCGGCCGGGCATCCTTGAGTTGACGCCGGATTTTCTTTTCCGATTCGGCATGGGCAGCTTTGACCTGTTTTCTGGCCTCAGGCTTCGGCTCCTCAAAGAGCTCCTTAGCGGCGGAGATGAGCTTCTCTCCTTTAGCGGTCATCGACTGGACGTAATACCGGTCGCCGAGGTCGGTCAGGAGGATGTCCAACCCTTCTTCGGAGTGCGGCGAGCCTTCCACCGAGGTGCAGAAGCAGTTTTCGGAGGGAGGGATGGTGCAGGCGAACCCGACCAGAGCGGTCTGGTCCCTCCGTCTCCAGTAATAGGCATCCTTGAACTCGCCTCCGAACACTTCGTCCAGCATCCAGGCGGCCCTGGCCTCACAAGGCCGGGCTCCGATGATGACTGTGGGTTTGACCTCGGGCAGGACTTCTTTGATCTCCAGGGTTTCCCTGTTGCCAGCCAGAGTCTTGGCGAACTCGAGGAAGACCTCCCGCTGGGGGAAAAGGATCTTTTTGGGGGGGAGGGTGGTCTGGAGGACATCGAGACTGACCCCTCCGCTGTCGGCCTCGGCGTAGTTCCAGCGGCCCTCCTCATCCTTTCGGGGGATATAGACGCTCCAGGAACTCAGTTTCTTGACCCATTGGGAAAAGGACTTTTTGGCGAGTGTCTTTTCCATCGTCTTACCTGATGAAATCTTGAGGATCTTCGTCACGGAAGCAGGAGACGAGGGCCGGAAGGGCGGCGTCGAACCCCACCTCGTAACCGAAGAGCTCCTTGGCCTCCTTCTCCAGCTTCTTGTTCAGAAAGCGCAGGGGGATGTCGAGCGGGCAGGCCCTCTCGCATTCGCCGCAGTCGATGCATCGTCCGGCGAGGTGAATGGCCCGGACGAGATGGTAGACCAAGTTCTCGGAGGACTCCGCCGACCTCTGGATCCAGCGGATCCGCTGGGCTTTCTCATCCGCCGTCGTCTCGGCGGTCACGGCCAGGTTGATGCTGTCCACGACGCACTCATCACAGTAGCACATCGGGCAGGCCGAGCGGCAGGCGTAACAGCGGATGCATCTGTCGAGCTGCTCTTTCCAGAAACTCCAACGATCGGCGGCCGAGAGGGACTCGATCTTTTGCAGAGAGCCGAAGGGTTCGTCCAGAGACCTCTTTGTTTTCTCGCCGCTCAGGAGGTCATAGATCACCGGAAAATTGGCCTTGCACTCAAGGCATCTTTCCGCCAGGATCTCAGCGGCTGCCACCTCGGTCTTCCCCTCCTCGGTGGTGACGACGAAACGGTTCTGGGCATCGACTTCGATCTTTTTGGCCTTTTTCCCCGGCAGCTTCTTGGCCAGCTTGGTGTCGTCGACAACACCCGTCTTTTCGCAAGACACCCCCAGGATATAGACGTCATTACGGTCGATGAACTTTTCCTGCAGAAGGACAACGACGGCCCGGCTGTCGCATCCCTTGACCATGATTCCGACCGGACGCTTATCGGGCTGCCGCTGTCTCGCTTTCCGTCTCTTCTCATCGACAAGGAAGCGGACGAGGTTGTGGACGCAGGTGGGATCCCAGACGAGCTTGTCCACGTCCTCGGGTTTCTTGATGAAGAGGGGAGCCGCCGGCCAGCCGTTGCTTCCGGCGCCGTAGCCGATGATGTACTTGACCTTGCCTTCGCGGAGCAATTTCCTGGCTTCGTCTTTGAGGTCCTCGATCTTAGCCATTAGGGATTTCTCCTCAGCTTTGTTTGGGGCCCGAGGGGTTTGAGTTCCTTGACGAAATCCTTGATGATCTGGGTGTACTTAGTCCCTTCGGCCGCCGAAACCCAGGACATCTGAAACCTTTGGGTTTCGAGGCCGACGTATTCCAGGAGCTTTTTGACGAGGTTCAGGCGGCGCCTGGCGTAATAATTGCCCTTGATATAGTGGCAGTCGCCCGGATGACAGCCGGAGACGAGAACCCCGTCGGCGCCCCTGTTGAAGGCCGAAAAAATGTACAGGGGGGAAATGCTTCCGGAGCACATCACTTGGATAGGGACGACGTTGGGCGGGTATTCCATGCGGGAAACGCCGGCCAGGTCACTCCCGGCCGAGGAACACCACTTGCACAGAAAGGCGACGATCCGGGGTTCGTAATCCTCCGCCATGATTAGCCTCCGAGACACGCGGTGATCATTTCAGCGACCTGCTGCTGGGTGAGGTTTTTCACCTGGATGGCCGAGCGCAGGCAGGTGGCCGTGCATGTGCCACAGCCCTCGCAGAGGACCTCGTTGACTTCGACCTTTCCGTCCTTCAGCGTGAGGGCATCATAGGGGCAGACGGCAACGCACATCCCGCAGCCCGTACACAGGTTACTGATGACTTTGGCCACCGTCGGCGAATGGAACAGCCTATCCTGGGAAAGGATGGCCACGGCCTTGGCTGCGGCGCCGCTGGCCTGGGCGACGGCTTCGGGGATATCTTTGGGGGCCTGGGCCGCTCCGGCCAGGAACATCCCCGCTGTCACGCTTTCGACCGGCCGCAGCTTGGGATGGGCCTCGGCCAGAAAGCCGTCCTTGTCCAAGGCGAGTTTGAGCTTTTTAGCCAGTTCCTGGGCACCCCTGGAAGGCCGCATGGCCTGAGCCAGGACGACCATATCGGCGGCGATCTCGATAGGCTTGCCGGTCAGAGTATCGACACCCCAGACCACGATCTTGCCCTGCTCCTCAAAGACTTTAGAGACCTTGCCCCGGAGGTACAGAACCCCGTCCTCCTCCACCGCCCTCTGGACGAATTCCTCGTATCCCTTGCCGCCCGAGCGGATGTCGATGTAGAAGATATAGGCCTGGCCGTCGTGGACGTGGTGTTTGTAGAGCATGGCATGCTTGGCCGTGTACATACAGCAGATTTTCGAGCAGTAGGCGCAATGGTTCTCGGGATCGCGCGACCCCGAGCACTGGATGAAGACGACCTCCTTGGGCTCTTTGTGGTCGGACGGCCGCAGGATCTGACCCTGGGTGGGGCCGGACGCCGAGCATAACCGCTCGAACTGGAGCCCGTCGAGGACGTCGGCGTATTTGCCGAACCCGTACTCGGCCATGTTCTCCTTGTCGTAGAGGTCAAAGCCGGTGGCGACGATGATGACGCCCACTTCCGCTTCGATAATCTCGGGCTTCTGGTCGAAGTCTATGGCTTTGGGCTTGCAGACGTCGGCGCATTTGCCGCAGGCGATGGTCGTGAACGGGTCGGGACAGTTCTTGTCATCGAGGGTGTAGGAAGCCGGGATGGCCTGCGGGAAGGGGATATAGATAGCCCTCCGTCCGGTCAGACCAAGGTCGAACTCGTTGGGCACCACGATCGGGCAGACCTTGGTGCATTCATCGCAGAGGGTGCATTTAGCCGGGTCGACGTAGGTGGGTTTCTTCAGGATCTTGACCTTGAAGTTGCCGACGTAGCCGCTGACGTCCTGGACTTCACTGTAGGTCATCAGCTTGATTTTGGGGTGCTTGGCGACCTCGACCATCTTCGGAGTTAAGATGCACTGGGAGCAGTCCAGGGTGGGGAAAGTTTCCGACAGCTGGATCATGTGGCCCCCGACAGATGGGTTCCTCTCTACCAAGATCACTTCGAACCCGGTGTTGGCAATGTCGAGCGCGGCTTGGAGTCCGGATATCCCGCCGCCGACGACGAGGGCCCGCCGGGTTACCGGAACGCTCAGAGCGTCCAGGGATTCGTTCTGCAGGACTTTCTCCACCACAGACCGCGCAATCTTGGTCGCCTTTTGAGTAGCCTTCGGCTTATCCTTGTGGACCCAGCTGCACTGCTCGCGGATGTTGGCGATCTCGCAGCGGAAGCTGTTTAGGCCGGCCCGCTTGGAGGCGTTCCGGAAGGTCGTCTCATGGAGGTTGGGGGAGCAGCAGGCCACGACGACACCGTCCAGCTTTTTTTCCTTGATGGCCTGCTCGATCAAGTTCTGCCCCGGGTCGGAGCACATATAGACATAGTCCTCGGAGTGGACCACACCGGGGTGCTTGGCCAGCTCCTCGGCGACCTTCTTGACATCCACCGTACCGGCAATATTGATGCCGCAGTGGCAGATGAAGACTCCAGTCCGTTTCATTGTTTTGCCTTTCGCGGGGGAGTTTTCTTGGCCTCGGGCAGAGGCGGCTTTTCCGGGGGCTTGGCCTCTTTTTGGGCCTCCTGTTTCTCCTTGGCCAAGAGCTCGATCCCATAGTCATATCCCTTCTCGAAAGCCCGGATGTTGAGCTCTAAGAATCTCTTGGGGACCAGACCCGGCAGCGCTTTCTTCATGGCTTCGGCGGAGACGACCTGGCTGATGCCGGTGAAGAACCCGAGCATGACCAAGTTGGCGAAGATGCGGTTGCCCATCTCCTCGGCAAACCGGGTCGAAGGAACTCCATAGACTTTAATCTGAGCACGGAGTGGCTTCAAGCGGACCAGGTCGGTGTCATAGATGAGGATCCCGTCCGCACGGAGCTCCGGCTCGTATTTCTCATACGCGTCCTGGGACATGGAAACCAGGATTTCCGGACGCGTGATGTATGGATAGAGGACGCGGTCTTCCGAGATCACGACCTGGGAGCTGCAGGCGCTTCCCCGCGCTTCCGGGCCGAAGCTCTGAGTCATGGTCCCAAATTTATTATCAAAGAGCGAAACGGCCTTGCCGGTGATCAAACCGCAGCGGATGATCCCCTGGCCGCCGTAGCCTGAAAAACGGATCTCGTTCATGGTTTCACTCCGTAAGGCACATACTTATCGCCCAGGGTTTTCTGGAGATGGGTGTTCATGCACTCGAGGAAAGTGGGCTTGTCCTTGTCCACGAACTTGCCCACGATGATCTTCCCCTGGAAATCGATGTCCACGGTCCGAGTGTCGGCGCCGTGCTTCATCTCGGATTTGTCATAGTAATACTTGAGCAGGTTCAGGCCGTCGCCCAACCTGTTCCGTCGGGCGTAGAGAGTGACGCAGGGTGTGATGACCTCAATAAAGGAGAACCCTCTCTTGGCCAGCGCTTCTTGAATGGACTTGGTGACCCTGCGGATATGGAGGGAGGTCCAACGGGCGACATAAGTCGCGCCGCAGGCGTCGGCCAGGTAGGCCAGGTTAAAGGGGTATTCAAAGTTTCCGAAGGGAGCCGTCGAAAGGTTGGCCGTAAGCGGGGTCGTGGCCGCCACCTGGCCTCCGGTCATGGCATAGTTGAAATTGTTGACGCAGATAACCAGGATGTCCATGTTCCGGCGGGCGGCATGGATAAAATGGTTGCCGCCGATTCCGGCGATATCCCCATCGCCGCTGAAGACGACGACCTTGAGCTCGGGGTTGGCCAGCTTGAGCCCCGTGGCGAAAGGAATAGCGCGGCCGTGGGTGCTGTGGAACGAATCGAACTTGACGTAGCCGGCCACGCGTCCTGTGCATCCGATGCCGGAGACGACAGCGACCTTGTCGAGGTCCAGCTCGCTCTTTTTCATTGCCTCGGCGAACGAAGTAACCACCGTCCCTATGCCGCACCCGGGGCACCAGATGTGGGGGATGCGGTCCATCCGGAGGAAATCCTCTATCGGGTTTCTTTCTTCCACGCGTTCCTCTGCTTTCATCGGGCTGCCTCCTTGATGGTTTTCAGGATGTCGTCTGGATCATGAACCCAACCGCCGCAGTGGGGGACACCGATGGCCGGGGCGCGGCCGAAGGCGCAGCGCTCGACCTCGCGCCGGATCTGTCCCAAGTTGAGCTCGGGTACAACAAAGGCCTTGATTTTCTTGGCCAGCGCTTTAATCCGGCCCTCGGGAAACGGCCAGACGGTGATCAGACGGAGGGTTCCGACTTTGATTCCGGCTTTGCGGGCTTCCTGGACGGCCTTGACAGCGACGCGCGAAGTGATCCCGTAAGAGATGACCACAACCTCGGCGTTTTCGATCTGGTCTTCTTTGTATTCGATGATCTTGGGGGCGTTCTTGGTGATCTTATCCATGAGATGGTGGACGCACCAGTCCTGGGCTTCGGCGTTGATCGCCGGGTAGCCGCGCTCATCATGGGTCAAGCCGGTCGTGTGGAAGCGGTAGCCGTCGCCGGCCTTGACCATGAAAGGAACCAAGTCCTTGTCGGACCTGTAGGGGAGGTATTTTTCCTTGGGTCCCTCGTACCATTTCCGCTCGACCACTTCGATCTGGTCGGCGGGAGGGATAAGCACTTTTTCATGCATGTGCCCCACGCACTCGTCGGTCATAATGAAGACGGGAACCCGGTAGGTCTCCGCCAGATTAAAAGCCTTGATTGTCAGGTCGAAGCATTCCTGCGGCGAATCAGGGGAAAGGGCGATGATCTCATAGTCTCCGTGCGAGCCGAATTTAACCTGCAGCATGTCCCCCTGCCCGACCAGCGTCGGGAGCCCGGTGGACGGGCCGCCCCTCTGGACGTTGGCGATGACGAGCGGCGTCTCCATCATGACCGCGAGGCCGATGTTCTCCATCATCAGGGAGAATCCAGGTCCGGAGGTAACCGTCATGGACTTTTGCCCGCCCCAGGAAGCACCGATCAGGGCCGTGATCGAGGCGATCTCGTCCTCCATCTGGACGAAGACGCCGCCGACGAAGGGGATGCGCTCCGCGAAGCGCTCGGCAGTCTCGGTGGATGGCGTGATCGGATACCCGGCGAAGAATCGGCAGCCGGCTGCCAGACCGCCCTCGGCGATGGCGAAGTCGCCGTCGAGATAGTGCGCTCCGGTCAGGACTCCTTTAGGGTCGGCTTTCACTTTTCTCACCTTCTTCCTCCTCTTTTTTCAGAGTGACAAATATGGCGAATTCCGGGCAGATGGCTTCGCAGAGCTGGCAATAGATGCACTCTTCCTCCTTCACGACCCGGGGGGGATGGTAGCCTTTCTTGTTGTATTCTTCGGACAGCTCGAGGACGTCGCGGGGACAGTACTCGACGCAAAACCCGCAGCCTTTGCATCTTTCCTTGTGGATGTGAATGTCGCCCTTTTTTGCCTTGAGATTACCGAAGTGGATGGTCATGGTTCCCTCAAATCAGGCCCTTTAACCGCAGCAGCGGCTTGGGGTCGACATAGTGGAGATCCAGGCGCAGGGACTCTTCTCCGCAACCCATGGCGACGGCCAGGAGCTGGGTGAAATAGAGGATCGGGATCTTTTTAAACCCGGAATACTTCTTGGCCGTTTCCTTCTGCCGGTGGTCGAGGTTGAAGGCGCAGAGCGGGCAGCTGACGGCGATAACCTCCGCTCCCCGACCGCAGGCCGAAGTCAGGATGCTGTAGGTCCGGTCGGCGACGGTCTCCGGTTTGTCCACCGTCTGGTAGGCGCCGCAGCACTCTGTCTTATAGGGAAAGTCGACGGCCCCGGCTCCGAGGACGGCCATCAGGTCGTCGAGGACGGTTGGGTTCTCCATGTCGTCGAGGCCGATCTCTTTGGGCCGGACGAGAAGGCATCCATAATAGCTGGCCACTTTGAGGTTGGTGAGAGGTTTTTTGACCTTATTGCCGATAATCTCGAACTTGATGTCTTCTCGGAGCAACTCCAGCAGGTGCCGGACTTTGACATCTCCCCGGTAGGCGATCTTCTCCTCGTCCATGAACTTGTGAATCTTCTGTAGGCTCTCCGGGTCGGCTTTGACTTTTGCATTGACCCGCTTGAGGGTGTTGTAGCACATCGCGCAGAGGGTCATGACCGAGTCCGCCTCGGCCTCCTTGACGCGGATCAGGTTGCGGATCGAGGCCAGATGCCGCATCAGGTCGTCGGTGGTCAGGGAGTAGACGGTCCCGCAGCAGTTCCACCGCTTCAGCTCCTGGACGTCGACTCCGAGCTCGCGCAGCGCGCAGAGAGCGGAGTCCTCGAAATTCCTGGCGTTGCTTTTCAGCGTACAACCCGGATAGTAGCTAACTTTCATGGGGATCCCTTCTTCGGAAGAAGTTGGATGATCGTCGCATCATGTCTGATCAACGAAAATCACGAGGTGAATTTTCGAAAGTTGCTGATCAGGGCGATGGCCGGGACACCGGCCTTGGCCTCGTCGCTGAGTTTGGCGACTTGGACGTGGTCCTTTCTCTTGCGGAGCAGAACCTGGCGCACGGCCTCCATCACTTCGGCAATCTTGATTCCCTTGGGGCACCGGACATTGCAGGTGTAGCAAGAGGCACAGACCCAGACCGAATTGGTCTCGAGCAGCTCCTCTTTTAAGCCGAGCTGGGCGTAGCGGATGACTTGGTTGGGAAGGATATCCATCTCGCCGACGGCCGGACAGCCGGCCGAGCACTTGCCGCACTGATAGCAGGCCAGCAGTTTTTGACCGCTGATCTCCTCAACCTTATTCACAAAATCGTCCCTGATTTTCTTCTTGGAGATGTTGGTTCTCATTTTTCCTTTTCTCTTTCCGGCTTGAAAGGATCGATACTCAATATAAAGATGATATTCAAGGCCAAAACGACCCTTCAGTAAATCACATTTTATTTTTCCTGTCAAGAAAATGGGGCCGGAAAACGTCCGCCGAAAAAAACGATGATATCATGGATATCTTCTTTTGGAAAACGGGTCCGGAAGTAGTCTTCGCTGACCTCCAGCGGGTAGTGGTCGATGCCCGCCCGGACGACCTTCAGGCGATCGATCTCTTTCTCGAAGAGCTCAAGCAAGGGGCCGTTCTTGATGGTCCTGTCGGAATGACTGAGGATCAGGACATGGGGCAGGTTTTGGAAGCGGCAGGGCCGACGATGGGTGAGGATGATCCGAGCGGTCTCGAAAAAAGTCCGCCCCTCCATTTGGCTCAAGAGAGTTTCGATTCGGTCGGACGGATAATCGCTGTACCAGTGAAAGACCCGGTGAAACAGGCGATGGTTCCAGATCTTCGAGGTCAGGTCGAAGGCCAGGGCCAGTCTCACGAGAAGAGAGTAGGTGGACTTCTTGACGAGGCCCAGGTTGAGACAACGGGAGTTGAGGAATGGTGTGATGGCCACCACTCCTTTGCAGCGGTCGCCGAGGGCCATGTGGTTGATAACCGCGAACCCGAAAGAGATGCCGCCCAGGAGATAACTGTCCAGGTCCAAGTCATCGATGCGGCCCTGAACATGGACCGCGTAGTTCTCTAGAGTGACCTCGGAGAGCGGCGGGATATCACGGACAAATCCGGGGAGATCGATGAAATGGACCTGGAAGTATTTGCCCAGGTAATCGATCAGGCCCCGGAGGACGAGGCTGTTCGTCAGGAACGCATTGACTAAAACCAGGTTCTCTTTGGAGGGCGAGGTCACGAGTCGGCTCCAGAAAAGCCCTCCTTTTTAGCACAGCGGGAAAGGCAAGTCAATCCGAGGCCAGACGGTGTCTCGGCCGGGTGAGGAGGAAAAGAAGCCCTATGCCATTGAGGAGGATGACCGAATCGATGACCCGGGACAACCCGGCCAGGGGGATAAGGAGAGAGGATGTCACCAGCGCCCCGATAAAAGAGCCGACGAGGTCGAGGCCGTACCCGCGGCCATAATCCGCTCGGACGCGGAGATAAATCCGATTGGAAACAACAAACAGGCCACCGCCGAGGATCCCCAAGGAAAACAGGATGAGAAAAGCGAGAACCTCGGGGAGTTTTGCCGGAAGAGCTATCCGGAAAAGTCCGAGAAGAAGCATAAACCCGACTTGGATGCCCGCCAGCCATCTGTAGGTCGCGCGGTGGACCCGGGTGCTCAAGAGGGCGCCCAGAAACAGCCCGAGCATGAAAGTGCTCAGCAGCAGGGCGATTCGCCCGTAGAGAAAGCCATAGAGCGCCTGGAACCAGATGAGCAGCACGATCTCCGCCAGGATGGTCGTCAGACCCATGACGGCCAGGGGGAGCAGGCTGTATATGGCCTCTCCTTTTCTAGCGCGCAGAACGGGCAGGAGCAAGACGAAGAAAAAGAGAGGCAGTCCTAGAAGCCAGGACACGGGGACCTTGGAAAAAAAGCGCAGGATCGCTGCCCCGGGTCCCCGGAATTGAGTGCTCCAGAGCGAGGCGTTGAGAAAGAAACTCACCGGGGCAAAGTCCGAATTGAGCCGAGGCGAGCCCGAGGCCAGCATGCCTTCGAGATACCGGATGCGCAGCGCATGGAGCCGAGACTGGAGAGTCCGGTCCTCGAGGTATCGGGTTGACAAGGCGAGAGAGGCGATCCGGCGGCTGAGCTCTTGGGGGTCAAGCGTCAGCGGCGCGGCGGACGCCAGGAATATATTCCGATCCCCTGGCACAACCCGGACTACCGGGAAGACTCTGGCCAGAGTGGAGTGCAGAGAGGAGAGGAACTGCTGGAGCGCGGGGCCAATGACAGTCTCCGAAGAAGGGATGGGAAAGGACAGGATGCCGTCAGGGCTGAGGTGACGCTGGGCCAGGAGGAAAAACTCAAGGGTGTAAAACCTGTTGACCTGGGCTGTGGCGGGCTCGGGGAGGTTGAGAAGCATAACTTGGTATTTTTCCCCGGTCCCCTGGAGGAACTTACGGCCGTCCTGAAAGATGATGCGCACACGGGCGGAGTCCAGAACATCTTGCTCCTCTTTGTCCAGGAAATCGCGGGAAAGCTTGATGATCTCGGGGTCGAGCTCGACGTAATCGATCTTCGTATCGCGGTATTTGAGCAGCTCTCCGAGAGTTCCACCCGGCCCTCCGCCAATGAGGAGGATTCGCTTGGCGTCCGGCTTTTGCAGCATGGCGAAATGCACGGACTCCTCGGCCGCTGCGGGATCCGGCATGGAATAGACGGGCGAGTTGTTGCTGTAAAGGGAGAGCTGTTCCCTGGTCCGGATAAGCTGAATCCTGCCATAGCGGGTATCCCGTGCAATGAGAAGTTGGAACGGTTTCCAGTAGGCCCTTTGGCTGGGCAGGTCAGCGAACCAGAACCCTCCAAGAAGGATCACGATCCCCAACGCCCAGAGAAAGCAGGGCTTTTCTTGATCCGTCCAGCAACTCAGGAACGCGATCGTCCCGGCGATAACCGTCACCGTACCCCAGGACGAGGCGGAAAGCGTCAGGAAGAGATAGACGATAGGCCCCGCCGCCACAGCGCCCAAGGATTCCAGGATATAGACTCGGCTGATATCCCCGGCCTGCCGGGCCACATTGATGACGAACAAGGCTCCCAGGGGAAAGCCGACCAGGAGGCAGAGCCCGAAGGCCATGATGATGACCGGGGAGAATCCCACAATCTCTCCCGGCAGGAGATGGAACAGGAAGCGTGAGAACCTGACCGCGAGGAGGGCGAAGGGGAACAGCGTGATCACAGAAAGATAGAGAAAAGTCCGGTTGGGGAAGGACTTTGCTCTCCCGGCAGCCAGGCTTCCCAACCCCACCCAGAGGAGCCAGGAAGCGAGGATGATGCCCAGCGTCAGCTCGTTCCCAGAAAAATAGGCTGCGAATTCCCGGAGCAGCAAGATCTGGAAGGAGGTCGCCAGAAATCCGAGAAGAAAGGCTGGCAGGTCTTTTCTCAAGCCCAGATCCCGGGAATGGGATATTGGCAGGATCCGCAGGCTCCTTTATTCAGGGCAACCGCCTTGACCTGCATCCCGAATCGTTCGATGACCGTGCTCCGGCAGCGGGGACAGTAGGTGTTTTCGGCGCTGTGCCCGGGGACATTGCCCACATAGACGTAGTGCATTTCTTCCTGGATAGCAATATCGCGCAGGGATTCGAGGGTGGAGATGGGTGTGGGGGGGAGGTTTTTGACCAAGTACATCGGCTGAAAACGCGTGAAATGGAGGGGGATATCGCGACCGATCTCCTTGGCCATCCAGCGGCACATGCTCCGGATGTCTTGCTCGGCATCGTTAAGGGTAGGGATAACGAGATAGACGATCTCGAGCCAGACCTTGCTCCGGCTCACCATCCGGATGGATTCGAGAACAGGCTGGAGTTCGCCCCGGACATACTCTTTGTAAAAATCCTGACGGAAGGCCTTGAGGTCGATCTTAACCGCGTCGACGACCTTGAGGAGGTCCTGGAGCGGCTCCGGCTGGATATGCCCGGCTGTCACCACGCAATTCTTCAGCCCTTTCCGCCGCGCCTCGACCGCCGAATCGTACATGTACTCGAAAAAGACGGTAGGCTCGGTGTAAGTATAAGCCACAGACCGGCAGCCAGTTCTTTCGGCCGCGGCCGCCACTTCCACCGGTGGAAGATCGAAATGAGGCACCTGCTCGGCCCGCACTTGGGAAATCTGCCAGTTCTGGCAGAACTTGCAGTTCACGTTGCAGCCGGCGGTGGCGATGGAAAAAGCATCGGTTCCGGGCAGGAAATGGAAGAACGGCTTCTTCTCGATCGGGTCTATGTTGGCCGAACAGGCTTTGCCGTAGACAAGCGTATAGTAAGTCCCGCCATCATTCTGCCGGACACCGCAGTAGCCGCGTTCCTTGTCACCAAGCTTGCAGAGGCGGGGGCAGAGGAGGCACTCGATTTCACGGTCGGGATGCTTCTTGTAGTAGCGGGCTTCCACATGGGAAAGGTTGGCGGTGTTCTGGAAGGCCCAAACCCGGTTCAGAGTGGCCCCCGCTCCGGTTCCCAAAAGAAAACCAGTACCGGCCAGGGTTTCGCAGAACCGCCGCCTTTTCATCGTCGTGTCGATCCCTGGTCTTCATTATATCTCATCTTCGATGACCTCTATGGAATCGGCGCCGACCCGGCCAAGCCCCAGCTTTTCAGCCGTGCTCAGATACACCGGCTCCCGGTCTTCTTCCTTGAGAGAGGGCAGCCCCTTTTTTGAGCGCAGCTCCTCGATGAGGCGCCAGCCCACCGCGTCAGCGGCGACCGGGTCCAGACTGAAGATGAGCGTACCGCTCCTCTCCGCCCATTGGGTATGGAAAGAAGGACCGCGGTGATATTGAACGACCAGGGCGTCCAGGATAGAAAGTCGGTGCTTGTCCTTGATGGGCCCGCTCTCAAAAAGTTCGGCGATAAAGGGATCGCAGTGTGAATCGTGATACTTGTTCGGATTGTGGATGGCTCCGAAGTAATTTTTCATCCCCGCCGTGACCCCCGCCAGGCCGTGGTCCTTGAGTATCGCCAGGCTGATGGAGGCCGTCACGAAATTAGACTGGATGGTCGAGAAAAGGCTGCCGATATTACGGTGGGAAAAAACCTCCGTTTCGTACCCGGCGCCGGACGTGTCTGTGGCAAAGACCTTGAGAGCGGTCGGGCTGTCAGATAGACTATAGCCTGCGTCCCGAAGCTCGCGGTTGGTCCGGTCCCAGATGACGATGTTCTTGTCCGGCTGTCCGTTCTTGATGAGCAGTCCGGCCAGGGAAAGGGAGAGTTCGGGCCGGGTCGAGATTTTGCGGCCGCCGATGGTGTTGATCTTGATCCCGATGCGCTCGCCCCGGGCAAAAAGGCTGGCCAAACCCTCTCCCGCCTCCCGGGCCCCGGTGAGATTCCTGAATCCAAGGGATAGCATTTGCACGATCTTTGTCCGGGCCATATCACCGGCTGGATCGATCACTCCCTTTCCTTTGATAACGACGACCTTGGACCTGTTCATCCTGATATCAAGGTACAATTCTCTTAAGACTCTGTCAACCCGGGACGGAGCGGACAGGGGAAGAATTTGATAAACGCGTCATCTTGTATTAAATTAAAAGAAAAATGAAAAAGCGGAGTGAACTGATGCGGACAAAAAGAGCGAGGCCGGACTTCTTATTAGGCTTTTTTTTAGTCCTTGTGTCCTTGACTCTTGGTCAGGATACGACTCAGACATCCCTCCGGTCTCTCGTGCCCGAACTGAAAGGCTGGAGCCTGACCGAAACCCCCGCCACCTTCCTTCCGGGGACACTCTTCGAGTACATCGATGGGGCGGCGGAGAATTATCTGAGCTATGGCTTCCGTGAGCTCGTCGTGGGCAACTACAAAGAACAGAGATCAGCGGCAACTTTGACAGTCGAGGTCTATGACATGGGAGATGAGACCCGTGCCTTCGGCATCTACAGCTCTGAGAGGTACCCGGAGAGCCACTTCCTCTCGGTCGGGACTCAGGGCTATTGGGAAGAGGGTACTCTCAATTTCATCGTCGGGGGCTACTATATCAAGCTCTTATGCTTCGATTGCGGTCAAGGCGGCGAGCAGGCTCTGACGTCTATCGCCCGGGAGGTCGAGAAGGAAGCTCCGAACAAGGGGAAGCTTCCTCCTCTGCTCGGTCTGTTTCCCAGAGAAGGGCTCATCGCCAACAGCGAAAAGTTCATCCTGCAGAACGTTCTCGGGTACGGGTACCTTCATCATGGGTACTTAGCAAGCTACCAAGTTCAGGATCAGGAATTCGAGCTTTTTATAATCCAGGGAACGGGCGATCAGGATGCTCGGGAAATGTTGGGACAATACATGGACAGCCAGCGGGATAGCGGTCAAGCTGCGCAGCCGACAAACCGCGGCTTCCATGTCCGGGACCGCTATTCCCATAACATCTATTTCGTCCAATCCGGGAATTTGATACTGGGAGTCATAAGGATCAAGGACGGGTTTGAGGAGCTGGGCAAGAATTACCTCGCCCTATTGATGGGGGCGACGAAGAGCTAGGAAAATAGCGCCGGCCAGCCGGCTGCGCTCAGACGAACTTACCCGGGGGGTTTCCCTCGAGAAAGGCTTTCAGTGTCTGGATCTCTGTTTCCAGGGTCCGAGCCGCCTCCTGGGCGAGTTGGATTTGTCGCTCCCGTCCGGCGGTTTCGAGGCAGAGGGCGATTCTCTGCAGGCGGCTGAGGCTGAGGTTGGCCGATGCGCCCTTGAGGCTGTGGCCGAGTTCGCAGACCTGAGTGAAGTCCTCCCGGGCGATCGCCTCTTGGAGGAGACGTTTTTTTTCAGCATACTCCTGGAAGTAGATAATCAGGAGTTCCTTGAGGAATGATGTGTCTCCGCCGATCCTGTCGAGGACATCGCAGAAATCGATCGGGCGGAGTTTGTCCAGGTTGGTTGAATTAGACATTTTTTCGCTCCCCTAGCGGCTCAAGCTCCTGTCCGGCCACGACCACGCAATTGCGTCCTAGTCCCTTGGCCTTGAAGAGAACACTGTCGGCAATTTTTATGAGCTTATCGGCGCTCGCGGTCCCCGGGAGTTCCGAGGTAGCGCAGCCCGCGGATACGGTCACCGGGACGCTATCCAGCTCGGTCCTGATACTTCTCTTCCCAACGGACAGGCGGAGCCGCTCGCCGACCCGCTTAATCTCGGTCAGCCCGCAGTTCGGCAGGATGATGATGATCTCATCCCCGCCATACCTTCCGATCTTGTCCGATTTGCGGATCTTTCTTTTAAGGCGAGAGACTACCTGGAGAAGCGCTTGGTCGCCGATCGCATGGCCGTAGAAATCGTTGATCTTCTTGAAATAGTCCACATCCAGCAAGATCACCCCAGTGGGTTTCTTTTCCCTTTGTCCCCGCTCCAGCTCCTCGCTGAGGAACTTGGAGATCTCGGCGCGGTTCCAGATTTTTGTCAGGCTGTCCCGGCTGGCGATGTCCTTGAGTTGGTTCTGGATGAGCAGAAGCTTGTCTTCGAGGTCGATGACGCGCTTCCCTGTCTGCAGGCGGGCCCTCAGCTCCAGGAAATTGACGGGCTTAGTCATATAGTCGTCGGCACCGGAAGAGAGACCGGCGATAATGTCCTGCTTGCGGTCCTTGGCACTCAACAGGATGATATAGGTGTATTTGTATTTCTTGCGGCGGCGGATTTTCCGGCAGACCTCGACGCCGTCCATTCCGGGCATTATCCAGTCCAAGATGGACAGACGCAGCTCTTCGTCCTGGAGGGCTTCCCAGGCAGCCTGACCGCTGCGCGCCAGGACGGCCTTATAGCCCCAGTTCTCGATGTTCTTCTGCAGGATCCTCGAGCAGATCAGATCGTCCTCGGCTACCAGTATCTTCATCGGCTTTCCCATCCTGCCATCTTTGATATTCTTATCTCGTGTTCAGGCCTTCTTCGATTGGCGGCCGGAAGCTTCTCCCGCAGCGGTAAGCGACCTCATGACCCGGCCTATGGTCTCGGAGAGCTGCTTGACGTTCAGTGGTTTAGCGATGTAGTCATCCATGCCCACCGCCAGGCATTTCTCACGGTCTCCTTTCATGGCGTGGGCGGTCATGGCGATGATGGGAAGATGGAGGCCGGTTTCCTTTTCCTTGGCGCGAACGAGCCGCGTGGCCTGGAACCCGTCCATCTTGGGCATCTGGACGTCCATCAAGATGAGTTCGAAATTTTCCTTCTCCATGGCGGCCATGGCTTCCTCTCCGTTCATAGCTCCGGTCACTTGATGTCCCTGTTTCTCAAGCATGTAGATGGCCACCCTTTGGTTGACAAGGTTGTCCTCGGCGATCAGAATACGGTAGGCACGGCGGACGGGAAGGGTCTCCGGCTCCGGTCCCTGGACGACTGGCTCCAGAGGCTTGGGCGCCAGGCCGAGGACATTGAGAATGCCGTTCTTGAGCTCGGCCGGCTTGATCGGCTTGCCCAGGTGGGCGGAGATTCCGACTTTGAGCCATGGTGAGGCATCGATGCGGTTGCTCGAAGAGCTCATCATCATGATAATCGAGCTGGCCAACTCCGGGTTATCCTTGATGTAATCCATGATGATGAAGCTGTCATGACCGGGAAGGTTGGCGTCCAAAAGGATGATCTGGAAGGACTTCTTCCTCTCTTTGGCGTCGTCCAGGATAACGATGGCTTGATCAGCGCTCTCCGCTTCTCTGACTTTTAATCCCCAGAAGGTGCTCCACTCGCTGATGAAGCGCCGGGAGCTGGCGTTATCTTCGATAAGGAGGAGGGGCAGGTCGGCGAAAAGCATCTTGGGCCGCAGGGTTGTCTGCTGGGCTTCCTTCTGGGGGAGCATGAACCGGGCGGTAAAGTGGAAAGTGCTGCCCTTGCCGGCGGCGCTCTCCACCCAGATGCGTCCGCCCAGCAGGTCCACGAGTTGTGAGGAGATGGCCAGCCCCAGCCCGGTCCCTCCATATTTTCGGGTCATTGAACTGTCGGCCTGGGCAAAGACATCAAAAATGATCTTCTGCTTGTCTCCCGGGATGCCGATGCCGGTGTCGGCGATGGCGAAGTGCAGCAGCAGAGTATCTCCTGCTCTGGTTTCTTCTTCCACCGAGATCACGACCTCCCCCTTTTCCGTGAACTTGACGGCATTGCCGACAAGGTTGATCAGGATCTGCCGTAACCGGCCGGGGTCGCCGATGATGTCCGCGTCCAGACGGGGAGGGATAGCGCTGACAAGGTCAAGCTTGTTCCTGTGGGCCTGGATGGCCAGCGGAGCCAGGGTTTCAAAGATGAGGTCTTCCAAGTTGAATGGTGTCTTTTCAATCTCCAGTTTGCGGGCTTCGATCTTGGAGAAATCGAGGATGTCGTTGATCAGGATCATCAAGGACTCGGCTGAAGATTTGATGCCTCTCAGGTACTCCCGCTGCTCCGGCGTCAGGTCGGTGTCGAGGGCCAGCTCCGTCATCCCCAAGATCCCGTTCATCGGGGTCCGGATCTCGTGGCTGATGTTGGCCAGGAAATCGCTCTTGGCCTTGCTCGCAGCCAGGGCCTCTTTGCGGACCCGAACAAGCTCGGAGACGTCCGCAAGGTTAAGGATCAAGCCGCCGTACTCGCCGTTGACGTAGGTGGGCTTAATACGGAACATGACCTCTTTGTCAACCAGGGTCCGCTGGACCTCCACGGGCGGAGAGTTTATGTTCTTCCGGAACGACTCGATGTCCGCCTTCAAGGTGTCGAGAACCTCTCCGAGATGGACGTCCCAAAGGGTCTGTCCGAGCAGCTGGCTCTTTTCCTTTTTGAAGACGCGAAGGAAATAGTCATTGACTTCGACGATCCGGTCCGCTGTGTCGGCGCAGACAACACCCTCCTCAATCCCGGAAATAATGGCCGTCAGCTTACCCGTTTCTTTCTTGATGGCTTCTTCCGCCCGTTTCCGGTCCAGGGCTTCGACAAAGGCGGTGGCCAGCGCCTCAACGGCCTTCTGGTCATCCCGATCATATCCGCCGTCTTTGTTGGCCAGGGCCAGGACCCCGGTCGGCTCGTCGGCGTGCTTAAGGGGAACGCAGAGGAGGTTGTGGATTTCCGGATGGCCGATGGGGATGCCCACACGGGCCGGGTGAGTGTCCGGGCTGTTGATCACATGAGTTTTTCCGTCTTTGAACGACTCCGCCCAGAGGCCCCGGATTTTCATGTTGTTGATCAAAACCGGAGCGTTGGATTTGGGGATCCGACAGGCCTCCCATCCTGGATCGCTCAACGAGATGGTGTCGAGGCGGTCCTTCGCGTTGAGCTCGCCGATAAACCCGAACTTGCTATCGGTGAGGCTTTCGGCAAGGTGGAGGCAGAAGGCCGCCAGGTCGGAATCGCTCTCGTCGGTGATGGCCTTCTGGAACAGTTTGTTAATGGCCTCGAGGAGCATGTTCTGCTTCAGGATCTGGGTCTCGGAGTAACGCCTCTCGGTGATGTCCTTGTCCATGCCGCGATAGCCGATAAGCCCGTTGTCGTCGTCCAATATGGGCACGGCGTTGGTCTGCAGGCAGACCAAGCGGCCGTTCTTGCTCAGGTTCCAGTTGACCAGGTCAATAACGGGCTGCCTTTGCGCCATCAGCTGGTTATAGATCTGGCGGACGCGGGCAGCTTCATTCTTGGGCATGAGGTCGAACGGCGTTTTCCCGATGATCTCTTGGCTTTCGTATCCCAAGATCTGTTTGACCTTCCCTGAGGCAAAAGTGTAGACGCCGTTCTGATCAACCTCCCAGATCCAGTCCGCCGAGCTTAAGGCGATATCCTGGAACCTCTTTTCGGATATTCTCAGCTCCTCCAGGATCCTTTTTTGGTCCGAGATATCCCGGTAGATCCCGAATATGGCCTGAAGGCTCCCCCCGGCGAGGATGGGGGAGGCGATGACGGAAACGGGAATGGTGAGGCCATCCTTGCGTCGGCGGACGGTTTCGAAGGCGACTTTCTCGCCGCCGATGACCCTCTGTGTGATGGAGACGGCTGCGGCCATCTCATCTTGAGGCACGATCAAATCATCAAGAGCCCGGCCGATGATCTCCTCGGCGGAGAAACCGAAAATCCTTTGGAATTCATTGTTGGCCCTGAGGATGCGGCCCTCCTTGTCGGCGATGACGATGCCCTCCATGGCGTATTCGACCAGGTTCTCAGAATAGACGCTTTCCCGGAGAAGGCGATCTTTATGGCTGTCCCGAATTCCAGCCGCGCCGGCTGTCGCGTCGGCGGCAACCTTGCTTTCTGTAATCGCCATGTGCAGTCCTTGCCTTCCAAATAAAGGGTAAGTTGATTTTAGCCCCCCCCAAGAAAGGGTCAATCGCCTTTCCAGGTGATTGCCGAGGTGAAATTCGTCTTCCGTCCCTCACCGGCGGCGGGGAGGAGTCCGTCCTCTCGAGATGAGGGAAAACCCCCGGACCTCCTCCTGGTGAGGATGGTCAGAGTTGTTGCCAAATGCCAAAAACAGGTATAATGAAGAAACGCATGGAAGACAATAAGCTCAGCCTGGTCTCATCGGGCGTCATCCTGGTTTTTCTTATGGGCCTTCTTCTCCGGCTGGCCAAGCCTGTTTTTTTCCCTTTCTTTCTGGCCATCTTCTTCTACTTCATCCTTTCCCCGGTGCTTGCCGGGCTGATGCGGCTGAAGATTCCCAAGCCTCTAGCCGTTTCCGTGATTATCATCACCGCCTTCTCTCTTTTCTATTTGCTGGGCGTGCTGTTCTACAGCAGCGGCCGCGCTTTCGCTGAATCCCTCCCTGACTACGCTCAGAGGATGAATTCGGTCTTGGGCTCGATCGCCGAGACCTTCCATCTGTCCAAGTTGAACTGGGATCCCTGGCTCTGGAGCAAGACTCTGGATGCCGGCAACGTGGCGGCTTTCATCCTGCGTTCGATGAACCAGGTCTTTTCTTTTTTCTCGACATTTATCCTGATTTTCATTTTCCTTGTTTTTATGTTGTCGGGCCGGGGGAAACTTAAGCTAAAGGTCGAGCGGTCGTTCAGCCATCAGCGGGCCACCAAGATTAACCAGATCATTGACAAAATTGACCGCCAGGTCCAGAAGTACCTGATCATCAAGACAGGGATCAGCCTCCTCTCGGGAACGGTGACCATGGTCGTCCTGCTGGCCTTCGGGGTGGATTTCGCCGTCCTCTTCGGGTTCCTGACCTTCCTCTTGAACTTCATCCCGAGCCTGGGCTCGATCGCCAGCATGGGCCTGGCCTCGATCATCGCGGCCTTCCAATTCGGCAGCCTATTTCCCGCTCTCTGGATACTCGTTGTCCTGGTCGGTCTGGACGTTATCATTTCCAGCATCCTGGAACCCAAGTTGATGGGACAGGGGCTCGGGCTGAGCCCGCTTGTCGTCCTCTTCTCTCTGTTCTTCTGGGGATGGCTCTGGGGGATCCCGGGGATGATCCTGGCTGTGCCGCTCATGGCCGTCATCAAAATCGTCTGTGCCAACGTTCCCGCCTTGATCCCGGTCGCCGAGATCATGAGCAAGTAGGGGAGAAGATCAAGTCCGGGTGAGGATCTTTTTCTGTTCCGAGAATTCCTTGAGTCGGTCCAAGCGCCGGGCCAAGTCCTGAAGATACGTCCGTCCGGCCAGACGGCCGTGGGCTAGATATTTAATCCCCAGGATGACATTCTCCAGGCATTTGAGTTTCTCTTCGGTCGTGTACCTCTCCACATCCTGAAGCATGATAATCTTTCTCTGAAACCGGCATTGCTCGAGGATTACGAGAATCGCCTCGCCGACCTCGTTCCTGACGCGACCCTCGTCCCGGGAGAGAAGCAGCCGGGAGCGGTTTTTTTCAACCTTATCCTTGGCGTACTCGAGCGCCAGGACGGCGTCTTTGTCTGTGAAGGCGGGATTTTGCCCGGCGTATTCCCGGAGCGGAGCTTCGATGTTCAGGATCAACCAGTTCAGTCGCTCGTCCTGCAGCACGTCCTCTGAAAACGTCCTCTTTTTTTGGATGATCTTATTTTCTTGATAGGGTTTGTGCTGAGTGAGAAAGGGGCATCCGGGCGGGCAGTGGAGCTCTTTTTCTCGAAGACGTCCGCAGCAGAGCGGGCAGAGGTCCGAACCCAGTGCGGGACACTGTCTCTTGGCTTTCCTCTGCCGGCAGCGGGAGCACCTGGCCATGATCTATGTGTCCTTCAGCAAAGGCAAGACTGGATCATTTCTCGAGCACAAACATCTCGGCCTTCAGGCTCTTCATTTTTTTGCCGAGTAGACTTTTCAGGGCTTTATGGGCTGCCCTCTGTTCGGCATTCCTCTTGGAAGGCCCCTTGGCTTTAGCAAGGCGATCGTGACCCTGGTAAACCTCCACGAAAAAAATCTTGCTGTGGTCGGGCCCGATGGAGGTCACTGTCCGGTAGGACGGGGCCGGCCAGCTCTCTTTTTGGAAGTATTCCTGAAGCGCCGACTTGTAGTTGTTGATCAGGAACTCGCAGGGGTCGGTCTTCCGGAATGATTTTTCCAGAAACGGCAGGAGAAATCCCTTGGCCGCTTCGTAGCCCTTGTCCAGATAAACCGCCCCCACCAGGGCTTCAAAGGTCCCCGCCAGGATGGTCTTCTTCTTGCGGCCTCCGCTCTTTTCTTCCCCCTTGCCCAGGAAAATGTATTTATCGAGGTTTTTCTCCTGGGCAAACTCGGAAAGGGCCTCCGTATTCGCCGCGGCGGACTTGTACTTGGACAAATCGCCCTCCTCAAGGCCGGCAAAGGTCGCGCAGAAGAAATCCGCCGTGACCAGTCCGACGACCGAATCTCCCAGGAATTCCAGGACCTCATTATCCGACGGCCTGTTCTCGAGGTGTTCATAGGCGTATGAGGAGTGGGTCAGAGCCCGGCGGAGAAGGTCCTTGTCGTGGAAGTCGATCCCGATGGCCTTTTCCAACTGGGACAGGTTAGTCTTCATGGGCGCGCGGAGTAGTCGAACGGATGGACGACCCGGCCGCCGCGGATGGTCATCTGCGGGACCCCTCTGAGCTTCCAGCCGTCGAATGGATTGTTCCTGCTCTTGGAGACCAAAGTCCGGACATCGACGGTGACTTCCTGGTGAAGATTGAGGATTGTCAGGTCGGCATCGGCGCCCGCCGAAATCCGGCCTTTCCCGCGGAGACCTAGGATTTGCGCCGGCCGCGTCGAGAACATCTCGACCAGCCGCATCAGGGGGATGATCTGTCTCGAAACAAGCCTGTCCAGGAGCAGAGAGACGGCTGTTTCCAGCCCGTCGATTCCAAAGAGAGCCTGGTTAAACCCGACTTCTTTCTGTTCGCGCGAATGGGGCGCGTGGTCTGTGGCGAAGGCATCGACGACGCCTTCTTTAATGGCTTCGTGCAGAGCCTTGACGTCATCAGCGCCCCGCAGCGGCGGGTTGACCTTGAGGTTAGGATCGCGCTTTTCGAGCGCAGTGTCCGAGAGAAGGACATGGTGAGGGGTGGCCTCGGCGGTGACCTGGATTTTCTTCCTCTTGCCCTCCCGGACGAGGTCGACGGCTCCCTGGGTGCTGAGGTGAGCGATATGGACACGGGCGCCCGCCGCTCCGGCGAGTATGATGTCCCGGGAAACCATGATGTCTTCAGCTGCGGCGGGGATACCCGGGAGGCCCAAGCGCGACGAAGTCGGTCCCTCGTTCATCACCCCACCCTGACTGAGTCTGGAGTCCTCGCAGTGGACGATGATCAGTGCGTTCAATTTCTGGGCGCGTTCCATGGCCTGTTTCATAACCAGGCTGTTCTGGACGCCGCGGCCATTGTCGGAGAAGGCGACTGCTCCGGCGGCCACGAGATCGGCCATGTCGGTGAGTTCCTCTCCGGCCAGGCCCTTGGTGATGGCGGCGATCGGAAGGATATTGATAATCGACCTTTTTCTGGATTCGGCGACAATGTACTCGGTCACTCTGCGGCTGTCGTTGACGGGGTTCGTGTTGGGCATGGCGCAGATGGTCGTAAATCCCCCCTTGGCCGCCGCCCGGGAAGCAGATGAAATGTCCTCTTTTTTTTCTTGGCCAGGCTCTCTGACATGGGTGTGCATGTCTATGAAGCCGGGGGCCACGACGAGTCGAGAAGCATCGATCACGGGAGTGCTGGCGGCTTCAATCCGGGATTCAACCAAGACAATCTTGCCGTCGGCGAGCAGGACATCCAGAGTCTCGTCGGTCCCGGAGGAGGGGTCGATGACCCGGCCGTTCTTAATCAGGAGTTTCACGCTCTCTCCCTCCGGTCCGTTGCTCTCCCTTCAAGACGGCCGGCTCGACGATAAGGACTTCGTCACCTTTGTCCACTTCGGTCAACCTGACCTGAACGAGCTCTCTTTTGGAAGTCGGAAGGACTTTGCCTACGTAGTCGGCCCGGATCGGGAGTTCACGGTGGCCGCGGTCGATCAAGACGAGCAGCTGAATTGTCTGCGGCCTTCCCAGGTCAAAAAGCCCACCCATGGCCGCCCGTATCGTCCGGCCGGTGTTGAGGACATCGTCAACCAGCAGCACATCCCTTTTGGCAATGGGAAAATTGATCTCTGTTTTTTGGACCATGGGGGACGCCCCCGTCTCGGTCCCGTCGTCCCGGTAGGGAGTGATGTCCAAAACCCCGACCGGTACTTCCACCTTTTCGAGCTCCTTGATCAGTTCGGAGATGCGTTTGCCTATGTAAATCCCCCGCGTCCGGATGCCGATTATCACCAGATTCTTCAGGCTGCGGTTGCGCTCCAGAATCTCGGTCGTCATCCGGATGAGGGCCCTCTTAATCTTGCCTGCGTCCATGACCCTGGCTTTAATCTTTTCCTGCATGATCCATCTCCTGGGGTACGCGGCCTCCTTGAAAATGCCTTAAGAAGAGGAAAAAGTCAATCGTTTGTGTCTTTGAGCAGGCTCTCTAAAAACCGTCCCTCTCTTCTCAAAATAGGAGTGGGCAACGGCGATATCCTTGTGGACCTGATTGATGAGGTGTTCCGGACCGGGGTGCTTTTTTTCTCCCCTGAGCTTTCGGAGAAAGCGAAGAGCGATCCGGCGGCGATAGAGGGTGGCCTGGAAATCGAAAATGT
>Ga0154855_1258_pt6 | contig 34002 bp, 21 predicted proteins | sample Rifle2008BG19ft_FD_105827 | JGI IMG/M metagenome (GOLD analysis project Ga0154855, IMG submission 105827) | Candidatus Aminicenantes bacterium RBG_19FT_COMBO_58_17 | reverse complement strand
AGCAGAGGACCGAGATAGAGCGCGAGGGTCCCGATCCCGGCGGCCGTCGCCCTTTCTTCGACCGGGAACCAGCGGGCCGCCACCTTGGTGATGGCGCCGATGATAAAGGGCTGGCCGGCGGCGATCCCGACCTGAGAGATGAACACCATAGTGAAGTTCGAGGCGAACAACCCTCTGGTCAGGCCGAAGACGGCGGTCAGCACGGCGCCGGTCCCTACGGCCGCCCGGAAACCCCGGGTATCGATGACATACGCGGACGGCAGGAAAATGACGATGAAAACGACCATGAAGACCATCGACAGCAGGCCGATCATCAAGTCGGAGGTGTGATAGAAAGCCGCGGCGGCGCTGGTTATGGGGGCGAAGGTGATCCAAAGCACCTGGTTCATGACCGCTATGACCGCAAAAGCGGCCAGGACGACCCAGCGGTAGCCGTAGGCCCGGAAAGGGGTTTGTTCTTTCAAGTTGTCCTCCTCGGAAGCCGGTCAGAACCGCATTCCGAAGCTGATGCCGCCGGGATGAACGCTGAAATACCAGGTCGGGTCGGCCTCTCCTTCCCGATAGGTTCCCGGCTTTCCCAGATACCTGATTTCGTAGTTCTTCAGGTCACGCCGGGCCCGGCGGGGTTGGGAAAATATATTGAGGAGAGATACGCTCTCGCTGATGGCGAAGGTTATGAGCCCTTCGGACCAGGGCCGGTCAAAGACCAGCACGGTGACCAGACCGGCGGCCGCGTTGACGCCGAGGTTGAGGCCGTGGGTCAGCCAGCCCCGGCCCTCTTTTTCCCGTTTGGCGCAGACGCGCATGATTTCTTCAGCCCTGAGGAGTTTGGCCCGGCGCTCCTCCGGAGTCCCCTCCGGCATGGACTGCAGTCCGGTGGGCCCATAGGCCGGCACAAACGGGCTGATCAAGAGACCTCCCGCTCCCAAAGCGCAGGTGGCCCCACCCACCAACATGTCTTCGGCGAAGTCTTTATCCTCCCCCGTCTTGTCCCAGTTAACCGCGGCTAAGCCCCCCTGGACGAGGGCGGCGGCAGAATAGCCGGCGATCCAGCCGTACCACCAGAGCTTCGCCCGCGGCTGGGCCGAAACCAATGCGTTCTCCAGAAAGCCGAGCCGTTCCTTGACCTGCTCCTCGGAAAGGTCAGCCGTCTGCTGGGCGAAAGCTCCTCCAGTCAATACTAATGTTAGGGCCAGCGCAGCACCAATACGCAATGTTCTATGATGTTTCATGCTTCTCCCTTTCCCCAGAGGATATATTCGCCTTCTCCTCGAAGTCAAGAAAAAGTGGGATGCGTACCGACATCGGGGTTGCGTGGCGGATTCTGAAAAGCAGAGACGACTAGGCCTCTTCGACTACAGTCCAGCCCAGAGCGGCGGCCAGCTCAAGCACAGGTTTCTTGAGGTCACCGTAGAATGTCACCCGGTGCCAGCCCCACTTATCCCACATGGTAAACAGCTTCTCGATGTCGCCCAGCGGTTCGGCGGCCAGTTTGGTCCGGCAGGCCCGGTCGTCCGGGTCGTTGCCCACGGCCTTGGCCTGATGAAAGATGATCTCCTTCCTCGGGTCGGAGATCTCGATGGTCGTGGTCAGGTAGCCCACGGGAAGGACCGACCGGACCGAAGCGCCCTGGCGGTCTTCGGAATGGGTGAGGATCTCAAAGGGGTTGGCTTCGCCTTTCGGCCCGAAGGCTCTGTTCGAGGCCACGCAGTGGGCGTAGATGATCTGCCGCTTGGCGGTGTTGATGACAGGGTCGGATATATACCCGGGCCGGCCCTTGGTCATGATGGTGCCTGCCGCCATGACGGCGGCCGAGGGGACGTCGCACTCGCAGCCCCCGACCAGGCCCTGGTTATTCAGTTCGTGGAAGCCGAGGCACGGGTAGGCATGGATGTGATCGCCGTAGAACCCACCGAGGCAATTAATCGTGATGCCCATGGCGCCGTGCTTCTTCAGGACAGTCATCTCGCCCAGGTACATGGCGGCCGAGTTGATGAGCTCGTCGCGGGATACACCTTCGATCCTGGAGGCGGTCTTCAGCCAGCGGTCGGCGATGGCTCGGGCCTCGTCTTTATCCGCGGCCGCCCAGGCGTCATTGAGTTCCGAGAAGGGGATATAGACCACGGGAATCCCCATCATCGTCGTTTCTGGAGCGGCCTCCGGTCCCCGGACGGCGATGATCTTTGTGGCTTTCATTCGGCGTATGGTTTCTTCGGCGGGAAGGGTCGAGAGCTTGTCCGGACGGCAGGTGAGGTCGCCCGGACGGGGAGTCTGCGATATGCGCACCTTGGCCGTTGCGGCGGCGAAATCGAACGAAGGGCCGGCCGCTTTGGCCGCCTCGAAGCACTGGACCGCCCCGAACAGGTCGTCCAGCCGCGAGGAGGCGACGAATCCCAGGTTGGAGCGTCCTTCGCGCAGGAAACCCGCCGTGTAGACGAGAAATCCGCCGCTTCCCGCGTACTGGAAATCGGCATAGAGGATGGGCTTGCCCGATGTCACCATCGTCTGGGCGACGCGGTTCCAGCAGTTCATCTGGTAGACGATGTAGCCGTCGATATCCTCGGCCTTGTCTCCCTCCAGGATTTTTATGGCCTGTTCTTCTCCGGTCGCCAGTGCCGGGAGAAAGGTATAGCCCGCGAAACGATTGGCCAGGGCGGCATTGGTCCGTTCCATGACCGGCCCGAAGTCGAACCCTTTATTGGGCCAGTCGGGAACTTCCTGCTTCGGGCCGTGGAGGGCGTAGACGATGCGGATCTTGGGGCCTTTGCCTCCGGCGGCGCGGAGCCATCTCGGAGCCGCCATGAGCCCAGCCGCGCCGGCGCAGGCGGCGCACCCGGTCAAAAATCGACGCCGGCTCATTCCCTGAGCGGCGCAGCCGACAGGGATTCTCGAACCATCGTAATCGTGCTTCATCTCTTTCTCCTTTCCGCCAAACCTCTCCTTCATCCCCGCAGAATATATCTGCAGCCGCTCTTTGATGTCAACAGAGGTCTATTTTTTGGGGACAACCGGAAGGATGATATGGGAAGCACGGTTTTTATCGTGGTAGATCCTTAGCTCGGCCTTCTGGAGCTTTGTCGCCTTGGCCAGGTTGTCTCCGGTCTGGGCGTTCCGGTCGTATTTAGGAAAAGCCGAGGACGCGATCTGCAGCCGGATGCGGTGACCTTTCTTGAAGGTCTGGCAGGTATTCCATAGATCCAGAGTATAGGCATAAACCTTCCCCGGCTCGATCAGCGAAGCCTTGTCCATCCCGCCCCGATAGCGAGCGCGGACCATGCCGTCGATCAGTCGCTGCGCGTACCCCTCCGGCCAGACGTCGATCAGCATGCCCATAAAATCCGTGTCCTTGGCCGTCGAGGACGCATAGAGCTCGACTTTGATCGGTCCGCAGACGGTCAGGTCCTCGGCTAATGCCTCGCCGGTGTAGACGAGGACATCGTCCCGCCGCTCGACCGGCCGGTAGTCCTCGGCGCTCCCGATCTGGGCGAAGGAAGGCTCGGTGATAAACGGGACTGAGTGTTCAGGGTCGCTGGTATAGGAGTCGGCCGGCTCAGCAGCGGGCAGAGTCGTCGAGAGACTGCCGTCTCCGAACAGGCTGTTTGCCCGTCCCAGGCTGTGGATGTAATACTTGGTCCAGCGGGTGCGGCCGATGGGCCACTCATTTTCATCCGTCCAGGCGTTTTCTCCCATGACGAAGATTCTGACCGGCGGCTCGGAGAGAATTCCCGTGTCCTTGTCCTTAAGCCAGTAGTCGAACCAGCGTCGGAAATAGCCGTTAAGGTCGATGGTTGCGCTCGGTCCGAAATCGACCTCGGCGAGCTTTGAAGTCGAGTTGATGGCATGTGGCCATGGCCCCATCAGCATCTTTTGCTTTTTCCGGATGCCCTCCGGTCCTTTGGTCGTCATCCCGATGAAGTTGAGCGGTGTCCCGATCTGCTCATCATCATACCATCCGGATATATGGAGGATGGGGACCTCAACCCGGTCGTATTTATTCTGGTAGCGAATGGCCTCCCAGTAGTCGTCGAGCTGGGGATGGTCGAGGTCTTCCTTCCAGTAGGCAGACGGCCGGCCGACCGCTTCGTCCATGGTGTAGAGGGGGAGGTGGCTGTGGATTTTTGACCAGTCCACGGCCTCCATGTTCTGGAGTAGATGGCCGGCGGTGAAGTGATACCAGCTTATGTCCATGGGCAGATGCGTTCCGGTCGGCCACTCGACGAATGTGTCGGACGGAGTTACGAGGACGATCATCGTCGTCAGGTGGGGCGGCCGGAGCACGGCCGTGAGCCACTGGATCCGCCCGTTGTCGGAACCGCCGATCGTGCCGACCTTGCCCGTCGCCCAAGGTTGGGCGGCGCACCATTCGACAGCATCGTATCCGTCCTGTCCGTCATTACGGTAGGGCACGAACTCTCCGTCCGAGTCGCCCCGGCCGCGGACGTCCATGGCCACAAAAACATAACCTCGCTCCACAAAAAAGCGGGCCGTATTCAATGAGCCTGTTTTGGTATAAGGTGTCCGGTTAAGGATGACTGGGAACCGTCCTTCGGCCTCGGGTCGATAGACGTCGGCCGAGAGCTCGACCCCATCGCGCATCTTGATCCGGACATCGAAGTCGATCTTGACAGTGTAGGTCTGTTCCGAAGATCCGGCGGCCGGCTGGGCCTGCTGCCATCCGGCCAACGGCACCCAAGCGATGACGGAGACGATCAGGAGAGCCATGATGGAGAATCTTTTTTGCATGCTATCCCTCCCCAAGCGCTTATAGCATAGCCCCGGCCGGGGGTCAATAAGGCAAAGGCTCTTGTCAGCTAGAAAGATATAATCCCTTCCTTTTTCAGGAGGGAGAGAAACTCCAACACCTCCGCCCGGGAATAGGTTTGGTAGTTGGCCATCGCGGCTTCGGCGTCCACCAAGGCGAGAATTTCCATCATATTTCGCCGGCCGTCCATGAAGTTAACAATCTCATAAAGATAGGCCTGGAGAGGAGAGTATCTCTCAAAAGAGAAGCGATCATCGGGGTAGGTGTTCAGGATGCCGAACGCTCCCTTCAGGGAAGGGTTCTTGCGCGGGACTATCATTTTGAGCTTCAATTCGATGTCGGAGAGGGGCGGCTCCCCGGGCGAGGCGCCGAGCTCGGCTGCACAACGGTCGAAGAGCCATTCTAATTCTCCCGACAGGGACTTCTCTTCCCCTCGCCATTTTTCGATCATATCCTTAAGGTAACGCGCTGCCCTTTCATCGCCCTTGATAAAGAGTCGAGCGGACCCTAGCGTTTGGGCTTCTCTTTTGAGCCCGGCGGCGAGGACATTTTTCGCGGCTCTGAACTGGCCCGGAAGGCTTGCTTTATCGGCCCTCCGTAGCATTTCCTTGGCCATCCTCAACTCCCGCCTGATCCGCTCCCGGCCGCGGAAATCCAGCTCGTCGATAATCGTCAAAGCCTCTTCCGGACCCGCTGAGGCAACGACATAGGATGCCGCCGCGGCCAGGAAGGAGATCCGTTTGAGCTGCGTCGGGTCCAGGAGCCCGAGCTCATCATTCTGGGAATGATGGGAGCCAAAAGGGAGGTCGATCAGGAGGACCGCTGGAACGCCGACGTCGCCGCTGTTAAAAAAGATATGGTCGGAATAATCCACGTACGGAACGACGCGGCCATAAAAGACGTTCCGGCTTCCATCATGGTCGGTCATCATCGGACCGCTGGGCAGCCGACCCATGGAGTTGTTGTTGCTGAGGATGAGATATTCGAGGATGTTGACAAAGACATCATCCAGAAAGCTCGCCCGGGACAGGGGCGCCTTGACCACCGTAAACGCCGAGCTGAATTTTGTCTGGTTGAGGCCTACGCAATCAATGTTGATGTTGGCCACTGTCTTGGAAAGGAGTTCGGGATGGGTAGAATACAACATATCGGCGCCCCAAACGTGCGGCGTCCAGTAGAAACGAAGAGTCCTTTTCGGCGCCGCGATCAATCCCCGGGTGACGAGATAGTTGATCGTCCGGGCAATTTCAAGCAGGACGGCGCACCCGCTGTTGTTGTCGTGGGCCCCGGGTCGGGGATGGTCCAGGTGGGCGGTGAAGATGATCTCTTCTTCAGGGTAGTCCGTCCCGGGGATTACGGCGGTCACCCCGACGTGACGGCCGGGAACTCTGAGCTCTGCTTTCACAACGGCATGGACGACGACTTTCTCCCCCCCTTGGAGACGTCGAAGCAAGGCTTTCCCCTGGTCGGTGGAAAGGAAAAAACCGAAAGTCGACAATTTGGTTTGATCTTGGTTCCAGGGGCATATCCTGGTTTCGTAGATTTCCGTTGAGGAGGCGCCCGGTACGTCCAAAGACATGGCAATCAAAACGCCCACCGCTCCCAGCTCGAAAACCGCCAGCTTGGAGACATCCCATGGGTTTCCCGAGGCCAAGACGATCTTTCCCCGGACGTCCTTGCCGGCGTAGTCCTTCTCACTTGTTCCCGCCCCGACGTAGACAACTTCCGCTTGGAGGTCGGTGTCGCGGCTGTGCACCAAGACGCAGGGGGTGTTGGCGTCATAAGAGGTGATCAGTTCGCGGGCCGGCTGAACCATCCGCAGCTCTCCGGCTTGACAGTTCCAGGCGAACCAGGGCTTCTGCATGAAGTAGTAGGTATCCCGGTCGACAGCAAACTCCTCAATCCGGACGTCGCTGAGACCGTAACGTTCGGCGCGGTTCATGATCAACCGAGCGGCGCTCTCCATCCCGTCCGACCCGTACCAGCGCGGGAATACAGATAGGTCGCGGATGTTTTCATAGCATATCTTCCCGGAGACCTCGCCCGAAATCAGCCTGACTAGCTCCGGCTTGAGGATCACGGCGGTTTGAGCGGACAAACTGCCTAAAAACAAAAATAGCAAGGAAAGGGAGAGTATGGATCTCCTGATCATGGGAATGCCTCCTTTCTTATAATCGATTCGGGGCTTTGATTTGTTTGTCCATCAGGGATAAAATAGGATTTTCCATGGATTCCGCGGCTAGGATCCTGAATTTAGTCACTCTAAGATGACAGCCAAACGCGCGTTCTTGTGCCAGACGGGCGCTTTTTCCCGCGATCATCGGCCTGGAAACAGGGGGGACTGGCCATGAAGAAAAACCGCAGGGCGGCCCTGTCGGCCGTCCTCGCCCTTTGTAGCTGTACGGGAACGGCGCAGCTACGAGGTGGGATCCTTATCTCCGGGAATCCCGCGGTTACGGAAACGGATGTTGCCCAGCTGAGTTCCCAACTTTCCCAGGTTCGAGTTTTTATCAACTTAGGGAATTATGATAAATCCATCCTTCTGGGCAAGGAAATTATCCGCCTAGACGCTTCGGTCCTGGAGGCACACGAACTGCTCGTCCAGTCGTCCTATGAGCTGGACCGAGGAAACCCGGCGCGGCCGGAGCTAAGTCGGGCCGTCCTTTTCTACCGGAAGCTGCTGCAGGCCGATAGTAACAACGCCCGACTGCATTACGGGCTCGGGCTGGCGCTCAAGTATTCCGGTTCATACGAAGACTCCAAATCCCATTTTGAAGCTTGCCTGGGTCTCGGTCCGGATTTCTGGGCGGTGTTCGAGGAGCTGATCCCCTGCTACCTGGAGAAGGCCGATCTCGACGGGGCCGTGGAGCTAATGGAACGCGCGATGGCCAAGTACCCGGCCAATGCCTTCCTCCGCCAAGGGCTGGGCTATGTCCATTTTTGGGTCGATGAATATTCCCCAGCTTTGTTTTATTTTGAGAGAGCCCTGGAAATGTTCAAGGAACAGGGGAGAAGAAGAGAAGAGGCCGGGTGCCTGCATTCTCTTGCTTACCTCTACATGTATCTTAACAGCAATGACAAGGCGATGGAAGCTATTAAGCTAGCTCTTAGCCTGGCCCGCGAGCTGGAATGCCGAAGCCTGGAAGCCGAAGCGCTGGAGCTTCTCAGTTTTATCCAGACCGAATCCGGCAACTACGCCAAGGCGCATGGACTTTGCCGGGAAGCTCTGTCGATAAGCGAAGGGCTGGCCAATTTAAAGCTGCAGATGCTTTGCTCCCGGACGCTGGGAGTCATCCACATGGAGATGGGGGACTTATCCCAGGCTCAGGACTACCTGGAGAAGAGTCTGCGGTTTTATGAGGACGCCGGGGAGACTCAGAAATTCGGGATCGCTCTCTATTGGATGACCTTGGTTCACCAGAATAAAGGGGACTTTTCCAGAGCTTTGGCCAGCGCCGCGCGGGGGCTGGAAATAGCCCAGCGCACTGGATTCAAGACAGGCGAGGCCTTTCACCTCTCCTCCTTGGGAAAAATATATATCTCTCTCGGTCAGCCGGAGAAGTCGCTTAGCTACAACCAAAGGGCCCTCCAGATAACGGAGAAGTATATCGGCAAGTGGAGCCGCGAGGAGTGCTACAACGCCATCGGCTACGTCTGTCTGGACCTGGGGCAGCACGAAAAGGCTCTGCAGTACTTCCAGTCGGGGCTCGATTACGTTCTGCAAATCTCCCATCGGAGGGAAGAAGCCCGATGCCTCTATAACCTGGGAGTTGCCCGTTTGAAAATGGGAGAAGAAGAGGCCGCTCTGCGCCTGTTTCGGGCGAGCCTCTTGTGCGCGGACCGGAATGGGAATCGGGCCGTGATGGGTTTGACTTACTGCCGGATAGGAGATATCTATCTCCGGAAAAAAGTCCAGCAGACGGGGAAGAAGATGTACGAGGAGGCGCTCCGAATCGGAGAGGATATCGGGCATCCGGGCATCGTCGGGGAAGCTTATACGGGGCTCGGATCAGTCGCCGAAACCATGGGGAACCCGGAGCAAGCGGTCACTCAGTTCAAAAAGTCCATCGCGGTGATCGAAGACCTGAGAAGCCGCATCATGATCAACGAAAACAGCGCCGGATTTTTCCGGACCAGAATCGGGACCTATGAACAGCTGGTGAATCTCCTTTTCGAGCTTGACCAGGCCTTTCCGGGCAAAGGTTATGACCGGGAGTGCTTTTATTTCGCCGAGAAAGCCAAGGCCCGTGCTTTTTTAGATGATCTCCAGGAGGCCAAGATCGACTTCTCCGCCTTCCCCATTCCGGACGAAAAAAAGAAGCTCATCGACGGGCTTTCCAAGAGGGTTTCTCATATCCTGACACAGTTGAGCAGTTTTCCGCTGGGGCCGGATGAGAGGAGCAGGCTGGGGAACGAACTGGAGCGAGCCGAAGACGAGTTGCAGGAAGTGATGGAAGCGGTTAAGAGAGACCGTCCGGACTATGCCGAAATCGTCGACCCCGAGCCGCTGCGCTGCGAGGAGATCCAGGCCGACCTGATGGATGCCAAGACTGGGCTGATCAAGTATTTCGTCGGCGATAAGCATATCTTTGTTTTTTTCTGCAGCGCTCGAGGACTCTTGATTCGAAGGCTCTCCACTGAACTCAGCGAGCAGGTCATCAGGCTGACCAAGAACTACATCGGGCTCGTCTCGTCCCGTCACTTTAATGGCGACGAATGCCGGGTCGCGGGAGCGAAGCTTTACGATCAACTGGTCGCTCCCGCGAGATCTTTTTTTGGGCCGGATACTAATAAACTGGTCATCTTCCCCGACCGGGAGCTCCATTACCTTCCTTTCGAGACGCTGGTGAATCGTCGTCCAAGGCCTGGCTTTGGGGGAAAGGCCCGGTACCTGATGGAGGAATACGGGATATCCTATGCCCCTTCCGTTTCCAGTCTTTACAATATATTGAAACGGACAAAGGGGCTCGAGCGAAAGAGCGACCTTCTGGCCGTCGGCGATCCCGCCTACAGCCTCCCCTTGAGCGAGCGGAGGGAGTCCTTGGATTCCGGAGAGATCGTTCCAGCCTACGACCTGGGGAGCGGGTTCCATATTTTTCCGCTCCATTATGCCTCAAAGGAAATCAGGTCCATTTCTACTCTTTTCCGCAAATCGGCCAGGCGGGTCGTCTCCGGAAGCGAAGCGACTGAGGAGATCATTAAAAACCTTCCCCTTTCCGATTACCGGATCATCCATTTTGCGACCCACAGTCTGGTCGATGAAACGAACGCCAATCGTTCCTCCCTGGTGCTGAGCCTCGATCGGGACCCGGCGGAAGATGGGTTTTATCAAGCGCGAGAAATCTATAACACCCGCATGCGGGCAGATCTGGTGGTCCTGTCCGCTTGTCAAACGGCCAGGGGAAAATATGAGAAAGGGGAGGGAATTCAGGGGTTGGCCAGAGCCTTTTTCGCCGCCGGAGCCCAGTCCGTCTTGGCCAGCCTTTGGAACATCGACGACAAATCAACCGCCGTTTTCATGAAGTTCTTCTATGGCTATCTGGCTCGGGGAAAAACCAAGCTCGAAGCGCTTAACCTTGCCAAAATCCGGATGGTTCATTCCCGGTACGGCAATCCCTACTATTGGGCCGGCTTTGTCCTCATCGGAGAAGCCGACGCGCGGATCAATATTCAGGCTTCGAATTGGCTCGAGCGGCTTTTCCCTGCCCTCTAGGGGACCCGCGTATTCAGAGTTCCGGGAGGATGAATTTTCCGAACTCCGATTCGAGGGATTGCCCGCCCTTAAGGTGAGCCTTCACTTTCCAGAAATACGTTCGTCCTTTGTGCAGACGGAAAAAGACTTCTTCCGGAAGGGAATATTGCGCGGAGGTGATTCCTCCCTGGCTAAAAACCGTCTCCAATCCCAGATCCAAGATTTCGAGCTCATAGTGATCGGCTTGAGCGAGACTCTGCCAGCGAAACACGACAGGGCGCTGCCGGGTCAAATTCCAGGGCTGGAACACGGCGAAACCCTTGTCACTGGATGTCCTCTCCTGAAAAACATTTCGAGAGAAACGGGACGGGATAAACAGGGCCGTCAGGATGATGAGGAGAATGGCTGCGGCTCCCCCAATGACATATTTTAGGCCGAAGGCGGAACGCTTCCTCGCCCGGCGCAACAATCTCAGGCTTTTGAGCTCATCTCGGGCCAGGCTTTTTAAACGTTCGGATGCATCAGCCGGAAGCTGGCCATCTTGCTCGATGGGCTCCAAGATTTCCGCGCTTCTAGTCCAGACGGCCCGGACGGCTTCGAACTCGCTTCCGCATTCAGGACAAGAAAGAATATGCGGGAGAAGCTCGGCTGTGACCTCAGGGTCCGTTTCCTCCAGAAAAACCTGTACGGCCGCGTCTCTATGTCCACACCCTCTCCTCCACCAAGTCAACTTGCGGCCGAGGCGGCCAGCCAGGTCGCTCATAAACCTCTCCCTTCTATTATTTCGTTCTCCAGCCATGTCTCATTTTCTCAGCCGATTCGGCTCTCATCTCCCGAATGCCGATTCATTTTTTCCCTGAGATCGCTGATCCCCCGGTAGAGGAGATGGCGCACCTTTATCTTGTCCCAGCGGCAGAATTCGCAGATCTCTTCTATGGACATTCCCGCCGTATACAGCAACAGGACGTTCTTCCTATCCTCCCCCAGGCCGTCTATCAGAGTCCGTATCGTCGTTCTCAGCTCCTCCCATTCCAGTCCATCTTGTGGGGATTTTGACGACTCCTTGGAAGAAAACAATGCCTGGAGGGCATCCCAGTCGGCAGTGTTTTGAAGATGCCTTGTCGGAACCTGTTTCCTCATTTTTCTCAGTTCGTCGACAGTCGCCGAATAAGCCACTCTCTTTATATAAGACGGCAGATTTTCTACCTTTTTGCCTTTTTTGAGAAGCTTCCAGATCTTGATTTTTATCTCCTGCTCGATATCCTCTATATCTATGTCGTCGGTCTTGTGCAGGTTCATGAGGATGACATTCCTGATGAGCGAAGAGAAATTGGTAATGATCTGGCGCAGGCTGGTTTCGAAGTTAGCCATGAGGGAGTAGATATTAGCATAGATACTGGCACAAATTAAGCGCCCTATCCGTCTTTGAGGTGTATGGGACGTTGCCGCTGACCTAGAGATGAGCAGAAGCGGCTGAGTGAACGCCAGCTATGGGGAAGCAAACGGAGATCCCAGGAAAGGAGGAAACGATGGCGGCACCTGAAAATCGGAGTCTTTTGAGCATGAGGATCGCCGCTGTGGTTTGTATCGGGATTCTAGCCGTCGCGGCGGACTGCCGAAAAGAGCAGAGAGCGGAGGGATGGCTCTCCAGATTGAACGCTCAGGGGAAACGCGTTTTTTTCCAGACGATCAGAGAGGCGATCGTCGGTCACCCGCAGAAAAACGCCCTGTCCGAAACCGAGATAAAAAAGGTGATGTCACTCGAGGACAATTTTCCCCGGGTGTATGGGATCCTGATGAACCTCTATTATCTGAGGGAAGAGCCGAAGTTTCAGACCTTCCTGGATAATGACAGTCCTGAGTCCCGGCTGGCCTTCGGCCAGAAGTACCTTGATCTGGCGAGGTTCGCGGCGGGGAATCTGGCGGAGAGCCTTTTTGACGAAGGCCCTCACGCCGATTTTATCCGGCGCCTCCAACCCAGGTTCAAGGGGAAAGACAGGGTCGACCTCATCCTGCTTTCGATGGGCTACTTCGCCAGACTCGACGTCCCCGAAGTCAAGATGTTCGCCAACCCCCTGAGCCCGGAGTTTGACAAGCAATGGGGATTGGACGCAGGCAAATTCAGGGAGGCCCATCGAATCACTCGAGGAGAAGGGGCCAGGGTCGCCGTGCTCGACTCGGGGATCGATGTCGGCCATTCCATTTTTAAAACCACCGATTTCGGCCTTCACTTCACTCTGGTCGGGAGAGATAAGGAACCATGGAGCAGGGACGGGGCACCGCTGGTGGACTGGGGGTGGCACGGGACGGTGGTCAGTTCCATCGTCGTCCGGTACGCGCCCGGGGCGCGGATCACTCTCTATCGGGCGATGGATGCCGACACCATGAACGACGCTCCCTTCCCCAGGGTTCTCGGCCACTTCATGGCGGCCTGCATCTATAAAGCGGTCCACGACGGGAACGACGTGATCAACATCAGCGCCGGGATGGGTACCGATATCGATTATCTGAGAGAAGCCTGCCGGTTCGCCTACGAAAACAATGTCATTATCGTCACGGCGAGCCCCTACTACCTCGGCAAGTATCTGGGAAATCACGACAATTTTCCCGGCGCCTACCCTACGACCATTTCCGTTACCGGAATCGACCGGAGGGATGATGGAACCTACGGCTACTGGGACGTGGCCGCCCCGGAGTTCACGACCACGGTCGGAGCGCCCTGTGCGCCGTTCGTCGCTTATCCGACTTATGTTGAGGAAAAGGATGATTATGCGCCCGGGATCTCCTGCGCTACTCCGATCATCACAGCCGCCCTGGCCCTGGCCGTCTCCCGGCATCCGCGAACAGGAAACGAGCGCCCCGGAGAATACTTCGAAACCCTGAAAAGGCTGCTGACGGAGACCGCCGACCCGCAGGCCTGTGGGTTTTCCGGGTTTTCTCCTGAGTGCGGCTACGGCCTGGTCGATGCCGAGAGCCTGGTTAAAGCGGCCGACCGCCTGCAGGCCCGCCGCTTATTGAACCGAGCGCCTTGATGCGCAAGGCGCCCATGGCTGCTAAATGAAGGGAGCAAGAAAATGAACCGAAACCGACTCTCGCTGGTCGCCGCAGCCGGTCTCCTGGCCGGGTCTCTCGTTTTCGTTTCGTGCCGGAAAGAAACCTCGGCCGGATCTTGGCTGGGACCTCTCCAGGCTGAGGGAAGCAAGCTGTTCTATGCAGCCGTCCGAGACGAGCTGGCCGGACATCCCATGAGATCCTCCCTGACTGACGGAGAGGTCGCTAAGATCATGGAAGCCGAGACTCGCTATGACCGGCTGTCTGAGTTCCTGGTCAACATCTTCTATCAAAAAGAGGAACCGGTTTTCAGGGCCCTCATCGATAAGGGAGACAGAGACTCGAAGGAGCGGTTTGCCGATATGTATCGGCAGACAGTGCAGTCCGCCGCCCATCATTTTGTCGAGGCCTTTTTCGCCACTGACGCCGCAACGGAGCTAATGAGGAAGAGCATCGAAAAATACCAGGGCCTCGACGCCGTTGACCTCGTTGTCCGATCCGTCGGGTATCATGCCAAGCTGGACATTCCTCCCGTCCAATCATCCCCCAAGCCGTTAAGTCCGGAGTTCGGCAAACAGGGAGCGCTGGATGGAGGCGGGTTCCGGGCGGCCCATCAGCTCACCAGAGGAAAGGGAGCCAAGATCGCCATCCTGGATACGGGGATAGACACGACCCATCCCGTGTTTCAAAACACCCACTGGGGACCTCACTTCAGCCTGATCGGGCCGGTCGGGCCGCCCTGGGCGGCGAACGCCCCGGTCGTCGACTGGGGTTTTCATGGCACACTCATCACCTCGGTCGCAGCGACGTTCGCTCCCGAGGCCAGGCTGACAATGTACAAATTTGGCGACGGCGACACTCAGAACGATCCCCCCTTCGGGTACCTCATGGAGTGTCTGATAGCGGCCTGCATCTACCGCGCCGTCCACGACGGCAACGACATCATCAGCATCAGCGCTTCGGGAGCGACGCTGGATGTCCCCTATCTCAGAGAAGCCTGCCAGTACGCCTACGAGCAGAACAAAGTGGTCATTAGCGGCAACCTGTACATGCGCTGGTACGAAAAAGGCAACACCCGCAATTTCCCGGCCCAGTATAAGACAGTGGTCTCTGTGACCGCGGCCGAAAAGCGCAAGGACGGAACTTACGGCTACTGGAACGTTTGTGCTCCCGACCCGACCGTCGCCGTGGCCGCTCCCAACGATATCTTCGGGGCTTTCCCCACGTACATAGACCGAGAGGACACGTATATCCCCAGCATTTCTGCGGCCATACCTGCAGTCGCCTCTCTATTCGCCCTGGCCTCATCCGTATATCCCCCAACGGGAAAAGAAGGCCCCGGTGTCTATGCGCAGACGCTGATCGACTTGGTCGTTCAGAGCGCTGATCCCTACAAGGTGGGATATAAGGGGTTTACTCCGGAATGCGGGCATGGCCTGATCGATGCGGAGAAGACGGTGAACAGTGCGTTAGCGCTTCGTCAGAAGCGCGAGATGGAGGAAAGGAGGGGCGATTCATGACAAGGAAGGTCTTCAGACTCGGCATCTTCCTGGCCTTAGGCCTCATCCTGGCGGAGGCCGTTTCAAGACCTCCGGACCCTATTTCGAAGGGCCAAGCCGGCCGGCTCGACGACATATTCAGCCAGGGCAGGAAGGCGTTTTATCAAGGGCTCCGGCTAGATTTCGGCCTTCATCCCCAAAGGTTTCAATTGACGCTCGCCGACGCCCAGAAGATCCTGGAGGCTGAGAGCAATATTCCTAACCTTTATGAGAGGGTAATCAACCTGGTTTACATCCGAACGGCGCCGTATTTTAGGCGCCTGCTGGAGAAAGGCGACCGCAACTCCAGCGAGGAGTTCGAGACGCGCTTTGTCTCGCTCTCCCGAGAAGCAGCGGCCTTGTTTGTCCAATCCCTCTTTCAGGAGCCGAGCCGGGATGGCCGGAGTGCCGAAGGACTCCGGGATCTTCGGGAGGGCCGTCTCCAGCTTGTTCTTTCGAGCTTATCCTCAGAAGAAAAGGAGCCGGTCCGGCCGCACAAGGACAACGGGCACTCGTCCGGAGAAGAGCTTTCCGGCTTTCGGGGTCTGGAGGTTATTCAGGCCAAGAGCGCGCAAGCCGTAAGCCGCGGGACCGGAGTTCGTGTCGTCGTTTTGGATTCCGGTTCTGACGAGCCGTCCGAGCCGGGAAGTGAGCCGTCGCCCGTTCCTCGGCTCTTTGTTCCACTGGCGGGAGGGACGCAGGCGCCCTGGTTGGATACTGCCATTTCCCCTGATCGTTCGCGTCCCTCCGGCGGATGGGCCTCCTCTTTGGTGGCAGCGGTAGCACCGGAATCACAAATCCGGGTCTTTGGGATCATCCGTGATTCCCGCCCGGTTTATCCTCTCTGGCCTGCTTATCAGGTCAGTCAAGGGATTCATAAAGCCGTCGACAGCGGAACAGACATCATCCTGGTGACGGCGGTTTTCGATAAAGACTTCCCTTTCTTGAAGGACGCTTGCGCGTATGCTTATAAGAAGAACGTCGTCGTGATCTGTCCCAATGCAGCCGGGCCCCTCGATCAAGATAACCCTGAGAAACCCACCCACTTCCCCGCTCACTACAATACCACCGTCGCGGTCGCCGGCGTCGTTCCCGGTGCTCGCGGGATTCCTGTCCCCTGGGAGAAATCCGAACTTTCTCATTACACGACCTGCGCGGCTCCCACCGCCGTGGCGGGCCGCGGGAATCCCGCGACATCCGGATCACTGGCCCCTGATAACGCCCCCGCGGCGGCGCTAGTGACCGGTACCGCCGCGCTGATCTGCTCGCTGCTCCCCAAGACGGGCGAAGAGCTGAGCGGTCAGTACGTCCAGAGAATCTACGAAATCCTGTGCCGGTCTTGTGATAGCAAAATTCTCGGCCAACCTTCCTTCCACCCACGGACTGGTTATGGCCTAATCAACGCAGACAGAGCGGTTCGCAAAGAGGTGGGAGCCTACCGAGAAAAGATGAACCAGGTCGAGACAAGGTTCAAAAAGAGGATGGAAGAAAGAGCGGTCCAGGAGCAAAAAGAGAAAAAAAATTGATCCGGGGCTATGGCCCCGGCGACAAGAAGTTGACAAGCCCAGCCTGCTCCAGGTCCTTGATGTAGCGCAAGATGACCGCCAGGGAAGTCGCCCCGCATTCCGCGCTGACCGCGTTACGAATATCCAAGATGCTCCTTCTGCCGTCGATGAAGGCCCCGATCTCATAAAGCTGAAACTCGGACAGCGTCCCCCGCCAAGCCGGGTCTTGTCCCTCGGCGGGAGAGGCCAGAAAGCCATCCCCAATTGGCCCGGGAAAAGCGGGGTTCCGGACGGGAATCAGCCTTGATGCGGTGATCTCTTCGGGGCTGCGCCCGGCTGGAGAAACGCTTCCCTTTCTTTCTCCCCCGTTTATAAGTGTTAGATATTCGGAGAGGCTTTGCCTCAGAGTGACGGATTGTTGGCGGATTTCCTTTTGGCAACCTTGGAAACGTTGCCTCAGCCCGTCATCATGGGATAGCAGTGCGGCCGTTGATTCCAGAGCCGCCTGCTCCCGCCGTTCCGCCCAATCGATAATATTCAAGGCCTCCCGGAGATCGCGGTTTGAAGGAGGGCTTTTGCGCAAGAGTCCGAGCGACTTTCCGAACGACTCCTCCAGCCGGCCTTTAGCGCCCATCAACACCAGGTCGAGCAAGTCCAGACCCGACCGGGAATCCAGGCTCATAAGAGAGGACGCGGTCATCGTGCTCAGGACGACGACCCGCCTGAGCTGAGTAGGATCACACTTGTCCGGCGTGTCCTCGCTGGAATGGTAGAAATCGTCCGGCCAGCTGCCGAACATGGTGGCGGGCACGCGGATAACGCCGCCCATGAACACGAAGTGGTCGCTCCCGCCCGAATAGGGGATGAGCTCCGCGTTCCAATCGTCATGGCTTCCCCAAGGCGACACGACGGCATAAGCATCGCCTAATTCCTTGCCGGGTTCCGGGTTGTGGGCAAGCAGGAATTTGAGATGGACATCCAGCAGGTCATTCAAGAAGGAGGCCGTGGAATCCGGCGTGCGAGTGACCCGGAAGACCGACCGGCATCGTTTCTGGTGTTCTCCCACCATATCCAGGTTGATGACGGCGATGGCCTTCCTCGTTTCTTCGGGATACTTGGCTATGAAAGCATAGGTTCCCCAGATTTCCGGGACCCAAAGAAACCTCAGTGTCATCCGGGGTTTGGGGAGAACGTTCTTTTGGCAGAGCTCGAGTAAGGTTTGGGCAGTTTCCAGAATGGCCGCGCTTCCGCTGGCATTGTCGTTGGCTGAAGGCTGACAATGGTCCAGATGAGCGATGAACCAGATCTCTTGATCGGCCAGGTCAGTGCCTGGAATGACGGCCGAAACCACTTCGAAATGACCGCCCGAAATCTCCGAGTCCACTTCCGCATGGAGCGAGACTTTCTCACCTTTGAGCAGAAGCCGTTTGAGCTCCCAGCCCATTCTCTTGGAAAGGCAGAACCCGAAGGTCGAGGGCCTGCCATTGAACTCCAGGGTGTTGATGTGGTCCCAGGTGACGAGGTCTGGAAAGTCGTCGAGATGATAGCTCCGGTACGAGACAACGCCTTCGGCTCCCCGCTCGAGAACGGCCAGCCTGTGAACCAGGTCGATCCGACCTTTCCCTTGGGGAGAGGAAGCCAGCACGAGTTTGCCCTGAACGTCCTTCCCGTCATAGTCAGAGGCTTGCGTTCCCTCGCCCACATCGACAAGAGGGGCCGTGATATTGGCCGAGCGGCTGTTGCTGGCCAAGGTGATCGGGTTCTCTTCCCAAGACGCAAGCCGTTTTTTCAAGGGGGAGACCAGACTGAGTCTGGCGGACCGGACCGTCCAGCGGGGCAGGCTCCGGCAGGTCGAGTAGAGGATCTTACCGTCCGCGGGAAACCGGTGGAGGGTGACATCCCGGAGTCCGATCTCTCTCGCTTTCTCGATGATATACTGCGCGGCTTGATGATATCCCTCCGAGACAAACCAGCGATGGAGAAGGGTGAGGCGGCGGATGTGATTGAGAGCCCGTTCACCGGAGGCCGCGTCGATAATCGCCATGATCTGTTCCGAAGTGAGCCCGGGCAAGGTAGGCTCTTCTCTTTGCGGCCTGCCCGAACTGGCGATGAACAGGCAGACCAGGATTAAGCCAACGGTTTTTCTCATCATTGTCCTAGTCGGCTCCTTTGCCTTTGCGTTTTTCGAGGGTGATGATCCCGGCTGCTTCTAACATTCTCATATAGTCGGCCACCTCGGTCAAGGTGACGTCGTGTTCAGATGGATAACCCTCGCTCCACAGCTCGGCGGCGGTCGCTTGATGGATTTCCAGGATGCTGAGACGGCCGTCGATAAAGTTGTGGGCTTCTGTATAGCCGACGATCCCGTAGGAAAAACCTGGCCTGAGATGGAACGAATCCAGCTTTTCCTGCCCCAGGATCTTCAGATAGTAATCTCCGAAATAGGAGGATTTTCCCCGGACTCCCGGCACGGGTTTGGGAACGAGCCGGTCGAGATCCTGCTCCTCCTTCGTCGGAGGAAGATCCATCGGGCTTAGGCCCAAAGGTCGACATCGCGCCGCGTAACCGGCCTGGAGTTCTCCGGTCAGGGCTCCGGCAAATTCCTTAACCTGGTTGATTCTCAGGTCGATTTCCTGGTGTGCCTCTCTTGAGGCAGGAAGCAGAATTCTTATGGAAGCGAGCATGCCTTGTTCTCTTCGCAATCCGCATTTAATCAGTAGGCATCCTTGTTTATTCGCTTCTGCGAGGCCCAGCGGATCGGCATCCCGTAGAGCTCTCTTTGCTTTTTCGGCTTCCTGGAGCAGATGGATGCGCCCCCTGGCGTAGACTTCGTCAACCACCCTCCAGACGTTGGCCGCATCGGTCCATCCAAAAACCGAAACGAGGGCCGATCCGAGATAGGCGATTCGGTGGAGTCCCGTCGGGTCTACGTACTTGAGGAAGTTAACCTGGCTGTGGCGGGGGGGCACCGGGATATTGCTGAAGGTTATGGTGGGAATGCCGATCGTCCCGTCGTTGGACTGCATCTCATCCCCGAAACCGTTAAAAGGACAGAACCGGATGTTGAACTGGTCCCGGCTGCCTTCGGGAGAGAAAAGGTTGTCCGTGTTTCTGTAATCGAGAAGATCACGGTTCGTGCGAGAGTCCAGGTGTTCGGCCAGGCTCTCCAGGACAGCGGTCCAATACGAAGGAAGGGAATGGGAAGGTTTCCCGAGGGCAAAATAATTCGAGAAGAAGGATTGGTCGATGGCGACGCTGTCGACAGATATGCCGCCCTTGATTTTCCCGATCTTTTCTGGATGAAGAGAAAGATACATGTTGAGCCCGCTGACGTGGGGGAGCCAGAGGAAGCGGATCGTCCTTCTGGGCGCGGGAAGAAGGCCATTGTCGATGAGGGCCTGGAGCGTCCGGGCCATTTCCAGGATCAGGGCACAGCCGCTGCCATTGTCTACGGCTCCGGGCAGAGGATGGTCGATGTGCGCCCAAACCCAGAATTCCTGGTCGGGAAAGTCGGTCCCTGGAATCGCCGCGTCCAGGATTTCGAATACACTCTCCTCTTTCTCCTTCAGTTCCGACTCGATCTTGACGTGGACAACGACCTCCTCCCCTTTGTCCAGAAGAGCCTTCAGGAATAGGAATTGGTTTGTTGACAGCGATAGGCCGAAAGTGGAGGGTTCTCCCGACCGGCTGTAGGGCGACCAATGCATGTCGAGGACGGCGTCGTTATTGTCACCGCTGTTGTGCGGGCGGGTAAAATAGAAAAAAAGCCCGGCGGCCCGATGGGCATGGATGGCGAGTTCCTTGATGTCTTCGGGCAGGGCGTTTCCCGCCAAGGCGATCTTGCCCTCCAGATCCTTGTTTCTGTAATTATCCGGATTGGCACCGTCTCCGATGAAGACAACGGGGGCAATCAGATCCGCCGCGCGACTTCCCTGGATCAGGCAGCTGGGAGCGCTCTCGGCGGTGGTGAGCAGCTTGGGGAATGGCTTCACTAAACGGACTTCGGCTTTTCTGGTCCGTGTGGGGACCTGTCCGTCGAAGTTCTGGAGAAAGAAATATTCCAGGCCGGTCTGGACCGGAACCCGGTGGATCTTTGTGCCCGTGAGGCCGTAAAGCCGGCACTTGGCCTCCAGCCGGCGGAGGAGCTCGCCGATTGCATCCGACCCCAGCGTCCTGTGATAAGTTGAGATGATGCTGAGGTTGTTGAAGGCCGCGTAACCGTTGACCTCATTGGCGAGAAGCTCCAAAACCCGATCTTCTACGACTACAGGACGCCTGGCTGGAGTGGGGCCTTCCGGTGTCGAAGAAGACGCCAGCACCACGAGCCAAAGCCCTGTCCACGAGATCAACTGCGCTTTTTTCATGAGGCCTCCAAATGGGATCGAAATCGTCATCTCTTAGGACGGAACCTGCGGGCTTCGTTTGCCAGGGACGACCGGGGCCGGAAACCACTCCTCCCTCATTTTCCCGCATCCGGGGAAAGAGATGAGAGCACGATGGCACAACCCGATGTCATTTTCCGTCCTTTCTTAAAGAACGTATTAAGAGAGGAGGATTTTATGAGAAAAACTATTCGCATCCTGCCGATCATTTTCCTCTTGTTGCTGCTTTCTTTCAGCAGCTGGGCCCAAACGGGTGGCACGCTGAAGGGGAAAGTGGTCGACGCCAATGAAAAGTTTGCGCTGCCCACCGTCCGGGTGAGCCTCGAGAAAACGAACAGGACCGGGGTGACCGACGCGGAAGGGAACTTCTTGATTAAAAACATACCGGCCGGCACCTACAGGGTTACCTTTGAGCTCTCCGGCTATCTTATCGAAACGAAGAAAGACGTGACCATCCAGGCTGGCGAAACAACCGAGCTCGACGCGAGCATGAGAATGGGGTTCGCCCACGAGACGACCGTCACGGCGCGGCGCGAGATGGAAAGCCTTCAGAAGGTGCCCCAGAACGTCGAGGTTCTGACGGAGACCGAGCTGAGGACGGCGCCCACTCTGAACGTCGTGCAGGCCTTGAATAACATCGCGGGAGTCGACGTGGAAACCGGATCGGGTCTCACAACGGTGGGGACCTTCATGTCGATTAACGGCTACGACGATGTCTACATCAAAAAGATGGTCGACGGTGTGGACGTGACCGCGATTGTGACTAACTGGAGTCTGCTCAGCGCCTACCCCCAGGAAATGCTCGAGCAGGTGGAGGTGGTAAAGGGCGGCAGCGCCGTCTGGGGCGCCAGCATGGGAGGGATCATCAACCTGGTCACTAAGAGACCCAGAGACCTGGAAAGGCCCATCCTGACCCTGACGGGCTCCCTGGCCAGTTTCGGCGCGATGGATTTCGGGAATGCCAGCGCCATCGGTCAGTCGGGAGACCTCCAGAGATACGGGGCGAACATCATCGGTTCTCATAAGAAATTCGGCTATATGCTGGGCGCCAAGCGGGATGATCATAAATTATTTACCGACTTCGGCACGGAGAAAAATTTCAACCTTTTCTCCAAGTTCGGGTATGATTTCAACGATACCACCTACCTCGATTTCCTGTACAGCTACAACAAGGTCAGCGTGACCGGGCATTCTTTCCTGGAAACAGACGCCTTTTTGCCCTATTTCCCGTTCTACTGGAACTATCAAGATGACGCGGATTCTTCATCTCAAGCCGCCTCACTCAAGCTGTCCAGTATGGTCCTTCCCGGTTTCAACCTGGAGGCCCAGCTGAAATTCAACCGGATGGACGGCAACTTCGACCGTATCTGGCTGGAAGGAGGGATAATCAACGGCCCCGCCGGGACCGTCGATACCTCCTTGTTCAATGATCAGAGGATCGGAGGGACGGTAAAAGGTTCCTACAATCCCAGCACGCAGTTCTCGTTGGTAGCCGGGATGGATTATTACCGGATAAGGGCGGATTTCTCCAAGATGATCACCGACCAGCCGATCATCTATGTCGACAGCTGGGCTCCCTTCACTTCCCTGGAATACCGAGTCGGACCGCTCGGCCTTCACTTGGGCGCCCGGTACGATTACGATTCGTCGTTCGGCAGCCAGCTCAGCCCCTCCATAGGAGCCAATCTCAATCTGATGAAATCCACGATCCTGAGGGCGAACGTGGGCCGAACCTTCAAGGTCCCGGACCTATGGTATACATTGGGCGAATCCTATGTCGACCTGATTCTTCCCAACCCCGACTTGAAGCCGGAAAGGGCCTGGGCCTACAGCGTCGGGTTTGAATCCCAGGAGCTTCAATACCTATGGGTCAAGATGTCCCTTTATTACCATGATATGAGGGACGGCATCGTCAGGGTCCCTGCCGACCAGGAGGGACGTTACACTTGGGGCAACGCGACCCAATTCATACGCAAGGGGTACGAGGGCGAAGTGGGCGTCCAAGCTCCTTTCGGGTTGCAGGTCTACGTCAGCACGAATTACAATAAGCATGAGAACAAGTCGGACGGAGTGATCCTTCAGTGGATCCCCACTCGCACCAACAAAGCCGGAATCCGGTATATCAACAAGAAACTTGACCTCACGGCGAACCTGCGCGGCCGCTGGATCTGGTGGAACGAGAGTGATGACCTGATCGGCCTGTTCGAACCCAGGGATAAGATCTGGATGTTCGACCTGCGCCTTTCCAAAGGATTCCATCTCAGTGATCATATCTCGCTATCCCTCATCGTAGACGTTTTCAACATAACCGATCAGCTGTACTGGGACCGTAAGGACGCGCCGAACCCCAGGAGATGGGCGCAGGCAGGATTCGAGGTCAAGTTCAACTAGAATCTCTCTAGTTTTATTGGTTCGCGGGATTCGTGGAGGGGTCCCGGGAGGACCTCTCCACGATGACGGCCGCGTTCCGCCTCTGTCTTCATGTTCGCATGATGTTAGGAGAGAAATAATGAAACGGAGAGAATTTCTCAAGACAAGCGCCGTCCTTGGCGCGGTCTCCGCGCTCGGTGCGGGAAAGGAGAGCCTTAACCGAACTTCCCTGGCTGCCGCTGAGGGTACGGAAGTCGCCGTCGCTCACGGAGCCGATTTCGGCAAGGCCACAGAGAAGGCGGTCGCGCTCCTCGGAGGGATTGAAAAGTACGTCCCCAAGGGAGCGAAAGTCGCGATTCTCCCCAACAGCCAGAGCAAAAATCCGGGGGCCCATACCAAGCCGGAGATCGTCCGGACGGCCATCCGGATGTGCCAAGAGGCCGGCGCCGGGGAAATTGCCTGCCTAAGCTGGCTCCCGGAGAAATATTGGGAAGCCACCGGGCTGGGAAAGGCCGTTGTTGAGGGAGGAGCGCGTCTCAGAATCATCGACCTCAAGGACGAAAGCCTGTTTCGGGCCCTTCCGCTCACTCGGGGGAAGGTCCTCAAAGAAGCGAAGATAATGACCCCGTTTTTTGAGTATGACGTCTTCCTCAACCTCCCGATTACTAAAGACCACGCGGGTAATCGGTTTACGGGAGCGATGAAAAACCTGATGGGCCTGAACTCGCCCACGGTCAACCGGTTTTTCCATACCGGAGATTTCAAGACAAAGCCCGATGACATCGAACATTTGGACCAGTGCATCGCCGACCTCAACCTGGCCCTCGCTCCGACTCTCTGCATCGTCGACGCGACGGAGTTTCTCACGACGAACGGCCCCTTCGGACCGGGCGAGATTTCTTCGCCGAAAAAAGTCGTCGCCGGGGTGGACCGAGTCGCCATCGACAGCTATTGCACAACCCTCCTGGGGATGAGGGGTGAGGATATCGTCATGATCAAGCGCGGTCACGAACATGGGTTGGGGGAAATCGACCTTAAAAAAGTCAGGCTGAGAGAAGTCGAAGCCTAGCCGCTCCTCGAAGATCGAGCGGCACCACCCACCCGGATCTAAGCATGGGCATGAGACTGGCAATCCTGACCTTGGCTGTTTTGCTTGTTTCCTGCGGTCCTTCGGCGGATAAGTCGGTTGCGGGTTCGGATGATCTCAAAACGTATCTCCCGGCGGAGAAAGAGCTGGGACTATGGAAAGCCAGAGGGGTCCCGCAGGAATTCAGGGGGGATGATCTGTACATTTATATGGATGGCGGCGCCGCTATCTACCGAGAATACGGCTTCAGACAGCTCCTGGTCCAGGACTATGCCGATCCCTACGGCCGGTCCCTCACCCTGGAGGTCTTCGAGATGGACGAAGCGGATGCGGCCTTTGGGATCTATACCTTCAAGGTTGGCTCCCAGGGCAAGCGGGTTGACCTCGGGCAAGAGGGAAGTCTGGAGGACTATTATCTCAATTTTTGGGAAGGACGGTATCTCATCACCCTTACGGGGTTCGACCGGGAAGTGGAGACGACCCAGAGGCTTCTCAGAGTCGGACAGCTCGTGGACTCAAGAATCAATGGGCCCGCCGCTCCGCCGGCTCTTGTCGGCTTACTTCCGGGGAGGGACCTTATCAGCTCCAGCGTCAAGTATTTCCGAGGACCGTTGGGTCTCTTCCAAAGCTATCCTTTCACGACCACGGACGCTTTTGGAATCAAAGCCGGCGTGAAGGGTGATTATTCGGCAGGCTATTCATTTTATGTCATCGAGTATGAGACTCCGGAGAGGTCATTGGAAAGATTCGCCGCCGTCGCGAAAAGCCTCCAGGAAGATCCCAAGTTCAAGAATTTTCGGATGGCCGCAAAAAACACGGCCTTCTTGGAAGACCGGCAGGGGAGATGTCTCGGTCTGAGAGCGCTGCGCCGATGGATCTTGATCGTGCTGGGACCCATTTCAGCGGAGTCAGCCGCGAGCCTCTTAGACGACTATGAAACCGATGAAGAATGAGGGAACTCCCGCTTCAGGCTGTTCCCGATCGGAGGGTGCCTCGTGCGTGAACGTCCGTTTGGTCGCTTGCTTGTCTCCCTAGGCGCGGGAATTCTCTTTTTGCTCAGGCCGGCCGTCGGGCTGGATGATTCCTTGATCATTAAGGGAAGACGGGTCTACACCGCCACCCGCGGGATTATCGAAGACGGAATGGTCCTTGTCTCCGGCGGAAAGATCGTCCGGGTAGGGAAGGCCTTCCCGGCTGCACCGGGGGTGCGTGTCCTTCAAGCCGAATCAGTCATTCCCGGACTGGTCGACATGCACTCCCATGCGGGCGTTTTCTCCCTGCCGCTGGTTGCTGAAACGACGGACGGGAACGAGACGACCAATCCCGTCACCCCGGAGCTCCGGGCCCTCGATTCCCTGAATTTTTCCGACCCCGATCTTCTGGCCGGGCTGGCCGGAGGGGTTACGACGATTGTCATCCGGCCCGGCAGCGCCAACGTGATCGGAGGCACGAGTGTGGCCATCAAGCTGAAGCACGCTCCTCCCGAGGAGCTCATCCTGAAGGAGCCGTGTGACCTCAAGATGACCATCGAGTACAACCCCGTCGAATTTTATGGAAAAAAAGGCCGTTCTCCTTCCACGCTGATGACCGTCTATCACCTGGCCCGCCAGGCTTTCATCCAGGCCCAGGAGTACGGCAGAGCCTGGGAGGACTATGAGAAGCGAAGGTCGGCGGGAGAAGACGTTAGCCCTCCGCGCAAAGAGCTGGGGAAGGAAAACCTGCTCCTGGCGCTGCGGCGGGAGATCCCTGTCCATGTCCATGTCTGTACGGCCTCGGAAATCATGAGCGCCATCCGCCTGGCCGGTGAATTCAACCTAAGACTGACCCTGGCCCATGTCCCGTACGCCTATCTTATCCTTGAGGAGCTGACTTCGAAGCCCGGCATCCATTTCAATGTGGGGCCTACGACGCTGATCACCTATTACCAGGACAGGCTGGAGCTGAAAAACGTAGCGGCCATCCTCGCTGAGGCGGGTCTCCCCGTCTCCTTCGAGGCGGATACGGTAGGCCGGTGGCAACGCAACCTCCTGTATTTCGCCTCCGTGTGCGTGCGGTACGGGATGAACCCAGAGGAGGCCTTGAAGGCCGTGACGATCCGGGCGGCCGAAGGGGTGGGCCTCGACCGGAAAATCGGGAGTATCGAGGAGGGGAAGGACGCCGATTTGGTGCTCCTCAACGGCGAACCCTTTGAGATGACAACATCCGTGGAAGCTGCGGTCGTGGACGGTCGGGTAGAATTCCAGGGGGAGAAGCGGGAAGCCTTTTCCACAGCTATTCCCGATCACCCGCTCCCGCTGGTTTTCCCGCCGGATTTTGGCAGACCGGATGGCTTTGCGGTTAAAGCTGGTACGATCTTCACCATATCCGGCCCGCCCCTGGCGAACGGAATTATGCTGGTTAAAAGGGGGAAGATTTCCGGGATTGGACGCAACTTGGCGGTTCCCAAAGGATGGCCGGTGATCGATGCCCAAGGCTACATCGTGATGCCCGGGCTTATCAATCCCCGCTCTTATTTAGGGCTCGAGGCTAACGCGAGAATGATGCGGTCTCTGGACGAAGTCTCGCAACCGGCTGTCCCTGAGATGGAGGTCAAACACGCCATCGATCCGCAGTTGCCGGATTTTCATTACGCCCGACAACTCGGCCTAACCACGGCCATGGTCACCCCGGGCAACCTGAACGTCATCGGAGGCCGCGGTGCGGTCCTTAAGACCGCTGGCGATGTCATCGATAGAATGATCATAAAAGACAGGTCTGTTATTGTCTTCGGACTCGGAGATCCGGCCAAGAGGCAAAACTCTCTTCCCCTGACTCGCATGGGCATCGTCTCCCTTCTACGCGAAAAACTCCAAAAGGCCTTGGAGTACAGAGGAAGGAAAGAGCGGGCGAGGAATCCGGAGGATGTGGCGTTTGACGCCTCTGCGGAAGCCCTTTTGCCGGTCCTCGAAGGCATGACTCCCGTGATGGTCCACTGCGATAGGATGGACGACATCCACACGGCGCTCCGCCTCGCCGACGAGTTCAAATTGCGGATGATCTTGGCCGGGGGAACGGAAGCCTACAAAGTGGCGGATGAGATTAGGTCCCGCAACATCCCCGTTGTGCTGGAACGTGTTTTCCGCCGAACGACGAGGACGGATGATGGAGATTATGATCCGCGGAACCCGGCCTGGCTCTCCAGGAAGGGCATAAGAGTGGCTTTCAAGGCCGAGGACGGAGGAATCTGGACCCGCCCGGCGGTCGCTTGGGGCGGAGGAGACCTTCTCGAAATCGCCGCCCTTGCGGTCCAGCACACCATGGATCCTGAGGACGCACTCAGGGCTATTACCCTGGATGCGGCGGCCATTATCGGGTTGGATGATCGCCTCGGCAGCCTGGAAATCGGGAAAGACGCGGACTTCCTGATCCTAGGCGGACACCCCTTGCGGGTTCGGGCCCTCCCCCAGGCCGTTTTTATTGACGGGAGGCTCGTTTACGCGAAGAAAAAAGGAGAGCATACTCGATGATTGGGAAGAAGGTTTTGGCCGGAATTCTTCTTGCGGTTTTTCTCTGTCTGGCCGCCGGAATAGCCGAGAAAAAAGAGGCCGAGAGAGTCCTGGCTCTCTGCGGAGGCAGGCTGATTACCGTATCTGGCCCGGAATACGAAGCGGGGGTCCTGCTCATCCGGGGAGGGAAAATCGCAGCCGTTGGCAAGGATATTCCGTTGCCCGACGGGGTCGAAAGGATCGAGATTTCGGGCTGCACGGTCGTTCCCGGGTTCATCGATGCCTTCACCAACCTGGGGACTGTGGAGATCCCGTCCGCCAGCCAGGATTTCGATGAAACCGTTTCTCCGCTGACTCCGCAGCTCAGGATCATCGATTCCATCAACCCGGCCAATCGCTTTTTCAGCGAAGCCAGGCGGAGCGGCGTGACGGCAGCGCTCTGCGCCCCGGGAGACGGGAATCTCCTGACGGGCCGGAGCGCCTTGATCCGCCTTTCCGGACAGACGATGGATTCGATGATCATCAAGTTTCCTGCCGGGCTCCACGGCACACTCGGTGAAGGGCCAAAGATGCGCTACGGACAGAAAGGGATATACCCCTTCACTCGAATGGCGGAAATCGCGCTCTTAAGACAAACCTTCCTGGATGCCAGTCAGCGTGCCGATGAGCTCAAAAGGCGGGATAAGAAGGCGACCCCGGCTCAGAAACCCAAACCCGGCCAGGAATCGGATCAGCTGGTCGCCATAGAACCTCTCCCGCAAGATCTCAAGCTGGATGCACTGATCCCTGCGCTGGAGGGAAGAGTTCCCGTCATTCTGGCGGCCGATCGCCTGGACGATATCTTGTCGGCCCTTCGGCTGGCCGATGAGTTCCAGCTTAGGGTCATTCTTAACCACGGCGTCGAAGCGTACAAGGTGGCGGACCGGCTAACTCAACGGAATATTCCCGTGCTGCTCGGCCCCCTGACCGATACCGGGACGCGACTGGAACAACTGGGCTTCTCCAGGGAAAGCGCCCTACGGCTCAGCCAAGCCGGGGTCCTCTTTGCCTTCCAGACCGGATCCTACAACCGGAGCGCCACGCTCCGAGACCAGGCCGGCGAGGCAATGGCCCACGGTCTCCCCGCAGCCGACGCCCTCAAGGCCCTGACCCTCTCTCCGGCGAGGATATTCGGAGTAGAAGACAGAATGGGTTCTCTCGAGGCTGGGAAATCGGCGGATGTGGTCGTCTTTGAAGGCCATCCTTTGGGAAGAGCATCGAAGGTCAGGCTGGTCATAATCGGAGGCAAGATAGTGGAGGACATGAGGGGGCCGGGCTCTCCAGCGGACAAGGAGCGGGACGAATGAAACATCACTCGAAAACACTGCTGTTGACGAGCTGCCTTATTTTGGGGGCGATCGTCCCGGCCGCCTTGGCCGATGATGCCGTCGTGGTCAAGGCCCATAAGATTTACACCGTCTCGCGGGGCACGATTATCGATGCGATGATCCTCATCCGCAACGGAAAGATCGTTCGGGTGGGAAAATCCCTCCCGGTTCCGGCCGGAGCGGAGGTGCTGGAGGGGACGTGTATCATCCCGGGGTTGGTGGATATTCATTCCCATCTGGGTGTTTACAGTGTTCCCGGAGTAGAGGAGAACGCCGACGGAAACGAAATGACCGACCCCCTGACACCGCAAGTCAGAGCCCTGGATTCTTTTCGGCCAGATGATCCGGCACTCGCCCAGGCCCTGTCCGGAGGCCTCACTACTATCGTTGCCCGTCCTGGCAGTGGAAATGTTATCGGGGGGACGAGTGTCGCGGTCAAGCTGAAAAATGCGCCATTGAAGCAAATGGTCCTGAAGGAAATATGCGATCTGAAAATGACCATCGAGGGGAATCCCGTAGCTTTTCACAGCAGCAAGGGACGGCCGCCGGCATCGATGATGGGGGTATACCAACTGGCCCGGCAAGCCTTCATCGAGGCCCGGGAATACCGGAAGAGCTGGGATGCTTACGAGAAGGGCCAGATCAAAGGCTCCGGCCCAGTTTCCCCAGCGAGAGACCTGGGCAAAGAGATGCTGGTGCTGGCTCTGAAGAGGGAGATCCCGGTTCATATCCATGTCTGGACGGCCTCCGAGGTCATGAGCTGTATCCGTTTGGCCGACGAATTCAACCTCAGGCTGATCCTGGCGCACTGCCAATGGGCTTATCTAATCAAGGATGTCCTCGCTCCAAGGAAGGATATCCATTATAACGTCGGCCCGGCGATGTTCACCAGCTATTACGGCGATATGCTGGGACTCAAAAACTGCCCGGCGATTCTCGCCAACGCCGGGCTGAACGTCTCCCTTCAGGTCGATGCGGTCGAGGGGAGACAGCCGGGCCAGCAGCACTTCCTCCACAGCGCAGCGCTCTGCGTCCGATACGGGATGAACGAAGCGGACGCCCTGAGAGCCATCACCCTATCCGGAGCCGAGGCCGAAGGCCTGGCGGAGAGGGTCGGCAGCATAGAGGATGGTAAGGACGCCGATTTGGTCTTTCTGGATGGAGAGCCCTTTGACTGGCAGACTTCCGTGGAAAAGGTGATGATCGATGGCCGGATCGAGTTTCGGGCGGAGAGGGAACGCAGCCTTCCCCTGCTTACAAACCTTCCTGTATCATCGCGGCTCCTTTCGGCCTCGCCGGATGCTATCCCAGCGGAGCGTTTGGCCATCCGCTGCGGCGCCATCATCACTATGGCGGGCCCCATCATCCGCGATGGGGTCCTTCTTATGGAGGCCGGCAAAATTAAGGAAGTGGGTGCAAAAGTCGCTGTACCAGACGGATGGCCGGTCTTGGATGCGCACGACTTAGTCGCCATGCCCGGGTTGATCTCTCCGCGCTCACAGGTGGGCATTTCGACAAACTGGCGGTATGACATGTCGGAGGACGAGGTCTCTAGTCCTGTCGTTCCGGAGCTCGAAGTCAAACACGCCGTTGAACCCCAAGACCCACTATTCGAGGCGGCGAGAAGGCTCGGGATAACCGCCCTGCAGATCACTCCAGGGAACCTCAATGCCGTCGGCGGCCGGGGCGTGGTGTTGAAAACGGCCGGAGATGTTGTTGACCGCATGATAATTAGAGACAGCTCCGTAATGCTGTTCGGCCTCGGCAAGCAAGCGAAACGGAAGGATCGCCTGCCGTCCACCCGAATGGGGACGGCCGCCCTGATCCGGCAGACTCTGGTCAAAGCAAAGGAGTACCTCGCCCAAAAGGAAAGATCAGCACAAGACCGGTCGTCTGCGCCGCTGACAGACTTGTCTTTAGAAGCACTGATCCCCGTAATCAAGGGAGATACGCCGGCCATGTTTCATTGCGAGCGGAAGGACGATATCCTGACGGCGCTGAGGATTGCCGACGAATTCAGCCTCAAAGCCATCATCACTGGTGGATCCGAGGCCTCTTCGGTTATCGACGAGATTAAGAAGCAAAATGTCCCTGTCGTCCTGGAGAGCCTATTCCGAGGAGGACTGAATATCGAGGACGCCGGGTTCAGGGAAGACAATCCCGCCATCCTCAGTCGGGCTGGCGTCCCGGTGGGTTTCACGCTGGGAGACTACCTGGCTTGGTTCATCCCGCTGGGGTTGATGGGCGCGGATCCGTTGGAGGCTGCCGCCTTCGCCCATAGGCGAGGGATGAGCGAGGATGCGGCCTTGCGCTCCGTCACCATCGATGCCGCCCGAATCCTTGGATGTGAAAAGAGGATCGGGTCGCTCGAACCTGGGAAAGACGCCGACCTGATCATCCTTCCCGGACATCCTTTTCAGACCAAATCTGTCCCTGTCGCGGTGTTCATCGACGGGAGGCTGGTCTACAGACGACAGAGCGGCGAGCATCTCTGAAATTCCGGCTCATGATGAACCGGGAGAATCGACGGCCGAGTACAGCCTTGATCCTGGACAGAGTGCCGGTGATGAGGACCTTTCTTCGTTTGTGGGCTTCCCAATTCTGCTTCAGGGCGTTCTCCTTCCGCGAGTATTGTCCCGATTCATGATTTCAGGATCCTAGCCGGCCAGCGGTTGAGGTTGACTCCGATGGCTAGCGGCGATATAAACAAGAAAAAAAGGTTTTGCGGAGGTAAGGGCCATGAAGTTCACTAAAGGAATCCTGTCGGTCGCTTCCGCCGTCCTTCTCTTTTCGGCGGCGTCTATGTCTCAAGAAGCCGTTAAGCCTGAGGCCGGTCTTTCGGTGCACTACGAGGAGCTCACGGCGCCGGATTTCGTCCTGGCTGTGGCCAAATCAAAAGCCACCTGCGTCATCCCCCTCGGCATCCTGGAGAAGCACGGTCCTCATCTTCCGCTGGGAACCGACCTGATCGACTGCCGGGAGGTGGCGCTGCGGGCTGCCAAGCAGGAGTACACGATCATTTACCCGGCCTACTATGTCGGGCAGATCTTCGAAGCCAAGCACCAGCCGGGGACAATCGCCTATGGCACCTGGATGATGCTTGAGCTTCTCGAGGAGACGTGCCATGAACTCGGCCGCAATGGGATCACCAAGATCATCCTGCTCAACGGGCACGGCGGCAACGAATCATTCCTCCGGTTCTTCTGCCAGGCCCAACTCGCTTCGAGAAAGGACTATGCCGTCTATCTGTTCGACCCTGCCGAGGATGAGTCCATGGAAGCGGCTCTAACAAAATTGCGAAAGACGACCATCGATGGGCACGCCGGGGAGGAAGAGACATCGGCTATGCTGGCCCACCGGCCGGATCTGGCTCATGTCGACAGGGCGCGCCAGGAAAGCGGCGAGGACCAACAGCGGCTGGCCAACCTCAAGCATGCTTATACGGGCATTTGGTGGTACGCCAGCCAGCCCAACCACTATCGTGGAGACGGAAGCTACGGGAACAAAGAGCTGGGGGAGATGATCCTCAAATTGGAGGCGGGTCTCCTGGCGGAGATGATCCGCTCGGTCAAGGAAGATTCCGTTACCCTGGAGCTTCAGAATCAGTTCTTCGACGGGTCGGAGAAACCTCTTAAAACCAAGCAGTAGGCGGGGCGGCTATTTCGACAGCCGGACGTCCCAGAGCTGCTTGGGGGGCGAGTTGTAGCCGTCCATCACGATAGTCCTCTGGGGAGTCAGCTGGATGCTGGCCTGTTCGTAGATCTTACCGGTTCCCTTTCCCTTATTGTCGACATTGAGTTCTACGACCATGAACCCGAAACGGGAGTCGGTGCGCGGGTTCATCTCCACATCCCAGCTCTGTCTCGAGGTGAAGAGGAGGATCTGCCTTCCTTTTTCTGTGGGAATGCTATGGGCCCCGTGGATGATGATCTTGATGCCGCGGCCGCCGATGGGGAAAAAGATTCCCTTATTCAAGGCCCGGAAGGCGTCCATAAACGCCTGGTAACCCTGCTGGCTCATCAGCCCAATAAGGTTGAGTACTTCCTCATCGGTCAAGTAACTGTCAATCGTGATCTTGATCTTTTTCACGCTTTCCGTGTACTGCATGCCGCCGCTGAGAACTCTGGCTGTGAATTCCTCAGTCTCCAGAATGGCCGTACTCGAGCTTAGGATGACCACCATGAAGATCCAGATTGATAAGCCGCTGATGATCCGTTTTTTCATTCTCTTCCCCTCTATTAGTGTTTCATTTCTCCGAGATCACGACTGCCGGCCCGGCCACTGATTCGCACCCTCTGAGGATCGCAGGCTCCAGCCCGGATTCCCCAATGGTACTCCACATAGAATATATCGCCGAAGGACGAGGAGTGTCAAGGAATAAGACGCCGATTAAGCAGCTGTTGGCGCGATTTGCGACGGCTATTCCTGTTCGGATAGCTTGAGGGCGCGCTTCATCTTGGAGAGGAAGACCTCCTTGGACTCGAATCCCGTGCCGCGCAGTTCCTTGATCTCGGTGCCGTCGGGCTTTAAGAAAATGAGTGTGGGCACACCCTTGAGGCCGTACTTTTTATAAAAAACTCTGACTCCGGCGTCCTTGTTCGAGGTGAGGTCGGCCTTGAGCATCACAAACTCGCGCGAGGCGGCGATCACTTCGGGCCGGCTGAATGTAAGCTTATCCATCTCCTTGCAGGGGATGCACCAATCGGCGAAGCTGTCGATGAAAACGGGGCGGCCGGCCGCCGCGGCCTCGGCCAGCTTCTCTT